>Ga0075366_10000948_pt1 | contig 14121 bp, 10 predicted proteins | sample EndMethybrTD3031_FD_72351 | JGI IMG/M metagenome (GOLD analysis project Ga0075366, IMG submission 72351) | Populus endosphere microbial communities from Tennessee, USA - Endosphere MetaG P. TD hybrid TD303-1 | ecosystem: Host-associated > Plants > Roots > Endosphere | place: USA: Tennessee...
CCGGGCAGCATCAGGTCGAGCACGATCAGGTGCACGGTCTCGCGGGTCAGCAGGCGGTTCAGCGCCTTGGCGTCTTCGGCCAGCAGCACCTCGAAGCCTTCTTGTGTCAGGTAGCGGCGCAGGAGGTCGCGGATGCGGGCGTCGTCGTCGACGACGACCACACGGTCGGGTCGCTGGTTGGCGGGTACGGCACTCATGGGCAACTCCAAATATGTAACAGAGGCGATTTTGCGCAGGTTTGCGGGCCGATTTCGGCACCCCTGACCACCTGTTACAAAACAGCGGGCCAGGCAAATCACCCCGAAAAAGAGGCCGCCCGTATAAGAACGTACCTCTTGCCCCAAAAGGAATTTCTCGATGCCCTCCAGAACCAAGCGCCTCCTTGCCGCAGCCACTCTCGCGCTGGCCGGCAGTGCCGCGTTCGCCGACACATTGCCGGTGCCGCAAGGCGTCGTCAGCCTGACCTCGAGCGCGACCGTCGAGGTCACGAAGGACTTGCTGACCATCTCGCTCGCGACCACCAAGGAGGGGCAGGATGCCGCCAGCGTGCAGTCGCAGCTGAAGCAGGCACTGGACGCCGCGCTGGCCGAGGCGAAGAAGAGCGCCAAGCCGGGGCAGCTGGACGTGCAGACCGGCAACTTCTCCCTGCAACCGCGCTACACCAACAAGGGCGTGATCAACGGCTGGCTCGGCACGGCCGAGCTGGTGGTGGAAGGGCGCGACATGCAGGCCATCGGCCAGCTGACCGGGCGCATCACGACGCTCACGATCTCGGGCGTCTCGTACAACATCTCGCGCGAGCTGCGCGAGAAGACCGAAGGCGAGGTTGCCGCGCAAGCCATCGGCCGCTACCGCGCGAAGGCCGCCGAGTACGCAAAGCAGTTCGGCTACGCCGGCTACACGGTGCGCGAAGTCAACGTGCAGAGCAACGACGCCGGTCCGATCCGCCCGATGGCCACGTACGCGCGCGCCAAGGCGTTGTCGGTGTCGAGCGACGAATCGCTTGCGGTCGAGCCCGGGAAAGGCAGCGTGACGGTGACGGTCAACGGAACGGTGCAGATGAAGTGATGCGCTGAGGGCGCACCGGAGCGGAGCAACTGCGCACGCCCCGAGGTATCGAAGGGCTTCGATCTACCGGCACGAACGGGCTCGTCGCGTGCTTTACGATGACCGCTCAATCCAACGCGGCATCGAAGACCATGCAACAAGAGCCTCGCCTGAACCACGTGCAATGCCTAGACGCGCGCGGTCTGCACCGGATGGCGTACTGGGAGTGGGGCGACCCGGCGAACAGCCGCGTGCTCGTGTGCGTGCACGGCCTGTCGCGCCAAGGGCGCGATTTCGACACGCTGGCGCGCGCGCTGTGCAACGACTATCGCGTCGTCTGCCCCGACGTGGCGGGCCGCGGTCAGTCCGACTGGCTGGCCGATCCCGCCGGCTACCAGATCCCGGCTTATGTGAGCGACATGGTCACGCTGCTCGCACGCCTGAATGCCACCAGCGTGCACTGGGTCGGCACGTCGATGGGCGGACTGATCGGGCTCGGGCTTGCGGCGCTGCCGAAGTCGCCGATCGAGCGGCTGGTGCTCAACGACGTGGGCCCCGCAATCCAGGCCGACGCGATCGCGCGCATCGGCGCCTACCTCGGCGCGCCGATCCGCTGGAACTCGCTCGAAGAGGCCGCCGACTATCTGTGGAGCATCTCGCAGGGTTTCGGCCCGCATACCCGTGAAGAGTGGCTCGCGTTGACGCGGCCGATGCTCAAGCCCGACGTCGTCGATAACCAGGCGGGCTTCAAGCCGCACTACGACCCGGCGATCGCGGTTCCTTTTCGAGCGATCACGCCCGAGGCCGCAGCCACGGGCGAGGCGACGCTCTGGTTCATGTACGACGCCATCCGGGTCCCGACCTTGCTGCTGCGCGGCGCGCAGTCCGACCTGCTGACGCGCGAGACCGCGCAGGCGATGACGCAGCGCGGCCCGAAGGCGCGGCTCGTCGAGTTCGATGGCGTGGGCCATGCGCCGACGCTGATCGCCCCGGACCAGGTGGCTGCCGTGCGGGAGTTCTTGCTCTCGCCATGAAGACCGGACTGCTGGAGCCGGGCGAGAGCGCGGCGCCTATCGTCGATCTGGTCGACGAGCACATCGCCGACGCGAGCGACGCTGCCAGCGTTGCCGCCGAGGCCGCGCAACTGGTGCGGGCGCGCGCGTTCGCCGAACCCCTGCTGGCCGGACAGCTCCTGGACACCGGCGAGGATGCGCTGGCCCACGCGGACGCCGTGGCCGCGATCCTGCAACGCATCGGCGCCGCACCTGCGATGCGCGCGGCGGCCTACCTGGTCTACGCCGGCGACTATCTGAGCAAGCCCGAAGAGGTGGTCAGCAAGGCATTCGGGCCTTCGTACGCGAGCCTCGTGGTCAACACGCGCAAGCTGGTGCAGATTCAGCGCGCCGCGCGCGAAGCGCAGTTCGGCCGCGCGCAGGGTCTGGAGCAGGAGCGCGAGCAGCGCGCGCTGCAGACCGAGCGCGTGCGAAAGATGCTGCTCGCGTTCTCGCGCGACTTGCGCGTGGTGCTGCTGCGGCTGGCTTCGCGGCTGCAGACGCTGCGCTTCTTTGCGGCGAACAAGATCGAGTGTCCGCGTGCGGTGGCTGCGGAGTCGCAGCAGGTGTTTGCGCCGCTCGCCAACCGCCTGGGCATCTGGCAGATCAAGTGGGAGCTCGAAGACCTCGCGTTCCGCTTTCTCGAGCCCGACGAGTACCGCCGCATCGCACGCCTGCTCGACGAGCGCCGCGTGGAGCGCGAGCAACGTGTCGAGGCGTTTCGTCAGCAACTCGCCGACGATCTGGCAGCGCACGGATTGCGCGCCCAGGTGCACGGCCGGCCGAAGCACCTGTACAGCATCTGGAAGAAGATGCAGGGCAAGGCACTCGACTTCACGCAGGTGCTCGACGTGCGCGCGGTTCGCGTGATCGTGCCAGACGTAGCGAGCTGCTATGCGGTGCTCGGCCGCGTGCATGAACGCTTTCGCGCCGTGGCCGGCGAGTTCGACGACTACATCGAACGGCCCAAGCCGAACGGCTACCAATCGCTGCACACCGTGGTCCTCGATGCGCAAGGCCGTGCAGTCGAGGTACAGATACGCACGCAGGCGATGCATGAGCACGCCGAGCACGGCGTCGCGGCGCATTGGGCCTACAAGGACGCCGGCGCAAAGGGCTACGCCGGCGTGAGCGCCGCCGCCGACGCGAGCGCACGGATCGCCGAGGCGCGCAAGGCGGTGCTGCGCCAGCTGCTGGCGTGGGAGCGCGAGTTCGTCGAGCAGGGTTCGCAGCATCGCGGCGCAAGCCAGGGGGCGGCGGACGATGCGGCGATCGACGATCGAATCTACGTGTTCACGCCGCAGGCGGCGATCGTCGAGCTCCCGGCCGGCGCCACGCCGATCGACTTTGCGTACACGGTGCACACCGACCTCGGGCATCGCTGCCGCGGCGCGCGCGTGGATGGCGCGATGGTGCCGCTGAACACTGCGCTGCGCAGCGGCCAGACGGTGGAGGTGACGACCGTGAAGGAGGGTGGCCCGTCGCTCGACTGGCTGAACCCCGAACTCGGCTACCTGAAGAGCTCGCGCTCGAAGACCAAGGTGCGCGCCTGGTTCAACGCGCTGCAGCAGAAGGAGACCATCGCCCGCGGGCGAGAGGCGGTGGAGAAGCTGCTGCAGCGCGAAGGCAAGACCGCGATCAAGCTCGACGACCTCGCACAGCAACTCGGCTTCCGGCAAGCCGACGCGCTGTTCGAGGTGGTGGGCAAGGACGAGTTCTCGCTGCGCAACATCGAGCTGTTGCTGCGCCCGGCCGAGGCCGTTCCAACACCCGACGAGATGATCGCGCTGCGCCGCAGCAGCAGCGATGCAGACGCCGCACGCGCGCCCAAGGGCGGCGTGCTCGTCGTGGGGGTCGAGTCGCTGATGACGAGCCTCGCTCGCTGCTGCCGCCCCGCGCCGCCCGACGCGATCGGGGGCTACGTCACGCGCGGCAAGGGCGTGGCCGTTCACCGCGCGAGCTGCAGCAACTTCCGGCAGATGGCCGAGCGTTCGCCTGAGCGCGTGATCCCGGTCGCCTGGGGTGCGCCGCGCGGCGACCGCGCCGCGCTGTACCCGGTCGACGTGATGGTGGAGGCCGCTGATCGTCAGGGCCTGCTTCGCGACATCTCCGAGCTGTTCGCGAAGGAGAAGATGAACGTCACGGGCGTGAAGACGCAGACCGTGAAGGACACGAGCGGCGGCACGGCCTGGATGACGTTCACCATCGAGGTCTCCGATTCCGCGCGGCTCGGTCACGTGCTCGGGCTGGTGGCGCAAATCGGCGGCGTGCGCTCGGTGCGCAGAAAGTGAGCCCCCCAAAGACTGCTATACTCCAAGGCTTCGCAGGCGCGTAGCTCAGCTGGTTAGAGCACCACCTTGACATGGTGGGGGTCGTTGGTTCGAGTCCAATCGCGCCTACCAATATTCAAAGCCCGCAAACCCGCATCAGCGCTGGGTTTGCGGGCTTTTTCGTTGGCCCCAGGTACCTCCTCGGTGGGACGGCGATTTTCCTCGGCGCAGTCGGCACCCGGAATCCAACGCGCGTAGACCTCCAAGAGCATCAAGCGGTCAGTTCGAGGGATTCACGGTCGTGGTACTGCGGTCGCGACGTCGGAGGACCAAAGCGTGCATGCTGCTCTGCAGCATAATCGCGCCACTTCTCTCCTCCGCGGCAAGGATGGCGTGACCGAGCGCTTTCCCTTGTCGTCAGCTGATTGAGGAACGGCCCCGCTACCCGGAGTCGTCGCCCCAACGGTAGCGATGCGCTGACGGCCTCGAGCAGGCCGTGCAGGCGTGACCTCAACCCGATTCTCGCGGACCGGTATGGCCACGATCACCACAGTCCCCCTGCCAGGCACGCGCGCCTGGCCCGACGCAGCGCAGATGCGCCCCACGTGCGCTGGCGCGTCTCCGATGTCGATCCTGTTCGACCTGCCATGAGCACCGAGCGCAAGCCGATGACGTTGCACCGCCTGCGCGCGATGCATGCGGCCGGCGAGAAGATCGCCATGTTGACCTGCTATGACGCAAGCTTCGCTCGCCTGCTCGACGACGCGGGTGTCGACGTGATGCTGGTCGGCGATTCGTTGGGCATGGTGCTGCAGGGCCATGACAGCACGGTGCCGGTGTCGCTCGACGAGATGGCCTATCACACACAGTGCGTGGCGCGTGCCAACCGCTTCGCGTGGATCGTCGGCGACCTGCCGTTCGGCAGCTATCACGCATCGGTCGACCAGGCCGTGCGCAGCGCGGTACGGCTGATGCAAAGCGGCGCCCACATGGTCAAGCTCGAAGGCGGCGGCTGGACGACCGAGATCGTGCGCGCACTGGTCGAGCGCGGGATTCCGGTGTGCGCGCACCTCGGGCTCACGCCGCAATCGGTGCATGCGCTGGGCGGCTACCGCGTGCAGGGGCGCGACGGGGTCGCAGCCGGCACGCTGCTCGCGCACGCCCGCGAGCTCTGCGGTGCGGGCGCCTCGATGCTCGTGCTCGAGCTGATGCCAAGCGCGCTCGGCAGTGAAGTAACGCGCTCGCTGAACATTCCAGTGATCGGCATCGGTGCCGGCGCCAGTTGCAGCGGCCAGGTGCTCGTGCTGCACGACATGCTGGGTATCACGCAAGGCAAGCTGCCGCGCTTCGTGCGCAACTTCATGAGCGACGACGAGCCCGCGGGCGGTGGCGTCGCGGCGGCCGTTCGCCGCTTCGTCGCGGCCGTCAAGGACGGCAGCTTTCCGGTCGAAGCGATCCACGGTTACTGAGTCCGATTGCCGATCACGCCTACTGAGCAGTTCTCATCCTCCCAGCATGCGAATCATCCACACCATCCCCGATCTCCGGCACGCCCTCGCGGGCGTCAACGGCATCGCCTTCGTGCCCACCATGGGCAACCTGCACGCGGGCCATCTCTCACTCGTCAAGCTCGCCAAGGGCTCGGGTGGCCCGGTGGTTGCGAGCATCTTCGTCAACCGGCTGCAGTTCGCGCCGCACGAAGACTTCGACACCTATCCGCGCACGTTCGAGAACGATTGCGAGCTGCTGCGCAGCGTAGGCTGCAACTTCGTCTTCGCACCGAACGAAGCCGAGCTCTATCCCGAGCCGCAGACTTTCAAGGTGCAGCCGCCGGCCGAGTTGGCAGACATCCTCGAAGGCCACTTCCGGCCCGGTTTCTTCACCGGCGTGTGTACGGTGGTGCTGAAGCTCTTCAACTGCGTGCAGCCGAGCGTCGCCGTGTTCGGCAAGAAGGACTATCAGCAGCTGATGGTGATCCGCCGGATGGTGCAGCAGCTCGCGCTGCCGATCGAGATCGTCGCGGGCGAGACGTCGCGTGCCGAGGACGGACTCGCGCTGTCTTCCCGCAACGGCTATCTCGACGCTGCGCAACGGAAGGAGGCCGTCACCCTGTCGCGCCTGCTCGGGGCCATCGCCGACGACGTCCGAGGCGGTCGCCGCGACTGGACAACGATGGAAGGCGTCGCGGTGCGCACGCTCGAAGCGCGCGGGTGGAAGCCCGACTACGTGGCGATCCGCCGGCGCAGCGACCTCGCCGGGCCGGCAAAGGGCGATGCGTTGGTCGTGCTCGCTGCAGCGAAGCTCGGCTCGACGCGGTTGATCGACAACCTGGAATTGAACGTCAGCGAATGAGGTTGTCGATGTTTCGTCATCTGCTGATAGGGCACGACCAACCGACTTAGGTCGATCCTCGCGAAGGCGAAGCGCCAGAGGTGCAGGAGAGTTCGGCACGTCGCGGCATGTCGGCGCCGCGGCGCGAGCACGTGACCGCTGCCGCTTTGGCTGCGAAGGTGAGCGCGTTGTGCAGACTGTCGGCATCGAGCCCAGCCAACCCAGCGCGGCTCAGTGCGTCGTGTTCGGCCAGCCACGTGATCAGTGCTGCCTGAAAGGTGTCGCCGGCACCGACGGTGTCGACGACGGCCGCCGGCTCCGGCGGAATCGACACACTGCCGGCGAAGCTCGATGCGAGCGCCCCCAGTTCCCCGCACGTGACGACAACGAGGCTTGCGCCCTGCTCGAGAGCGCTTCGGGCAAACGCTTCGGGAGTGAGGCCGGGGTACAGGACGGCAAGATCCTCGTGGCTGATCTTGAGGAGGTCGACGCGCGAGAGCATCCACTCCAACTGTGCTCTCCATACTGCTGTGTCGGGCTCGACGCTCACGCGCACGTTCGGATCGAACGCAATCAACGAACGACCCTTTTCACGCTCCACCAACTCGCGCAAAGCGCTTGCGCCAGGCTCGACCACGCTTGCAATGGAACCCACGCACAGCGCGTCGAGAGTTGCCGGCAAGAGGGCCAGATCAGCCGAAGCCAGCAAGCGGTCTGCGCAGCCTGCACCGTAGAACGAGTACGACGGAACGCCTTGGGCGTCGACGCCGATGAGGCTCAGCGTCGTCGGCGCGTCCTTGCGTGCCACCGCGGCCGTGTTCACGCCTTCGGACTGCAGCTTGCGCAGCAGGACGTCACCCGCGAACCCGGTGGAGACTGCGCCGAAGAACCCTACCTGCTGACCGAGGCGGGCGAGTCCCATCGCAAGGTTGAACGGTGACCCACCGACGTTGGCCTCAAGGGCCAGACCCGTGCGCGTCTCGCCCGTTGTGAAGACGTCCAGGAGCGCTTCTCCGCAGACCACGATCATGTGCCGAAACCTCCGCTTTGATGCGCCACTATGCGGGTTTTCCATAGATAAATCAACTGGATTTATTTATGGGCAGCGACCAAAATCTGTTGGCACCCGGGGCGGAACGTGCCCATCCGCGAACTGGCTTCGCAACACAGGAGACACTCATGACGACCTCACACTCTCGCGCTGTTCGACTCGCATTCGGCATGCTGCTCACAGCTGTCACCGGCGTTGCAGCGGCCGCGGACCAACCGGTGATCGGGCTGATCACCAAGACCGACACCAATCCGTTCTTTGTGAAGATGAAGGAGGGCGCGCAAGCAGCGGCCACCGCCAAGGGAGCGAAGCTGCTGAGTGCGGCGGGTAAGGCCGACGGGGACAACGCCGGCCAGGTCACGGCGATCGAGAACATGATTGCCGGCGGCGCCAAGACCATCCTGATCACGCCGAGCGATTCGAAAGCTATCGTGCCAGCCATCAAGAAGGCGCAGGCACAAGGGGTCATGTTCATCGCGCTCGACAGCCCTGCCGATCCGATGGAGGCAACTGACGCGCTGTTCGCGACCAACAATTACACGGCCGGCCAACTGATCGGCAAGTACGCCAAAGCCGCGATGGCCGGCAAGCCCGCCAAGGTCGCGACGCTGGATCTCTTTCCCGGCCACCCAGTGGGGGCTCAGCGCCACAACGGCTTCATGTCGGGCTTCGGCATGCAGGCTCCCGACGCCAAGAGCAATGAGCTCGGCAAGTCCGCCGAGATCGTCTGCTCTGCCGACAGCTTCGGTGACCAGGCCAAGGGTCAGACAGCGATGGAGAACTGCCTGCAGAAGAATCCCGACATCAACCTCGTGTACACGATCAACGAGCCCGCTGCGGCCGGGGCCTATCAGGCGCTGAAGGCTGCCGGGAAGGAAAAGGGCGTTGTCATTGTTTCCGTCGACGGCGGTTGTGCCGGCGTCAAGAACGTGAAGGCTGGCGTCATCGCCGCGACCTCGCAGCAGTACCCGTTGAAGATGGCGGCGATGGGAGTCGACGCAGGCATCGAGTACGCCAAGTCTGGCAAGAAGGCCAAGGGTTACACCGACACAGGCGTCACGCTCATCACTGACAAGCCGATGAGCGGCGTCGACAGCAAGGACACCAAGGTCGGCACCGACCTGTGCTGGGGCAACAAGTAGCCGTCGCGGCAACCTTGGAGGAGCCGAGATGTCTACCAGTTCGCGCCTGCCGCCGATCGCCACGCTGGGCCCGCTGATCGCGCTGGTCCTTGCGTCGGCCTTCTTCGCCACCCAATCCGATCGTTTCCTATCGATCCAGAACTTCTCTCTGATCCTGCAACAGGTGATGGTCGTCGGGACGATCGCGATCGGTCAGACGCTCGTCATCCTCACTGCGGGCATCGACTTGTCCTGCGGCATGGTGATGGCGCTCGGTGGCATCGTCATGACCAAGCTGGCAGTCACGTCGGGCATGAATCCGTACGCTGCCATTGCTTGCGGGCTGCTCGTCTGCATGGCATTTGGCCTCGTGAACGGGTTGCTCGTGACGCGAATCCGCTTGCCTTCGTTCATCGTCACTTTGGGCACGATGAACATCGCATTCGCGATCACGCAGCTCTACTCCGGGGCGCAAACGATCACCGACCTGCCGCCGGAGATGTTGTTCTTCGGCAGTGCGTTGGCGCTCGGCGGAGCGGCGATCAACTATGGGACGCTGCTGATGATCGCGCTCTACGCATTCGTCTGGTGGGGTTTGCGCGACACGCAGCCGGGGCGACATGTTTATGCCGTCGGCAACAACCCGGAGGCGACGCGGCTGACCGGCATCGCGACTGACAGGGTGCTGTTGATGGTCTACGTGACCGCTGGGCTGTTCTACGGCATCGCGTCGCTGTTGTCGGTGGCCCGAACCGGGGTAGGCGATCCGAATGCCGGCCAGACCGAAAACCTCGACGCGATCACAGCCGTCGTTCTTGGCGGCACCAGCCTGTTCGGCGGCCGCGGGATCGTTCTCGGGACTTTGCTGGGAGCATTGATCGTCGGCGTGTTCCGCAATGGCCTGACGTTGATGGGCGTGCCCTCGGTCTACCAGGTGCTGATCACGGGTGTGCTCGTGATCCTCGCCGTGACGACCGACCAACTCTCTCGCAGGGGAGCTCGTTGATGAACACTCCAACCCTGGTGATGGAAGCGCGCGGCCTGGTCAAGCGCTACGGTCAGGTGGTCGCGCTCGATGGCGTCGACTTCGAGTTGCGTGCCGGCGAGATCATGGCGGTGATCGGCGACAACGGCGCAGGCAAGTCTTCGCTGATCAAGGCCCTGTCGGGTGCGACGATTCCTGACGAAGGCGAGATCAGGCTCGACGGCAAGCCGATCCGGTTCAAGTCGCCGATGGACGCGCGTCGCGAGGGCATCGAAACGGTGTACCAGGACCTCGCTGTCGCCCCGGCCATGACCATTGCCGAGAACCTGTTCCTGGGCCGCGAGATCATCAAACCGGGCCTGCTGGGGCGGCTGCTGCGGATCATCGACAAGACCAAGATGCTCGAAGAGAGCATCGCGCGCATGAATGACCTGAAGGTCGGCATCCGCTCGATGACGCAGGCCGTCGAGACGCTCTCCGGGGGGCAACGCCAGTGCGTGGCAGTTGCACGAAGCGCCGCCTTTGCCCGGCACGTGGTCATCCTCGACGAGCCGACGGCTGCACTCGGCGTGAAGGAAGGCAACATGGTGCTCGAGCTCATCCGCCGCGTGCGTGACAAAGGCCTGCCGGTCATCCTGATCAGCCACAACATGCCGCATGTGTTCGAGATCGCCGACCGCATCCACATCGCGCGGCTTGGCAAGCGCGCCTGCATCGTCAACCCGAAGAAGATCAGCATGAGCGACACGGTTGCCGTGATGACCGGCGCGATGCGCCCCGACGAGCTACCAGCCGAAGCACTGGCATGAGGTCATGACGCTGCTCCCAAAAAGCCAACCGCGATGAGCGACACGAAGAGCGGACGCCTGGACCAACGGTTGCGCCCTCGCGGCTCCAACCACATCGGCATGGCGCAGTTCAACGAGCGCGTCGTTTTGCAGGCCATTCGTTTGAACGGAAGCGTTTCCAAGGCAGACATCTCCCGCCTCACCAGCCTGACGCCGCAAACGATCCAGATCATCATCGCCCGCCTCGAGCGCGAAGGGATGGTTCGCAAGCTGGAGCCGCTGCGCGGAAAGGTCGGGCAGCCGTCTGTGCCGATGGCGCTCGATCCGGATGGTGCCTTCTCGATCGGCATCAAGATCGGCCGACGCAGCCTCGACATGCTGCTGCTCGATTTCACGGGGCAGGTACGTCATCGCTCGTCGCTCAGCTACCTATTCCCCGACCCGGATCACCTGTTTACCGAGATCAAGGCGCGCCTGCGGCAACTTACGCAGTCGCTCCCCGCCAAGCTGCGTCCACGGCTGCACGGGGTCGGCATCGCCGCCCCGCTGTCGCTGGGAGGGTGGCAGGGCTTGCTTGGCATTCCTGCGCAACAAGCCGACAAATGGACGCACATCGATATTCGAGAACGCGTGGCAGCGATGACCGAGCTGCCAGTGACCTTCGTCAAGGACACGGCTGCAGCATGTGTGGCCGAACTGATCGCGGGGCGCGGCCGAAGCATCCGGTCGTTCCTGTACGTGTTCGTCGACACGTTCATCGGCGGCGGCCTCGTCATCGACAGCCAGTTGCGTGCAGGTTTGAACGGTAACGCCGGTGCGGTTGGATCGCTGTCGCTCGGTTTGGCACAGCCGATGCAGGACAAAGCCCCGGGTCAGTTGCTGAGTCGAGCCTCGTTGGTCAACCTCGAAGCGAGTTTCGCGGAGCACGGCCTGGACGCGGCCGCGGCGCTCGACGAGCGGGCGATGCAAGAGCCCTGGCGCAGGCATACGGATCGTTGGGTACGTGAGGCCGGTCCGGCAGTGGCATTCGCCATCAATAGCGCCGCGTGCCTGCTCGACCTGGAGGGCGTGATCATCGACGGATCGTTCAGCCGGGCGTTGCTGCACGCCATGCTGGGCTCCGTGAATGACGCACTGGACCAGTACGACTGGGAAGGGGTTGAGCGCCCAGTGATTCTCGAGGGCGCCATCGGCTCGGATGCGCGGGCAATGGGGGGCGCGCTGCTGCCGCTCTACGCGAACTTCGCACCCAATCGGGAGCTGTTCCTGAAGCTCGCCGCATAGCGCGGCTGCGGCGGGATGAGAGACCCACATCCGCGTGCGCTGGGTTTGCGGGATTTTTCGTTGGCCCAAGGTACCTCCTCGGAGGGGCCAACGGGAAGAATCTGCGAAGTCCCGCGATCTCGTCGCGCCCCGTGTTATCCAGGGCAAGACAATGCGTTGTGGCGAGTGATACTAGCTCGTCACGATGCTCGCGCCGGTCATCGCACGTCCGATTCGCCGAGAGTCCGGGGTCGCCGTCAACGCGCGCGTTCCACCGCTCGATCATCGGAACCGGCGCTGCCAGAGGCAGAGAGGTACGCGGTGTATGAAGAGGTGGAGCCGTAACTTCGTCGCACTGTCCGCCGCTCTTGCCGCGCTGGCGACTTGCGGGTTTGCTCGAGCGCAAGAGATTCCCGTCGTCGACGTTGCTCTCGTCGCGGCAGCACCGATCCAGTTTCATCCGTTGTCGTCGCCGTCGGTGCCTCTTGCCCTGCAACGAATGGTGCAGGACCGGTACGGGTTTCTCTGGCTGAGCGCTGCGGATGGACTGCGGCGCTACGACGGCTACGGCTTCATGAAGGTTCCGGATGGCCCGAGCGCGAACGGCGTCGGCCACGTCATCGGCCACTCGCTGACGACTGACCGGGCCGGTCGCCTGTGGATCGGCGCCGATGACTCGCTCAATCGCTACGATCCTGCAACCGGCACCCTCACGCAGTACCGCTCGCCCAACGAGGCCTGCGGCACCGTCGCCATCTCTCACGACATCACCGAGGACCAGGACGGAGTGATCTGGCTCGCGACGGACGACGGCGTGACGGCGCTGGATCCGGTCACGTCGAAGACGACCTGCCATCGACCACGCTACACGCCCTCCGTCGGCGAGACGCGCGTCATCGCGGCCGTGCCGTTGAACGACGGCACCCTGTGGGTCACCAGCAGCGAGGGGCTGTACGCGCTCGATCGGCGTTCGGGCAAGGTCACGCGCCACATCAAGCTCGCGACGCCTTCCGGACGCAAGTTCGTCTGCATGGGCTTTCCGTCGAGGCCGTTCCAGGACAGCCGCGGAACGTTGTGGGTCGGTCTGTCGTCCGGAGGTGATCTGGCCTCGGTCGACGTCGCCAGCGGACAAGTCACGGTCCATGCGTTCCGTGGCGGCGGGTTGGCGCCGAACGCGTCCTCCGGCGTCGTGTCGATCCAGGAGGACCACGACGGGGCGCTCTGGCTCGGCACCGACAAGCTCGGCCTCGTGAAGCTGACGCCTGACCGCACGCAGGCGACCTGGTACCAGAGCAACCCCGACGATCCCGATGGCTTGCGCGGCGACCTCGTCGTCGGCCTGTTCAAGGATCGCGACGGACGCTTTTGGTCGACGACGAAGTCGGGGTCCGTCTACCGCTTCGACACCGAGCGTCCGCGCTTCCGGTCATACCGCCACCAGCAGACGGGGCCGCAGAGCCTCGGCAAAGGCGCGGTGACCGCTGCGTACGTGGGAGACCCCGACACGCTGTGGATCGGCACGGACCGTGGCCTGAACCGTGTCGACCGCAGGACCGACCAGGTCACGCTCATCGACCAACCGATCTTCGCCGGAGGTGTCAGCGCGATCGCGAAGGACCGCTCCGGCAATCTGTGGCTCGGCACGAGGGGCAGCGGCCTCGTTCGCTTCGATCCAGCTTCGGGCCGGTACAGGACGTACACCCACGATGCGGCCGCGCCGCGATCGCTGAACCACGACCGCATCACGGCGTTGCGCGTCGATCGCGGCGGCAGCGTGTGGGTCGCGACGGATTTCGGCCTCAGCCGCTGGGAGCCTGCGACGGAGGATTTCACGACCTTCAGCCTGCGACCGAAGAGTCTGGTCCAGTACCGCTCGATCGCGGAGGACGCGAGCGGTGCGCTGTGGCTGGCGACGCTGTCCAAAGGCGTGCATCGTTTCGATCCGAGCGAGGGCACCTTCAAGGTCTACGAGGCCGAACTCCGCAACGCGCAGCCGCCCGGGCATGAGCGCGTCAATTCGGTTCACGTCGACCGCGCGGGGACGGTGTGGGTCGCGACGTTCCGCGGGTTGGGCAAGCTCGATCCTCGCGACTCGACATTCACGTCGTACGGCTCGCGCTCCGGGCTTCCCGCGGATACGGTCCTCGGCATCCTGGAAGAAGACGAAGGACACCTGTGGATGAGCACCCCGAACGGGCTGTCGCGGTTCGATC
>Ga0075366_10000950_pt1 | contig 14119 bp, 8 predicted proteins | sample EndMethybrTD3031_FD_72351 | JGI IMG/M metagenome (GOLD analysis project Ga0075366, IMG submission 72351) | Populus endosphere microbial communities from Tennessee, USA - Endosphere MetaG P. TD hybrid TD303-1 | ecosystem: Host-associated > Plants > Roots > Endosphere | place: USA: Tennessee...
CCCAGCGGCACGTTCTTGAACACCGAGATGTCCCAGTTCATGTAGCCGGGCCCGAGGTACTCGTCGTTGGTCGCCGTGCCGAGCCGGTACTGATCGGTCGGCGGTGCGACGCATTCCGTCTTGAACTGCCGCTCGAAGGTGCGTTCGCCCCTGGGCAGGTTCGGATCGCAGACGACGACCACGCGGCTGCCGCCCCCGTTGATGGAGCCGGTGCCCGTCAGCGCGCCGGTCGGCGCGTTGACGAAGTTGTAGCCGAACCCGCCGTAGGTCCCGCTCGTGATCGTCGTGACGCCGGAGAACTGCCAGTTGTCGAGCAGCCCCTTGACGAACACGTTGTCCCACTTGCGGCTCAGGCTGGGCGGTTCGTACGAGTAGTTGAACACCAGGACGTGCGGCCGCCGGCCGTTCGACGTGTAGTTGCGCGCGCGGTTGTCGTCGATGAACGGATCGATGGTGCCGAGGCTCTTGTTCAGCAGCTGGTAGGTGTAGGCGGCGCCGACCGACAGGCCGTCGGTCGATCGCCGGCGGTTCAGGCCGAACTGCAGCGCGTGATAGTCCGAGTAGCCCGAGAACTCGCGCTGCTGGATCCGGCCGTAGCCCTGATACGGCCGCAGGAAGTCGTCGGGCAGCGGCTGCGCCTGGCCGCCGACGACGTTGGTCGGATCCAGGCTCGAGGGCTGATACGCGTACCCGTAGGGCCGGCCGTTGAGATCGACGGTCAGCACCTGGTCGCGGGCGGCATTGCCGACATACGCGGCGTCGCCGATCAGGTTGAACCCGAGGTCGCGCTGGACGCCGATGCTCCAGTTGTAGACGACGGGGGGCACGAACTCCTGGATGCGCCGCACGTTGCTCGGCGTGGCCGTGAGCGGGCTGCCGAGCAGTTCGGCGATCGTCGTGTAGTTCGTCGTGTAGGTGTTGAGGACCGGCGGCAGCTCGATGAGATCGAGGACGTTGTCGTCGGCGTACCGATCGTAGAAGATCCCGGCGCCGCCGCGGACCGCCGTCTTGCCGTCGCCGGTCACGTCCCAGGCGAACGAGACGCGCGGGGCGGCGCGGAACGGGGAGGTCTTCTGCGGCGTGCCGTCGTAGACCTGCATGCCGTTGGTGGGATTGCCGGATCGCGGCACGAGCCGTCCGATGTAGACCGGCGGCAGGATCGCGCCCGACACCGGATCGAGGGCGCGCCGGCCCTGCGGCGTCGAGACGGGCAGGAAGAGCCGGGGCGCCTGCGCGGCCGACCAGTCGCCCGGCACGAACGCCGCCACCTCGTCGCCCGCGCTCCGCGTCGGCGTCATGTAGTAGAAGCGCACGCCGGCGTCGAGCGTGACGTTCCGCCGCAGCCGCCAGTTGTCCTGCGCGAACCACTCGGTGATGAAGAATTCGCCGTGCGCGGACGGATGGCCGTCCGACTCGGTGTACTGGGTGATGGCGCCGAGCAGCCCGTTGGCGAACCCGACGTTCGTGTTGAGCGGATTCTGGGTGTCGGTGTTGAAGCTGAAGTTGCCGTTGAAGCTCGACGTCCGTGCCGCGGGACGCGTCGTGTGCTCGACGAAGACGCCCGTCTTCATCGTGTGCGCCCCCTTCACCTTCGTGACGTTCCCCGACACGTTGAACAGCGTGTTGAAGCCGAAGAACGGGAAGCGCTGCTCGACGCCGAACGACGCGTAGGTCGGGTTGTTGCCGGCGCCGGGCGTCGGCAGGCCGCCGTTGAACGACGCCTGCGGGACGATGCCCAGCGGATTGGCGTCCGGGAAGAACTGCGGCATGCCCGGCAGGACCAGCCGGCGATCGTTCGCGTCCCGCGCGGCGTCGTTGAAGGGGCTCGTGTTCTGGTGCGCCCAGTTGACGCCGACGGTGAACTCGCCGAAGAGGCTCGGAGTGAACGTGTGCAGCAGGGTGTTCACGTAGCTGACGGTGTCGATCTCGTACTTCGTCGCCATCTGCGGCCACCCGCCGCTCGAGCCGAGGAGCGAGACGCCGCCGGCCCGCTTCTCGTAGCCGAACTGCAGGCGTCCGTACGCGGTCGTCTTCGGCGAGACGTTCCAGTCCACCCGGAGCACCTGATCGTTGCGCGGCCAGTCCTGGACGGTCTGGAAGACGTAGTTGTACTGATTGCCGCCGGTGGGATCGACGGCGTTCGGCATCGGGAAGAGATTCATCAGCGCCCGCGCGTTCGGATCGATGCGATTGGCGGGGATGACGTTGCCGGCGAAGCACGCGGGTCCGCCCGTCGTCGCCGCGCAGTTGCCGCTCAGGAGCGGATCGCGGATGAACACGAGGCGGCCCTGGTTGTCGAACGTCTGCGAGAAGTCCCCCTGGCGCTCGAGCGCGGTGGGGACGCGCCGCTGGTTCAGGTTGCCCGGGTCGGTGCGCGACAGCAGGTCCTGCGACCAGAAGAAGAACAGCTTGTTGCGCCCCCTGTTGAAGTCCGCCTTGGGGATGAGCACCGGGCCGCCGATCGTCCAGGCGGTGTTGTCGAACGTGTACAGGGGCGGCTGGCACTGCGCGCTCTGGCCCTGGTCGCAGAGGACGCGGCGCGAGTACTCGTTGCCGTTCCAGTCGTCGTCACGCTTGTAGAACGCGGCCGAGCCATGAAAGTCCCGCGTGCCGCTGCGGGTGACGACCGTGATCGTCGCGCCCGAGCTGCGTCCGTACTCGGCCTGGAAGTTCGACGCCTGGACGCGAATCTCCGCGATCGAGTCGAGCGCCGGCGCCGCGTAGTTGGCGCCGTTCTGGCCGGTGTCCTTGTTGGTGACGCCGTCGTAGGAGAAGTTGAACGACGCGCGGCCGTTGATCGTGAGGTTGTTCATGTTCTCCCAGCCCGGGGCCTCACGGTTGCGCGTGTCGATGACGCCCGGCAGCAGCTTCAGCATGCCGGCGAAGTCGCGCCCCTTGAGCGCGATGTCCTCGATGTTGTCGCGGGTGATCAGGCCCGAGCGGGCGCCGTTGGTCGTCTGCACCTGCACGGCGTCGGCCCGGACCGAGATCGTCTCGGCCACGCCGCCGACGTCGAGGGCGATCGCTCTGAGCCGGACACGATCGGTCGAGGCGAGCTCGATCCCTTGCTGTTGATAGGTCTTGAAGCCCTGCATGGTCGCCGTCAGGTCGAACGTGCCGGCCAGCAGGTCGGGAAACAGGAACGCTCCGTCGGCCCCTGTGACGGTCTCGCGCGTGAGGCCGCTGCCGACGTTCTTGATGGTGACGACGACCCCCGGAAGCACGCCCCCGGACGCGTCCGTGACGGTCCCTGATATCTGACCGGTGAGTCCCTGGGCCCGGCCCGGAGCGGCGGCGCCAAGGACGGCGATCGCAAGCGCGCACGCGATGCCGACGAAGCGATGGATCAACGACATTCTCCTCCTCTGTCGAATGCCCGTCCCGCCGCCGCGCGACGCGCGATGGCGGACGGATGGGACGGCAGGCCGCACCGGAGAGAGACCCGCCGTCGCTGCGCGAACCTACGCAGCGCGGGGCGCGCTGTCTATAACGGACGGCCTGAAAAGATCTGAAAAGAACTGAACGGTCACTGTTGCGCTATGCGATACGCACGTGACGGACATGCTCACCGTCGAATGGGTCGAAGCGGCGCGGCGCCGCTGAGCCGCTGTCTCGCGCTGCGGAACGCCTTCGGGCCGGGACTTGCCCGTTGACTTCGCGGGATGGCCCTCCGAGGATCGACGCGTGCTGCACGGCGGCTATGCCTTTGGTCCGTTCGTGGTCGACACCGTCAAGCGGCGGCTGTGGCGCGACGGCCGCGCCGTGCCTCTGTCCTCGAAGACCTTCGACGTGCTCGTCGTCCTGCTCGAACGGCGCGAGCACCTCGTCAGCAAGGAAGATCTGCTGAACGACGTCTGGCCGAATATCGCCGTCAACGAGAACAACCTGGCACGGCAGATTTCGTCGCTGCGCCGCGCCCTCGGCCAGCGTCCCGACCAGCACGACTTCCTCGTCACCGTGCCGGGACAGGGTTACCGCTTCGTGGCGGCGGTACGCGAGCTGCCGTCGGTCCCGTCCGACGGACCGGCCGAGAGCGAGACGTCCGATCAGATCGCGCACGCGCCGGCCCTCGAGTTTCACGAGGATGCGCCCGATGCCGAACATCCGGCGACGTCGCCGATGGCCAATGGCGCTGCCGGAGTGCTCGACGAGGCTCCATCGAGCTCGCCAGTCGGGTTCTGGCCGATCGCCGCAGCGCTGGCCGCGACGGCTGCCGTCCTCGCGACCGTGCTGACCGTCGCTGTCTTGAGACGCGATCGACCCGCTCCCGAGCCCCGGCGCGCGATGCAGCGGATCACCTACGACGAAGCGACCGTGCCGCGGCAGGCCTCGTGGTCGCCTGACGGCCGGTGGATCGTCTATGCCGCCGATCGCGCCGGCAACGCCGACCTGTGGAAGCAGCGGCCCGGCGATCCCGATCCGGTACGGCTGACCGCGTCCGACGTCAACGAGTCGCAGCCGCAATGGTCGCCCGACGGCCGGTCGATCGTGTTCCGCTCGGAGCGCGACGGCGGCGGTCTGTACGTGATCTCCGCCGACGGCGGCGTCGAACGGATCGTCTCGAGCTTCGGGTACGAGCCGCAGTGGTCCCCGGACGGCACGCTCATCCTGTTCAAGGGCACCGCCGTGCTGCCGGACCTGCCGTCCTTCTACGTCGCGGGCCTCGACGGACGGCCGCCGCGCGCCGCCCGGCCCGACGTGTTCGCGCAATTCACCGCCGCGCAGGCGGCCTGGCATCCGGACGGCCGTCGGATCTCGATCTGGGGGACGACGCGGACCCGCGAGCTGCGGTTCGTCACCGTCCCGGTCGAAGAAGGGAAGGGACGCGTCGCGGAAGCGCAGATGGCTGCGCCGGTGCGGCGGGCCTTCGAGAGCGTCGCGGCAGGAAGATTCATCTGGGGCAGATCCGGCCGGTTCGTCTACTTCGAAGGCCGGACTGGCGAGATACGCAACATCTGGCGCGTGCGCGTCGATCCCGCGACGCAGGCGTGGCTGGAGGCGCCCGAACGGCTGACGACCGCCGCGGGTGAGGAGACGAACCTGGCGCTCTCGCCGGACGGCGGACGGCTCGTCTTCACGTCGACGTCGAACCGGACGAGGCTGTGGGCGTTTCCGCTGGACCTTTCCAGCGGGCGCATCACCGGCGCGCCGCAGCCGATCACCGACGGCAGTACCGGCGAGGTGGACTTCGACGCGCGCACGGATGGATCGAAGGTCGCCTATCGTACCGTTCGCGCCGGCCGCAGCGAGCTCTGGGAGCGATCGATCGCCGACGGGCGGCAGCGGCTGCTGCTGGCGAGCACCGATGCGCTGCTCCTGAAGCCGCGCTGGTCTCCCGACGGGGCGCAGCTCGCGTTCTCACGATGCGCCCGGCCCGACAACCGGCTCGCGCTCGCGGTGCTCGACGCCGCGGGCGGCGGCTCACGCGTGTTGACCCAGCCGAATCACGTCGACATGCAGGGCTTCGACTGGTCGCACGACGGGCGCGCCATTCTCGGGTCGTGCCGGTTCGGGCCGTCCGAGCGTTATTCGACCTGTCTCGTGCCGGTTTCCCTGCAAGGCGGCGACGCGGAGCCGACGGTCCGCGTCATCGCGTCGGACCCGAACCGCAATCTCTACAACCAGCGGTTCTCTCCCGACCAGCGGTGGATCACGTTCCTCGCGCACGATCTGTCCTACGCCTCGACGTCGGCGATCTACGTCATTCCCGCCGCGGGCGGTTCGTGGCGGGCGATCACCGACGGCAGCTGGTTCGACGACAAGCCGCGGTGGGGGCCGGACGGACGCATCCTCTACTTCGTCTCGAACCGTTCCGGCGTCGCCAACGTGTGGGGCCGGCGATTCGACGACCGGACGGGCACGCCGATCGGCGAGGTCTTCCCGGTCACGTCGTTCCGCTCCGCGCAGTTCGTGCTGACGCCGCGGACGGTGCAGATGGACATCGCCGTCACCGCCACGCACCTGCTGCTGCCGATGACGGAAGCGCGCAGCGAGATCTGGATGCTCGATCAGGTGGATCGCTGATCGGCACGGCGGCTTTCTCTTTGTCCCACGCTGGAGGAATGGCATGAAGGCGTTGCTCGTGGCCACGATTGCGGCATTCACGCTCGGTCTGGGGATGGGGCAGGCCGTCCAGAATCAGGCCGGCCAGACGCCCGGGCGCGGCCGCGGCGGCATGAACTTCACCGAGCCGAGTCCGTACGATTTCAACGACCACGAGGGATACGTCCCGATCTTCGACGGCACGTCGCTCGACGGCTGGGACGGCAACCCGAAGTTCTGGCGCGTCGAGAACGGCGCGATCGTCGGCGAGTCGACGCCCGCCAATCCCAGCGGCAACAGCTACATCGTCTATCGCAAGCTCGAGGCGCGTGACTTCACGCTGAAGTTCGAAGTGAAGGTCGAAGGCACCGGCGGCACCGGGCTGCAGTACCGCAGCCGCACGGGCCTGCCGTGGCTCGCGAACATTCCGGCGAACGTGACGGCCAACGTCGGGCCGGTGAACCTGAACTGGATGATGACGGGCCCGCAGGCGGACTTCTGGCCGAGCCGCGTCTACACCGGCCAGTTCTATTCGGAGAACACGCCGATGCGGATCCTGGCCTGGCGCGGACAGGTGGTCGAGGGCTTCGGCGAGAAGAGCAAGCGGCTGATGGGCACGATCGGCGATCGCGCGGCGCTGGGCGAACTGGTGAAGCAGAACGACTGGAACGAGTACGTCGTGATCGCCCGCGGCGGGACCTTCCTGCACATCGTCAACGGCCGGCTGATGGCCGCGATGATCGACGACGACCCGGCGTCGTCCAACAACTGGTCGGGGCACTTCGGGATCGAGATCGAAGCCACCACCAAGGTATCGGTGAGGAATCTGTGGGTCAAGAAACTGAACTGACGGCTTACGGTGGGCCTGTCCCGCTCTCGCGGAGATCCTTCAGCAGCTCGCGCGCGCGGTCGGCGTCCTCGTGCCGCACCCAGAACTCGGCAGGGCCGAAGACGTAGCTGAACCCGGTGATGCGGCCGAGGCCGGCGAGATCCTGCAGTCCGTCGCCGCGTACGAAGTAGTCGATGCCTTCGGCCTCGAGCAGCGACCTGGCGACGGCGATGAGTCCGGCGTCTCCCGTGGCGAACACCGAGACGAGCTCGGCGTCCGGCGTCGGCGCGGGCCCTTCGCGCGGCAGCTGATCGACGGTGTCGACGTCGCACGCCGGGCACACCATCACGTGCCAGGGATACGCCTCGCGGCATTTCGGGCAGAACATCGTGCTGCGCCTTTTCTCTTCTTCCGTAATTCCGCCTGAAGGCGGAAGCTACCCGGTTTCTTGAAGGGTCCTACGCCTTCGGGACGTGCCCGCGCTTCCAGACCATGAACGTGCGGGTGAACTCGATCACCGGTTCGCCGCGCTGGTTCATCCCCGTTGTCTTCACGCGCACGATGCCGACGTTCGGCCGTGACTTCGACTCGCGCGTCTCGAGGACTTCGCTCTTCGAGCGCACGGTGTCTCCCTCGAAGAGCGGATGGGGCAGCTTGACGCTGTCCCATCCGAGATTCGCGACGGCGTTCACGGTGAGGTCGGTGACCGACTGGCCCGTCACCAGCGACAGCGTGAAGCAGGAATTGACGAGCGGCTTGCCGAACTCCGTCTTCGCCGCGTACTCCGCGTCGAAGTGAATCGGGTTGGTGTTCATCGTGAGGCAGGTGAACCACACGTTGTCGGCCGGCAACACGGTGCGTCCGAGCGGGTGCTCGTAGACGTCGCCGACGGCGAAGTCCTCGAACACGCGGCCCGTCCATCCCGGCTTCACGGCCATCAGACGATCCGCTCCTTCCGCCACGCGTCGATCGTGTCCTTGTCGAACCCGAGCTCGCGCAGGATCGGCTCGGTGTGCTGGCCCAGTCCGGGCACCGCGCCCATCACCGGATCGACGCCGTCCATCTGCACCGGCGGCAGCAGCGCGTGGATGGGACCGACGGGGGATTCGATGGTGCGCCAGCGGTCGCGCTCGAGCAGCTGGGGATGCTGGAGGAACTCGGCGACGGGATTGCGGCGCGCCGACGCAATGCCGGCGAATTCCAGGCGATCGATCAGGATCTCCGACGGGAGGCCGCCGAAGACCCCGGCGATCAGCTCGCGGAGCGCGGGCCGGTGCAGCACGCGCGTCGCGTTGGTCGCAAAGCGCGGGTCCAGGCCCACGTCGGACCGTTCGAGGACGATCTCGCAGAAGTTGACCCACTCGCGCTCGTTCTGGATCGCGAGGTAGATCTCGTCGCCGTCGCCGCTGACGAACAGCTCGTAGGGCGCGATCGTCGCGTGGGCGGCGCCGCTGCGCTGCGGCTCCGACCCGCCGTAGGCGGTGTAGTACGCGGGCGCTCCCATCCACTCGCCGAGCGCGTCGAAGAGCGACACGTCGATCGACGTCCCGGCGCCCGTCGTCGTTCTCGCGAGCAGCGCGGTGAGGACGCCGGAGTAGGCGTACATGCCCGCGGCGATGTCGGCGACGGAGATGCCGGCGCGGCTCGGCACGTCGGCCGTGCCGGTGATCGAGACCAGCCCGACCTCCGCCTGGATCAACATGTCGTACGCCTTCTTGCGCGCGTACGGGCCGAGCGTGCCGTAGCCCGACACCGCGCACGTGATCAGCCGCGGGTGCCGCGCGCGCAGCTCGAGGAGTCCCAGCCCCAGCCGATCGACGGCCCCGGGCGCGAGATTGTGCACGAAGACGTCGGCCCGCTCGACGAGGCGTTCGAGGATCGGGCGCGCCTCCGGGCGCTTGAGGTCGAGCGAGAGCGACTGCTTCGAGCGGTTCAGCCAGACGAAGTAGCTCGACATCCCGTGGACGGCGTCGTCGTAGTTGCGCGCGAAGTCGCCGCCGTTGGGGCGCTCGATCTTGATGACCCGCGCGCCCAGGTCGGCGAGCTGGCGCGTCGCGAACGGCGCCGCGACGGCCTGTTCCATCGAGACGACGGTGATGCCTTCGAGCGGTAGGGGCATGTGAATCAGTACGAGCGTGGCAAGCCGAGCACGTGTTCCGCCAGGTAGGCGAGGATCATGTTGGTTGAAATCGGCGCGACCTGATACAGGCGCGTCTCGCGGAACTTCCGCTCGATGTCGTAGTCTTCGGCGAACCCGAAGCCGCCGTAGGTCTGCACGGCGACGTTGGCGGCCTCCCACGACGCGTCGGCCGCGAGCAGCTTCGCCATGTTGGCTTCCGCGCCGCACGGCTCGCCGCGGTCGAAGAGCTCCGCCGCGCGGACGCGCATCAGGTCCGCCGCCTCGACGCTCACGTGCGCCCTCGCGATCGGGAACTGGACGCCCTGGTTCTGGCCGATCGGCCGCCCGAACACGACGCGATCCGTCGCATACTTCGTCGCCCGCTCGACGAACCACCGGCCGTCGCCGACGCACTCGGCGGCGATCAGGATCCGTTCGGCGTTGAGGCCGTCGATCAGGTAGCGGAAGCCCCTGCCTTCCTCGCCGACGAGCGCATCGGCCGGAATCTCGAGATCGTCGAAGAACAGCTCCGTCGTCGCATGATTCATCATCGTGCGGATCGGGCGGATCGTCAGCCCGCGGCCGACGGCCGCGCGCATGTCGACCAGGAAGACCGACAGGCCGTCGGTGCGTTTCTTCACCTCGGGGATCGGCGTCGTCCGCGCGATGAGCAGCAGCAGGTCGGAGTGCTCGGCGCGCGAGATCCAGATCTTCTGTCCACGAATCACGTAGCGGTCGCCGCGCCGGACGGCCGTCGTCTTCAATTGCGTGGTGTCGGATCCCGTCGTCGGCTCGCTGACGCCGAAGGCCTGCAGCCGGAGCTCGCCCGCCGCGATCCGGGGCAGGTACTCGCGCTTCTGCGCGTCGGATCCATGGCGCAGCAGCGTCCCCATCGTGTACATCTGCGCGTGGCACGCGCCGGAGTTGGCGCCGCTGTGGTTGATCTCCTCGAGGATGATGGACGCGTCGGCGAGGCCGAGCCCGGATCCGCCGTACTCCTCGGGAATCAGCGCCGCGAGGTAGCCGGCCTCGGTGAGGGCCTTGACAAAGGCCTCGGGGTACTCGCGGCGCGCGTCGAGCTCGCGCCAGTAGGTGTCGGGGTAGTCCCGGCAGAGCGCGCGGACGCCCGCGCGAAGATCCTGGTGCAGTTCCGTTACCGGCACGCGCCAAATCATACTCGGAGTACGATGGGCGGCTCATGACGATCGCCGATCTCGTGATCGGGCAGTTGCGCGACGCCGGCGTCCGGGCGCTGTTCGGCGTGCCTGGAGGCGGCGGCAATCTCGATCTGATCGCCGCGGCGGGGCGCGCCGGGCTGCCGTTCGTGCTCACCGCGACCGAGGCCGCCGGGGCGATCGCGGCGTTGGCGCAGGCCGAGATTACCGGCGGCGCCGGCGCCGCCCTCACGACGCTCGGTCCGGGCGCGGCGTCCGTGGTCAACGGGGTCGCCTGCGCGTTTCTCGAACGCGCGCCGATCGTGGTGTTCACGGATTCGCAGCCGTCGGCGTTCGAGCACCAGCGGCTCGACCACGCGGCGCTGATGGACCCGATCGTCAACTGGTCGGCGACGCTCGAGCCCGCCACGGCGCGGGAGACGATCGCCCGCGCGATCCGGAAGGCCATGCAGGGCCGTCCGGGTCCGGTGCACGTGGATTGCCCGGCGGGCACGGCAGCCGGGGACGTCGCGGGACCCGACGGTCCCGCCTACGGCCGGGCGGAGGCGGGCCGGATCTTCCGGTCCAGCATGGCCTCCGGCGATCTCGAACGCCTCATCTCGACGTCGCGCAAGCCGCTGCTGATCGCCGGACTCGGCGCGCGCCGCGCGGCCGACACGTCGGCGATCCGTGACCTCTGCGCCCGCCGCGGCATTCCCGCGATGGTCACCTACAAGGCCAAGGGCGTCGTCGCCGACGGCGACGAGTGGTTCGCGGGCGTGTTCACCAACGCCGCGATCGAGCAGGCAGTCATCGACGAAAGCGATCTGCTGATCGGGATCGGTCTGGACCCGGTCGAGCTGCTCCCACGCCCGTGGAAGGGCAAGCCGCCGATCGTGTCGTGCAATCCCTGGCCGGTGGACGAGATGCACATCCCGTTCGCCGCGCGCCTCGTCGCGCCGGTGACGGAGGCCGCGCGGCTGATCGACACGGCCCTGGCCGAATCCCAATGGGACGCGCGCCTCGTGCGTACGCTCGTCGACTGGCAGATGCAGCAGATACGCGTGCCCGGCGACGGCCTGACGGCGCAGCGGGTCGTGGAGATCGCGGCCGCGCAGCTGTCCGGATCGTCGGGACGCGTCACTGTCGACGCCGGAGCCCACATGCTCGCGGCGACCGCGCTGTGGCCCGTGAGCGATCCCAACGGCATGCTGATCTCCAACGGTCTGTCGACGATGGGATTCGCGCTGCCGGCGGCGATCGGGGCCTCGCTCCTCGATCGGCCGACGCCTGTGGTCGCGTTCACGGGGGACGGCGGACTGCTGATGTGCGCCGGCGAACTGTTGACGGCGGCGCGCGAGAAGCTTCCCGTGATGACCATCGTCTTCAACGACGCGTCGCTGAGCTTGATCGAAATCAAGCAGCACGCCCGTGGCCTGGCGCCCGCGGGCGTGGCGCTGGGCCAGGTCGACTGGCGGAAGATGGCGGAGGCGGTCGGGGTCGAGGCGTGGACGGCCGCCGACGAGGCGTCGCTCGAGCGGGCGGTTGCGGCGGCACGCACCCGGCCGGGCCCGACGCTGATTGACGCGAAAATCGATGGATCCAATTACGGCGCGACGCTTCGCGCCGTGCGAGGCTGAAGCATGGTCGAGCAGTTGATCATCGACGGACAGCGCGTCGGCGCGGCGGACGGCGGGACCTTCGAGGTCTGCGATCCGTCGACCGGCGGTCCGCTCGCGACGGTGGCGAAGGCGGCGAAGGCCGACGTCGATCGCGCGGTCGCGGCGGCGCAGCAGGCGCTCGAGTCGAAGGCGTGGGGCGGCGCGGCGCCGGCCGAGCGCGGGCGCATCATGATCCGGATCGCGCAGGCGCTGCGCGACCGGGCCGAGGAGCTGGCGACGCTCGAGAGCCGCGACAACGGCAAGCCGCTTCGCCAGTCGCGCACCGACCTGCAGGTCGCGGCGCGCTACTTCGAGTTCTTCGCCGGCATCGCCGACAAGATCATGGGGAACACCATCCCGCTCGGCCCGGGGTTCCTCGACTACACGGTGCGCGAGCCGATCGGCGTCTCGGCGCAGATCATCCCGTGGAACTATCCCATCCAGATCGGCGCGCGCGGCGTGGCGCCGGCGCTCGCGGCCGGCTGCGCCGTCGTGCTGAAGCCGGCCGAGGACGCGCCGATGACGGCGCTGAGGCTCGGCGAGATCGCGATCGAATGCGGGCTGCCGCCCGGCGTGCTGAACGTCCTGCCGGGGCTTGGACCGGAGGCCGGCGCGGCGCTGGCCAGCCATCCAGGCATCAACCAGCTGACCTTCACCGGCTCGGTCGAAGTCGGCATCGCCGTCGCGAAGATGGCCGCCGACAACGTCGTCCCGGTCGTCATGGAGCTCGGCGGCAAGTCGCCGAACATCGTCTTTGCCGACGCCGACATGGACGCGACCGTCCAGGGCGTGGCCAACGCGATCTTCCAGAACGCGGGTCAGACCTGCTCGGCGGGATCGCGGCTGCTCGTGCAGCGCCAGGCGCACGACGAGCTGGTCGCGCGGCTCGCCGATCGCGCCAGATCCATGCGCGTCGGACCAGGCGTCAGCGACCCCGACATGGGGCCGATCATCTCGAAGAAGCAGCTCGAGTCGATCGAAGGCTATGTCAAGATTGGCAAGAGTGAAGGAGCGGAGGTGGCGGCCGGCGGCGGCAGGCCGTCGGACGCCGCGCTCGGCGGCGGTTTCTACTTCCAGCCAACCGTGCTCGACAAGGTGTCGCCCGGCATGCGCGTCGCGCAGGAGGAGATCTTCGGTCCCGTGCTCGCCGTCATCACCTTCGAGGACGTCGAGGAGGCGATCGCGATTGCCAATCGTTCGCAGTACGGCCTGGTCGCCGGCGTCTGGACGCGCGACATCAACAAGGCGATGGCAATCGCGTCGCGCGTGAAGGCGGGCCAGGTCTACGTCAACACCTACGGCGCCGGCGGCGGCGTCGAGCTGCCGTTCGGCGGCTACAAGAAGAGCGGCTACGGGCGCGAAAAGGGCCTCGATTCGCTCGCCAGCTACCTGCAGATCAAGAATGTCTGCGTGAGGTACGCGTGAGCGAGCGGGTCGGGTTCATCGGGCTCGGCAACATGGGCAGGCCGATGGCCTCGAACCTCCAGCGCAAGGGGTTCGCCGTCACGGTCTTCGACGTCAATCCCGCGGCGGTCGGCGAGCTGTCGCGCATCGGCGCGGCCGTCGCCGTAGACGGCCGCGGCGTCGCCGCCGTCAGCGACGTCGTCATCACGATGCTGCCCGACTCGGCGAGTGTCGAGGCCGTGCTGCTTGGCGACCAGGGCGTGCTTCCCGGCATGGCCTCCGGCTCACTGGTGATGGACATGAGCACCGTCGATCCGCTGCTGACGGATCGGCTGGCCGCCGCCGCGGCGGCGAAGGGATGTGCCTTCGTCGACGCCCCGGTCGGCCGGCTCGCGAGCCATGCCGCGCGCGGGGAGTCGCTGTTCATGGTCGGTGCGGCCGCGGAGGATTTTACGCGCGTCAAGCCGTTGCTCGACGCCATGGGCACGACGATTCACCATTGCGGCGCGGCGGGCACCGGGATCCGGACGAAGCTGGTCAACAACTACCTGGCGATCGTCTCCTGTGCCTTCAACGCGGAAGCGCTCGCGCTCTCGCAGCGGTTCGGCCTGTCGCTCGAGAAGACGCTCGCCGTCGTCCACGGGACGACCGCGACCAACGGACAGCTCAAGATGGCGTGGGCGTCGAAGGTGCTGAAGGGGGATACCGATCCCGGCTTCACGATCGATCTCGCGCACAAGGATCTCACCCTGATCGCCGGCGCCGCCCAGGCCGCCGGCGTGCCCGTCCCGATCGCCGACGTCGCCCGCGCGTCGTTCAACGCCGCGCGCCAGGACGGTTACGGCAGCCGGGATTTCTCGGCCATGGTCGACGCGCTGTGCGATCGTCTGCACATCACGCGCGCCAGGCT
>Ga0075366_10000951_pt1 | contig 14104 bp, 9 predicted proteins | sample EndMethybrTD3031_FD_72351 | JGI IMG/M metagenome (GOLD analysis project Ga0075366, IMG submission 72351) | Populus endosphere microbial communities from Tennessee, USA - Endosphere MetaG P. TD hybrid TD303-1 | ecosystem: Host-associated > Plants > Roots > Endosphere | place: USA: Tennessee...
CTGATGCTGTGATCCACCTTGCTGCCGAATCACATGTAGACAGGTCGATCATCAACCCGCTTGAATTTGTGATGACCAATGTGGTAGGTACAGTAAATTTATTGAATACCGCCCGCGAACACTGGAAAGGCAGATATGATCAAACCCGTTTTTACCATGTATCAACCGATGAGGTTTATGGCACTTTAGGCGAAGACGGCATGTTTACCGAAGAAACCGCTTATGATCCGCATTCGCCATATTCGGCATCCAAAGCAAGTTCCGACCATTTTGTGCGGGCATACCAGGACACTTATGGTTTAAACGCTGTGATATCCAACTGCTCAAACAATTATGGTTCTTATCACTTTCCCGAGAAGCTGATACCCCTTGCTATCAACAATATCAAACAAAGCAAGCCTGTGCCCGTTTACGGCAAAGGCGAAAATATTCGCGATTGGCTGTGGGTAGAGGATCATGCGAGGGCAATTGACGTAATATTCCATAATGCAAAAGCCGGTCAAACCTATAATATTGGCGGCCATAACGAATGGAAAAACATCGACCTCATTAATTTGCTTTGTTCCATACTAGATAAAAAACTGGGCAGGGCCGAAGGTGAATCGGCAAAATTGATCACTTATGTTACAGATAGGGCAGGCCATGACCTGCGTTATGCTATAGATGCCACCAAACTGAAAACCGAACTTGGCTGGGTACCAAGTATTACTTTTGAAGAAGGACTGGAAAAAACCGTAGATTGGTATCTTGCAAATGAGGAGTGGCTTAACCACGTAACTTCGGGTAGCTACCAGCAATATTATAAGGGGCAGTACAATAACCGTTAACTATGTTTGGGTTTTTTAAAAGTAAAAAGGAAAAAAAGGAAATAACCTTCAACTATGAGTCTATCATGGTTGATATGCATTCGCATGTTTTGCCTGGGATTGATGACGGCGCGCAAACACCGGAGGATTCCATAATCCTGATTCGCAAGATGATGGAGCTTGGGATAAAAAAGATCATTGCCACACCACACGTGATGATCGATTTTTATCGTAACACCCCTGAAACCATCGCGGCATCGCTTGAATTACTGAAAGCCGAGCTGGTGAAAGAAAATATAGATATCCCGGTTGAAACCGCTGCCGAACATTATTTTGATGAAACCTTTGAAGCCCGTGTAAATGAAGGCAAGCTAATGACCATGGGCGATAATTATGTACTGTTTGAGTTTTCGTTTATCAACAAACCGCCTAATGTTATCCCCGTTTTACAAAAACTGAACGATTTGGGATATAAACCCATTTTGGCCCATCCCGAAAGATATCCGTATATGGACCTGGAGCAATACAAAAACATCAAGGGTTGGGGCTGCAGCATGCAATTAAATACTATATCGTTAACGGGTTATTATGGCCGTGAAGTAAAAAGACTCGCAGAAATGCTGGTTGATAACGAAATGATAGATTTTATATCAAGCGATATGCATCACGAAAGGCACGCGATGGCATTTAAGGACGCCCTGCGTACCTCCTACCTGGAGAAGCTTATCTTTGATACCCCGTTGAAAAACAAACTCCTTTTTTAAGAATGAAATTTCCGGCATGAAAGAATAAGGAATCGTTTTTTTTACAACCAGGATCCTTTAAGTTAACAACTAATGAAAAGACACACTAAGGAGTGTCTTTTCTATTTTAGGGCATTTTTAATCTAAGGCAGCATGCCTTAGTAATTAAAATGCTTGTCCTCCGTTTGTCATCCCAATATCCCAATAAATTATCCTGGTTGTTTTCGCTTAAAAATCTTTAGGCATCTCCTTGCTATTTCAAAACATAATATATACTATTGTGTAATATTGACACAATGTTGTTATTTGTTGTCAATTAACCAGTTATAACCAATTATTAAGCACTTCTTTTTTAACCCTTAATCATGAAAATAAGCTCCAGATCTGGTATTGCTATTGTAATTATGTGGGCAGCCGGCAGTTTTACTTCAACTGTGCAGGCGCAAACCAAAAAACTGCCGCTGCAATTGCGGGCAAACAATGTAAAGCAGATAGTAGCTGCAATGACGTTGGAAGAGAAATCAAAACTGGTGGTGGGTATGGGCTTTAAGATGCCCGGCATGCCCCCGCCCGTAAAAGGCAAAAAGCCCGAGGCGATAGACATAGGCGGGTTTAAACTGCCCCCATCAGATCCTGATGCTTATAACATTCCCGAAAAAGTACCGGGTGCAGCCGGCCGTACCCATGGTATCCCACGTTTGGGCATTCCGTCTATGACGGTTTCCGATGGTCCTGCAGGTTTACGCATCGAACCTATCCGCGATGGCGATAAATCAAAAACATATTACGCTACCGCGTTCCCGGTGGCAACCTTATTGGCCAGTACCTGGGATACCGAACTGGTAAATAAAGTAGGTGTAGCCTTTGGTAACGAGGTGCGCGAATATGGTGTGGATATTTTGCTGGCCCCCGGTTTAAACATTCACCGTAACCCCCTTGGAGGCCGTAATTTTGAATATTACTCCGAAGATCCGCTTGTGGCCGGTAATATGACTGCAGCTATTGTGAATGGTGTGCAATCAAATGGTGTAGGTACATCCATCAAACATTATGTGGCCAACAACCAGGAAACCAATCGCAATTCTATCAACACCATCGTAAGTGAAAGGGCCATGCGCGAAATTTATCTTAAAGGTTTTGGTATCGCCGTAAAAAAATCACAGCCATGGACGGTAATGTCATCTTACAATAAATTAAACGGAACATATACTTCGCAAAGGCGAGATTTGTTAACCACGGTTTTAAAAAATGAGTGGGGACTGAAAGGTTTTGTAATGACTGATTGGTTTGGCGGTAATGACCCCGTTGCGCAAATGAAAGCAGGCAACGATCTTATTATGCCAGGCAGCCCAAGCCAGTCGGAAGCTATTGTGGCGGCCGTTAAAAATGGTTCGTTGAGTATCGCGCAGCTGAATGCCAATGTAGAACGGATGCTGAATGTAATTATCAAGTCGCCATCTTTCACTAAATACAAATACTCGGATGCGCCCGACCTGCCCGCTCATGCCAAGGTAGCGCGCGAGGCCGCTGCCCAAGGTATGGTTTTGCTTAAAAACGATGACCATGCATTGCCGTTTTATCCCGCAAAAAGGATAGCCGTATTTGGTAACACCAGTTATGATATTATAGCAGGCGGTACAGGCAGCGGTGATGTAAACAAGGCCTATACCATATCATTAATGCAGGGCCTGGCCAATGCCGGTTTCAAGCTTCAGGAAACATTATCAAAAAACTATGCTGCTTACCTGGCAGATATGAAGCTGAAGCAACCCAAGCCTAAAAACTTTTTTGACCATCCCGCGCCCATCCCCGAAATGGATGTAAACGGAATTGTTGCAGATGAAGCAGCCGGTGCAGATGTAGCCCTGATTACCATTGGCAGAAATGCAGGCGAAGGTGCCGACAGGAAACTGGAAGGTGATTACTACTTAAATGATGCCGAAAAAGGTTTAATAAAGAGCGTTGCAGCGGCTTTTCATGGCAAGGGAAAAAAGGTGATTGTGGTTTTAAATATTGGCGGCGTTATTGATGTTGCCAGCTGGCGCGATGAGGCAGATGGTATTTTATTGGCCTGGCAGCCAGGCCTTGAGGCAGGCAACGCTATTGCCGATGTTTTAAGCGGCATGGTTAACCCATCGGGCAAGCTGGCTACCACTTTCCCAATGGATTATAAGGATGTGCCATCGGCCAATAACTTCCCGGGAACGCCAATGCCCAGGCCCGAAACTGTTACTTACGAAGATGGAATTTATGTAGGCTACCGCTATTACGATGCCGCCAAAGTAAAACCGGCTTATGAGTTTGGTTACGGCCTGTCATACACCAGCTTTAAATTCAGCGATCTGAAACTGAGCGCCACCAATTTTGTGCATAGCATTACCGCCACGGTAACGGTTAAAAATACCGGCGATATAGCCGGGAAAGAAGTGGTGCAATTATACCTGGGCGCCCCTAAAAAAGACCTGGATAAACCGGAGCAGGAATTAAAAGCGTTTGCCAAAACCCGTTTACTGGCTGCGGGCGAATCGCAAACCTTAAGCTTTACCATCAAAGCTGCCGACCTTGCTTCTTTTTACACAAACAAGGAAGTCTGGATAGCCGATGCCGGTAAATACGAAGTTAGGGTTGGCTCGTCATCAAGGCAAATAGAAGAGAAAGCATCTTTTAAACTGGCCAAAGATATCACCGTTGAAAAAGTAGTTAAAGCTTTGACGCCGCAGGTTGCAATTAACGCAATGAAACTGAAATAAAACAGAATCAAGAAGTTAGAGTCAAGAAAACACAAACACATATATTAACTAAACTAAACTCTCAAGCCTTTGTAACTACGGTTGCAAAGGCTTTTACAGGTACAAGGCAATTATTAATACTAACCAAACTATACAATCTTCATGGCAAATCAATTCAAGTTTATCGCGTTGCTATGGTTGCTGCCGGCAACTGCTGCTATGGCCCAAACTAAATGGACGGAGAAAAAATCGGGCGATATTGTCTTTATTAGTAATGCCGGAGGGCAGCAATTGGGTTACGCCACCACATCGGGCGTAAAAATATTGACTGTTGACGGCCATGCTTTTAAAGACCTGAACAAAAACGGCAAACTGGATAAATATGAAGATTGGCGCTTGCCTGTTGATGTAAGGGCTAAAAACCTGGCATCGCAAATGAGCGTGGAGCAAATTGCCGGGCTAATGTTGTATAGCAGGCACCAACCTATACCCTCGGCACCGGCGGGGCCGTTTAAAGGGACTTATGGCGGCAAAGTATTTGCCGAAAGCGGCGCCAAACCGTATGATCTGTCAGATCAGCAAAAGCAATTTTTAGAAAAAGATAACGTAAGGCACGTGCTCATCACATCGGTACAAAGCCCCGAAATTGCAGCGCGGTGGAATAACAACGCCCAGGCTTTTGTAGAAGGCTTAGGTTTGGGTATCCCAAATAATAACAGCTCTGATCCGCGCCATGGTACCCTTGCCACTGCCGAGTATAATGCCGGTGCAGGCGGCGCTATTTCAATGTGGCCGGGCTCGTTAGGTTTCGCGGCAATGTTTGACCCCAAAATAGTAGAAGATTTTGGGCATATGGCCGCTCTGGAGTATCGTGCTTTAGGAATCGCCACCGCCCTATCGCCGCAGGTTGATATTGCTACCGAACCCCGCTGGTCCAGGGTAAGCGGAACGTTTGGCGAAGATCCGCAGTTATCTGCCGATATGGCCCGCGGTTATATTGATGGGTTCCAGACATCAGTTGGCGACAAAGAAATTGACGGCGGATGGGGCTACGGGAGCGTAAATGCCATGGTAAAACACTGGCCCGGCGGCGGCGCGGGCGAAGGTGGCCGCGATGCGCATTACGGCTATGGTAAATACGCGGTTTATCCCGGCAACAATTTTAAACAGCATTTAATCCCTTTTACCGAAGGCGCTTTTAAGCTGAACGGAAAAACCGGCATGGCGGCCTCAGTTATGCCATACTATACCATATCTTTTAACCAGGATACTAAAAACAAAGAGAATGTAGCTAATAATTACAACTCCTACATCATCAACGACTTGCTGCGTAAAAAGTATAAGTTTGACGGTGTCGTTTGTACCGATTGGCTGGTTACCGGCGACGAAACTGCGGTCGATGTTTTCCTTTCGGGCAAATCATGGGGCGTAGAAGGTTTATCAGTAGCGCAGCGCCATTATAAAATATTAATGGCCGGGGTTGATCAGTTTGGCGGTAACAACGAGGTTGCACCGGTGATAGCGGCTTACCAGATGGGTGTTAAGGACCATGGTGAGGCTTTTATGCGTGCAAGGTTTGAGCAATCGGCCGTTCGCTTGTTGCGCAATATTTTCAGGACAGGGTTGTTTGAAAACCCATATTTAGATCCCGAAGTTACTAAAACGGTAGTGGGCAGCCCCGCGTTTATGGATGCAGGGTACCAGGCACAGCTTAAATCGATAGTGATGTTAAAAAACAAAGCGAACGTTTTGCCATTACAAACGGGTAAAACGGTGTACGTGCCAAAAAAATTTACCCCGGCTGGGCGTAATTTCCTGGGGATGGAAACACCCGAAAAGCTGGAATACCCGGTGAATATCGAAACTGTTAAAAAGTACTTCAAAGTAACCGAAAACCCCGATGAGGCCGACTATGCCCTGGTGTTTATCAATAGCCCCAATAGCGGCGGTGGCTATGATAGCCAGAATGCAAAAAACGGCGGTACAGGCTACGTACCTATCAGTTTGCAATACGGGCCATATACAGCTACGGATGCACGTGCAACGAGCATAGCCGGCGGCGACCCGCTGGAAAAATTTACCAATCGTACTTACAAAGGCAAATCATCAACAGCCATCAACGTTACCGACCTGGCTATGGTGAATGATACTTATGCTAAAATGAGGGGCAAGCCGGTTATTATATCGGTAAACGTGGCCAACCCGATGGTGTTCTCTGAATTTGAAAAAAACGCGAACGCTATAGTTGTTGATTTTGGGGTGCAAGGCCAGGCTACTTTAGATATATTGACAGGCAAGGCCGAGCCATCGGCCTTATTGCCACTGCAGATGCCTGTAGATATGAAAACCGTAGAGCAGCAGTTTGAAGATGTGCCGCACGATATGAAATGCTATACCGACGACCAGGGCCACGTTTATGATTTTGGATACGGCCTGAACTGGAAAGGTGTTATCAATGATGCCCGCACTGCAAAATATAAAGTGAATGTAAAGCCGTAAAACAAATGTCTTAAACTATGTCATTGCGAGGTACGAAGCAATCCCGAACTATGCAAGTCGGCTATGCATGCGACGAGGTTGCCACGCTATCGCTCGCAATGACATAATCTATTTGTGGGCAATAACGGCAGAGTTTTGACTGCTAAAGTTAATATATAAATAATATCTATATGAAAATACATTTTACATTGTTTTTGTTGATATCAATGTTTTGCTCAATATGTCGCGCGCAAAGCAACAGCTTTAACACTGTTAAAACCGATGCGGGCATGGTATCCGGCAGCGTTAGCAGCGACGGTAAGGTTCATATATTCAAAGGCATCCCCTTTGCCGCTCCGCCGGTGGGCGATTTGCGCTGGAAGGTGCCACAGCCTGTAGCGCCATGGGTTGGTGTTAAACAATGCACCGCCTTTTCGGCCAGTCCAATGCAGCCTAAGCCTGACGAGTTTGGCGTTTATACCCGCGAGTTTTTAATCCCTTATGAACCCATCAGCGAAGACTGCCTGTACCTGAACGTATGGACAAATGCCAAATCATCCGCAGATAAAAAGCCAGTATTGGTTTATATTTATGGAGGTGGTTTCGGATCGGGCGGCGCGGCCTGTCCTATTTATGACGGCGAGGCAACAGCCAAAAAAGGAGTTGTTTTTGTGGTGATCAATTACCGCGTTGGCATCTTTGGTTTTTTTGCCCATCCGGAGCTGAGTAAGGAGTCGGGCCATAACGCGTCTGGAAATTATGGGCTGATGGACCAGTTGGCAGCGCTTAAATGGGTAAAACAAAACATTAAAAATTTTGGCGGCGACCCTGGCAATGTTACCATAGCCGGGCAATCGGCCGGCTCCATGAGTGTGAACTGTTTGGTAGCGTCTCCGTTAGCAAAAGGCTTGTTTCAGAAAGCTATTGCAGAGAGTGGCGCCAGTTTCTTAAACCCGCGTGGTAATCCAACCCTGCAGCAAGCCGAACAGAATGGCGTAAAACTGGCACAAGACCTGAAAGCAAATTCCATTGCAGATATGCGTAATATTCCCGCGGCCGATCTACTTAATAAATGGCAAGCGAGGCCAATTATAGATGGTTATGTGTTGCCTCAAACCATCGCGCAAATTTTTGCAGATAACAAAGAAAACGTAGTGCCCCTACTTACTGGCTGGAACGAAGACGATGCCTTTGTAGGCAAATTGAAAACCGCCGAAGAATATAAAAAGCAGATAGCCGAACAATACGGCGACAAAGCGGCGGCTTTTTTGCAACATTATCCCGGTAATACGGATGCCGACGCCGCTAGATCGCAGATCAATATCAGCCGCGACCAAATTTTCGGGGCTCAAAATTATACCTGGGCAAATGTACAAAGCGATAAAAAGCAAGCCCCGGTATATGTCTATCGCTTTACCCGCCGCTTGCCAGCCACACCCGAATTTGTAAAATACGGTGCATTCCATACCGGCGAGGTGGCATACGCCTACAACAATCTCAAATTCCTGAACCGTCTCTGGGAGCCTGTTGATCAGGAACTGGCCGCAACCATGTCGGCCTATTGGACAAACTTTGCCAAGACGGGTAATCCAAACGGGGCTGGTTTGCCGCTATGGCCCAGTTATAATACTACCGATCGTCAAATAATGATATTGGGCGAAACACCGGCAGCTAAGCCGCTACCTGATAAAGCGGCCTTAGATTTTATGGTTGGTTTGATGGGAGGGAAGTAATTCGCGAAAAGAAGATTTACGAAGTTTCAAAAACTTCGTAAATCTGTGCGAGGCTATCTGGGTTTAACCTCTTACGGTTGGGTCTAAAAATTACAGTGCGGCCTTGATTATCTTCACGGCATTGCCCCGTTCTAATGAGTGATGCGCCATCCACTGGCTTTCCAGCTGGGCTATTTGCTTTTCGGCTTGTATGGCCATGAGCTTAGCCTCCAGGCGTTCGATACACAATTTCTTATTTTGTAATTGCGAACGGCTATCCATAGCCAAAACCTGCAATCCGGTAGGTGTATGCGTTCCCCTTACTGCTGTTTCTACCTTGTTAACATTTTGGCCACCGGGGCCCGATGCCCGCATGGTTTCGAACTTTATATCGTTAGGATTAAACTTTACCTGCTCATCCACACTAAAAATGCCAACTCCGACAAACCAGTTTTTTCGTTTATGAAATTTGCGGTAAGGGCTTTGCGCCGTCCATTGGATGGTGCCATGCCATTCATTTATAAATCCATCTACATTATCGCCCTGCAATATCAGCGTTGACGACAATAATGTGCCATTTAATTCCGCCTCCTTACTTTCAATTACCGATAGGTGCAAGCCCTGGCCGAATGCCTGTTTCAGCATCAAATCCTGCACTTTGGTTACAACCCGGCAACACTCCAGCGGGCCTTTGCCTGCCGTTATTTGTATAATTAGTTTTTTCATTTTGTTAATCTTTGTTCATCCGTACTATGCGAGGGTAAAATTTGCCCTGCATGGCAACCAGTTCGGTTTGTGTGTTCATTACTGTTTCAATATCCTTATAAGCCAACGGGTTTTCTTCTACACTGCCATCAATGAGCGTTACACCTGCCCCGGCCAGCATTTTTTTCATGGCCGATTTTGTGGTGCAGCCTTTAGCGTCGTGCCTGCTCATAGCCCTGCCCGCGCCATGCGATGCCGAGTGTAAAGCATCGGCATTACCCTTGCCCATTACCAAATAAGCCGGCGTAGCCATACTGCCGGGAATAATTCCTAATTCCCCAATATGCGCTGGTGTAGCCCCTTTCCGGTGAATAATAGCTTCGGTGCCGTCTTCCATTTGCTCTTTCCAGGCAAAATTGTGGTGGTTTGCTACCTTGTGCAGTGCCTTTAGCCCCAGGGCTTTGAGCAAGTTGGTATGTATCCTATCGTGACAGGCTTCGGCATAATTGCCGGCAAGGTTCATGCTTAACCAGTATTCCTGCCCGGCTTCAGTATCCAGATCAAGCCATGCCAATGGTTGTGCTTCGCGCGGGAGCTTGCAGGTGCTCATAGCCACCTGGGTATAGTGGCGGGCTATGTTTGCCCCCAGCCCGCGGCTACCCGAATGGGAGAGCAAAGCCATGTAGGTTTTAGCAGCTAAGCCCAGGGCGTTGTTCCCGGCCATCTCTATCACACCAAAATCTACAAAGTGATTGCCCCCGCCCGATGTGCCCAATTGCTGCCTGGCTTTACCATGCAGCTTTTTAAGCAAGGCTGTTTCATTAAACATCGGGCTATCCAATACTTCATGGTCCTGCGGTACAGGCAGGCTGCCTTCCATGCCAAAATGTGTCCATTTGCCAATAGCCTGTTTAATGTGATGCTCATACCGTTTAATAAACTTTTCATCGGCGTCAATAATGGTTAAGGCCATGCGACAGCCAATATCCATACCTACACCGTATGGTATCACCGCGTTGTGGGTTGCTAACACGCCGCCAATGGGCAAGCCATAACCGCTATGTGCATCGGGCATTAATGCGCCCCGGATGCTGACGGGTAAGGATAGCGCCAATGCCATTTGCTTTTTGGCGATATCTTCAATCTCATCCGCTCCATAAATTTTCAGCGGAGCGGGCTCGTCCATCAGCTTAAATGTTTTTAATGCCGGTTCTGCCTCACCCTTAATAAATGCTTCAGCTATTTTCTGTAACCGATTATCGCCGGTATAGGCAGCTGGGTTATCCCGCACAGCTGTTAATAATGCCACTACATCGGCTTTATTGCTGTGTTTATAGTTCCTGGCTACGGTATTGATGGCGAGGCTTTTTACTGCATCGCCTGTGTAGCCTATTTTATCTAATTCTTTTGTTTTTAAATTGCCCATAAGGGTGCTGTTTAATAGCCCATGTATTCCTCTTTCAGGGTATACACGGGTTTGTTTTTTAATTCGTTCTTGTATTTTTCTTGCTCTTCGAATTCGCCTTTCCAGTATTTATACTTGCCACCTTTAAGCTTCCATATCCGGGGTTGCAGATAAAAACCATCAATTCTTTCTCTGGGCCGACTTTTTAATGTACGGCCAATCATGCATGTCCATCGGACTTTACGTTTAGTTTTTTGCCAATCTGTTAATGATTTTCAAAAGTTCATCCGCCGTGGCGGATATACCCATTTTGAAAGTGCGGCAAACCACGAAACACAAAAATTCCGGCAACAAGCAAACCCTTAAGCCATTAAAAAACGGCGCCTAAAAAATTAAATCAGTAAAAAAAGGATTGCTGTCCACCTGTTTGGGGTAGCGCACTAATGGGATATGTATGGGATACTCTGCGTCATGGTTCCTGGTAATTATTGCGTTAACAATTAAGGAATTGCAGCAAAGATGCAATTTTTTTGGAAAAGAGGAGAAAATTAATCGCAATCGCTTTTTAAAAATTAAAATTAAAGAAGAGGTCGCGCAAAGACGCCGGGTAGGCCTGCGGGTGAAATCCCGCAAGCCTACTCAGCGCGAAACTAATTTATCATCCCTCCAACGCGTAATTCTACGCAGCAAAAACTTGTAGTACTACGTTTTCAATCGCGTACAATAGGAGGGCATAAAACAGTAGTAGCAACCTTGATAAGGGCTTTTTTTAGCCAAACCTTTGACATAACAAAATCAGCGGTGCTAAACGCCCGTGCTGTAAGTGTTATGGAGCATGCCGAAAATCCAATTAAAGAGTAGGCGGGAAGAAAAAATCTAAAACGAAACCTATGAGCTTTATTATTAAAGGAAACCTACGCGGTTTGCTATGTTCTGATTGCGAGATGCCTGTATCGGGCAACTCGGTAAAAGTTTACAAAACCTTCGATAGGGCCAACGAAACCCGCCTGGCCGTTGCCGATGCCAAGCAAACCTTTCACCAGGTTACCGATGCCGAGCTGAAAGAAAAAGAAAAACTGTTTATTGCCGAAGGCCGCCTGCAGGATAATGGCGACTTTGTTATTGAATTTGGCGAAAAAAGCGGCTACGATGGCGGCACGGTAGATGTTGACTGGTATTGCGGCAACACGCCCATAAAAGTAGGGCCGGGGCCTAAAAAAGATCTTTCGTTGCAATTTCATATTACAACCTTGCAGCCAACTTATAAACAAACCGAAAAAGGTGACCAGGTTGCTTTTTTTGAATACAGGATAGACCCTAAATGGTTTTGCCGCATCCTCACCCTATTAGATATCTGGGTGGTTTGCGGAATAGTAACCGACTGCGAAACCAAAAAGCCATTATCGGGTGTCAAAGTATTTGCCTACGACGTCGACCTGATACAGGACGACACCTTGGGCAATGCCTATACAGATAGCAATGGCAAATTTACTATAGTATACCCGGGCGCCAACTTCAGGCAAACCTTGCTATCGCCGTTTTTAAATATAGAGTGGCCCGCCGGTCCGGATTATTATTTCAGGGTCGAGTCTTCATCGGGTACTGTATTGTTGCAGGAAGACCGTACCCGTGGCCGCCAAACCGACAGGCATAACGCGCACAATTGTTTCTGTGTTAAGCTTTGTATAAAAGATGGCGGCGTTTATACCAGCGATGTGCCCTGGTTTACATCGGTAGGTAAGTTTAATATCACATCGGATATTGATGCCGCCGGCAAAACGCTTACTGCCAAAGCCGGCGTTGGGGGCGTGGGCTATGGCTTCTTCAATTCGGTAAACCTGGTAGGGTACGCTACCAAGAAGGTGCCAACAGCGCCTGCAAGCGCTTTGCATTACCGCTTTTTATACTCGTTGGATAACGTGAATTATAGCCCCGTTACCGCCGCCCAGATGGACCCTACGCAGCTTAAGGTTGCTACCCGCCAAATTACCTGGAATGGTGGCCCTGCATTTCAGAATGTAATGATAGACCTCGGACAGCCTGCATCGGTACCGGATAGCATTCCCGCCGATAATTTCCCCAGCCCAATTGCAGATCATGTATTGCACCCGGATGCCAATGGCTGGATAAGGGTTGATCAGCCTGCACTGGATAATGGGTTTTATGGCCCGCTTGTTTTGCTTAATACCAACACCATTATTGGTGGCGGCGATGCCAGCGCAGGTTTAACCCCCGGTAGCCCTGTTAATGCGGCAAATCAAAAAAACGGAACTATGCTTTACCTTAAGTTTCAAACAACGGATGATCCGGCCAATCCGGTATCTCCGCATTTAAATATGCAGCTGCTTATTGGTAAGATATACGTAAATAACTGGAACGAAGTAAGCCTGCTTAAACTGGAAGAGCTGTTTGCCGGTGGCGGCAGCGGTTGTACCCCGGTACAATCACAAGCCCACGTTGATTATACGGTTGATCATGAACTGATAGGCAGCTGGAACATCGGCATATGGTCAAACGCAATAGGTAGTGTATCGGGCTTGCCGTCGGGCAATGTGCCAAGGGGGGCTGCGGCGGTGTATAACCTTGCAACAGCAGCCATATCGCCCGCATTTAATACATGGCCGTCATGCGCTTACAGCTTAACATTAGGCACCGTACGTAAGTTGACCACAGGCGACTCAAACGATCAAGGCAAAACCAACCAGATCATTTTCTGCAAGTAATTGAATCTATCCATACAAAAGGGTATCGCTTAACCGGGATACCCTTTTTGTATTAAAACAATCCTGGTACATAGGGATATGATCTTGGCGCGAAATTGGCTTTAGGGTGGTTAAAAAATCGCCTCCGCTATCCTCTTTGTCGGCCCGGCGTTGCTCATGGTGTAAAAGTGCAGTACAGGTACGCCAAAGGCCATCAGCTCGCGGCATTGGTTTATCATCCACTCTACGCCAATATCTTTTACATCTTTTTCAGATTTGCATCCGTTAACCGCGTCGCACAGATCCTCGGGCATATCAATATGGAAGGTTTTGGCCAGGTTAATCAGTTGCTTTGATGTGGTAACAGGTTTTAAGCCTGGAATAATGGGTACGGTAATACCGTTGGCCCGGCAGTTATTTACAAAATCAAAATACTTCTGGTTATCAAAAAACATTTGGGTAACAATAAAATTCGCACCCATATCAACCTTTTGTTTCAGGTATTTAAAGTCGGTTTTAAGGTTTGGCGCCTCAAAATGTTTTTCGGGGTAGCCGGCAATACCAATACAGAAATCGGTTTTCAGGCTGTCGTCGTTATGTTCGTGCAGGTAAATACCGTTGTTCATATTCACCACCTGTTGCAATAAATCGGTAGCATAGTTATGCCCGTTGGGGGTAGGTACAAATGAAGCGTCGCCACGGCGCGCATCGCCACGCAAAACCAGCACGTTCTCGATCCCTAAAAATTGCAGGTCGACCAAACCGTTCTCGGTTTCATCCTTGGTAAAGCCGCCACATAACAAATGCGGAACGGTATCTACCTT
>Ga0075366_10000952_pt1 | contig 14098 bp, 12 predicted proteins | sample EndMethybrTD3031_FD_72351 | JGI IMG/M metagenome (GOLD analysis project Ga0075366, IMG submission 72351) | Populus endosphere microbial communities from Tennessee, USA - Endosphere MetaG P. TD hybrid TD303-1 | ecosystem: Host-associated > Plants > Roots > Endosphere | place: USA: Tennessee...
ACATTAAGCCAGGCGACTACCTTGTCGGGTTGCGCGAGGAAGGTTTGCGCTGTAACGGCATTTCTCTCATCCGCAAAATCCTTAAAACCGAATATGGCGATAATTGGGAGGATAAACCCTTCGAAGGAACCTCGCTCGTAGAGACTGCCCTCCAGCCGTCACGTATTTACTCGGCAGCGGTTACGGATATGTTTGGCGGTTACAACCTCGACCGCCCAGCCAAAGCAGTTTTGCATGGTGCTGCCCATATTAGCGGCGGCGGCATCCCTGAAAAACTGGGGCGGCTGCTGCGCAGCGGTAATCACGGCGCCCGCATTGACGACCCGTTTGATCCATGCAAGCTCAAACTGCATTGCCAGGAACTGGGAGGAGTCGCCGACCGGGAAGCATACCGCACCTGGAATATGGGACAGGGTATGATCCTGATCACGCCCGATCCCGATCAGGTAATGGCCGTGGCTGAAGCGCACGGTATTGAATCAAAGGTCATTGGTAATGTCGTCGACAAGCCAGGCATCCGAATTGCAAGTAGAGGGTACAACGCCCGGAAAGAACCATGGTTGGAGTTTTAAGCATGTTGTTATTCAAAGATATTTCTGCCCTATCGCCATTTCGCACCCGCAAATTGCTCCGGCAACTGCAGGCAGTCCACCCTGATGTGCAGTCGGTTTCAGCCGAGTATGTGCATTTTGTTGTAGCTGACCATGATCTTCCCGCCGAAACCATGGACAGGCTCTCCTCGCTGCTCAACTACGGCACTACCTACGACGGCAGCCGTAAAGGCCAATCGTTACTTGTCCTGCCCCGGGCTGGCACTATTTCACCCTGGTCCTCAAAGGCAACTGATATCGCTCACAACTGCGGCCTCAGCGACGTACGCCGGATTGAGCGCGGTATCCAATATTACATCGAAAGCAACTCGCCGGTAACGCCCCACAAGGTAGGACAGTTCATTCATGACCGTATGACCGAGTCAGTGCTCGACAGCGTGGAAGCGGCAGAACGGTTTTTTGTGGAGCAAGAACCAAAACCAGTAGTAACCGTTGACGTGTTAAGTAATGGTGCTTCAGCCCTTGTACGGGCAAATGCCGAGCTGGGAATGGCACTCGCCAAAGATGAGATCGATTACCTCGTAGACGCCTACACTGACATGGGGCGGAACCCTACTGATGCCGAGCTTATGATGTTCGCCCAGGTTAACAGTGAGCACTGCCGCCACAAAATCTTTAACGCAGACTGGGTTATTGACGGTGAGGAGCAATCAAAGAGCTTATTCAAAATGATTCGTAATACGTATGAACGTGGCGGGGAAGGTGTGCTATCAGCATATTCGGACAATGCCGCTGTGCTCCAAGGCCCTGTTGCCGAGCGCTTCTACCCTGGTGTGCAAGATGTATATACGAGTATCACGGAACCAGTACACATCGTCACCAAGGTCGAAACCCATAACCACCCTACCGCCATTGCGCCGTTCCCTGGCGCAGCCACAGGTTCCGGCGGTGAGATCCGCGACGAAGGGGCAACAGGACGAGGTTCGCGCACCAAGATGGGTCTAAGCGGCTTTAGCGTTTCCAACCTTAAGATACCAGGCGCGCCGCAACCATGGGAAACTGACTACGGCAAACCAAACCGTATCAGCTCTAGTTTTGACATCATGATCGACGCACCTCTGGGGGGCGCAAGCTTCAACAATGAGTTTGGACGGGTAAACCTTGCCGGTTACTTCCGGACATACGAACAATCTGATGAACACGGCCAGACGTGGGGATATCACAAACCCATAATGATTGCAGGCGGTTTAGGGAGCATCCGCGACGATAACGTCCTCAAACAGAAGTTGCCCGTTGGTACGAAAATCATCGTACTCGGCGGTCCTGCGATGCTTATCGGCCTAGGCGGGGGTAGCGGTTCCAGCATGAATAGCGGCGAGAGCCACGAAGACCTGGATTTTGCATCCGTCCAACGCGGGAGTGCCGAAATGCAGCGCCGGGCACAGGAAGTCATCAATACTATGGCAAACCTCGGCAAAGACAACCCCATCCTCGCCATACACGATGTCGGCGCTGGCGGCTGGTCAAACGCGCTCACCGAACTTGCCCACGATGCCGGACGCGGCGCAGAGTTTGAACTCCGCGACTTGCCTAATGCTGATCCCGGCATGAGCCCTATGGAAATCTGGTGCAATGAATCCCAGGAACGCTACGTGCTCGGGCTGCAACCTGAAGCATTATCTCTCTTCAAGACAGTATGCGAACGCGAACGGTGCCCATTTGCAGTCGTTGGTGTTACGACTAAGGAAGAACGCCTTGTGGTCACCGACAAGTATTTCCGCAATAACCCCGTAGATGTACCTATGCCGGTATTATTTGGTAAGCCGCCCAAGATGACGCGTACCGTTTCGCGCAAACGGCAACACCATGACAGGCTCTCGTTTGCAGTAGAAGTAGCCGATGCTGTTGAGCGTGTATTGCACCTGCCGTCAGTTGGCAGCAAAAAATTCCTCATCACTATTGGCGACCGCACCGTAGGCGGCCTGACAGTGCGAGACCAAATGGCCGGGCCATGGCAGGTGCCAGTTAGCGACGTCGCCGTAACGTCCAGCGGATTTGGCAGCCAGGTAGGTGAGGCTATGGCCATGGGTGAACGGGCACCGGTAGCGGTTATCGACGCGCCGGCATCTGCACGCCTATCTATTGGTGAGGCTATAACCAATATTGCAGCTGCACCTATCGAGCGGCTGCGCGATGTCCGCCTATCGGCAAACTGGATGGCTGCCGTTGGCTTTAACCAAGAGGACGAAAAACTCTACGACACAGTTAAAACTGTGGGCGAAGAGTTCTGCCCCGCCCTTGGCATCACCATTCCTGTAGGTAAAGACTCCTTAAGTATGCGCAGTGTTTGGCAGGAAAATGGCCAGGAGCGGTCTGTAGTCGGGCCTTTGTCTCTCATAATTACAGGATTCGCGCCTGTCGTAGACGTCACGCGTACGCTGACCCCGCAACTTGCCTTAGATGAACCAAGCGAACTATTACTGGTTGACCTCGGACAGGGTAAAAACCGTCTGGGTGGTTCAGCCCTGGCACAGGTGTACAACAAGATTGGCGATACTACTCCTGATGTTGACCCGCAGATACTGAAAGAATACTTTGCAGTTATCCAGAAACTTAACAAGTCAAGCAAACTCCTGGCCTATCACGACCGTTCCGACGGTGGTCTGCTGGCAACCATTGCAGAGATGCTCTTTGCTAGCAGGTGCGGCACAGACATCACGTTGCCCGCAGGCAACAGCCTTGAACATCTCTTTAGTGAAGAATTGGGAGCAGTCCTACAAGTACGCGCTTCTGAAGCTGAAACAGTTGCCCGTGAGATCGAAAAAGCGGTTGGCAAGAACATAGTCCATGCACTCGGAAAGCCAAACCAATCGCACGAATTAATAATCAGCCAGGGCAACGAGGTCATATACCGCCAAAGCCGCAAAAAGCTGGAAAAATGGTGGTCAGAAACAAGCTATCATATGCAAGCTGCCCGCGATAATGCCAGCTGCGCCCGTGAAGAATTCGATGCCTTGGGCGACGACCAGGACCCCGGCATTTCGCCAATCGTGACATTTACAATGACAGATAAAACATACGTCCAGAGGCCAAAAGTAGCTATTTTCCGCGAGGAGGGCGTGAACGGCCAAGTAGAAATGGCAGCTGCATTTGATAGGGCAGGCTTTACTGCCGTGGACGTGCACCTCAACGACCTTGTATCAGGCAGACATAATCTTGATGATTTCATAGGGCTGGCTGCCTGCGGCGGCTTCTCATATGGCGATGTACTCGGTGCCGGCGAAGGCTGGGCAAAATCCATCTTGCTCAACCCCGGGTTACGCAAAGCCTTCCTGCAGTTCTTCTCACGCCCAGAAACATTTAGCCTTGGCGTCTGTAACGGCTGCCAAATGCTTGCCGCATTAAAAGAGCTCATACCAGGGGCAAACCACTGGCCAGAGTTCCTGCGCAATGAATCAGAACAATTTGAAGGCAGGGTAGTGACCGTAAAAGTGAATGAATCACCTTCTATCCTGTTCAAGGACATGGCCGGATCATACTTGCCTGTGCCAGTAGCACATGGCGAGGGACGCGCGCACTTCGACTCCTCGCAAGCTGTTAGCGAGGTACTGGACAAGCATCTCGCACCGCTGCAGTATGCGGATAATTACAGGAAAACTACCGAGCAATACCCGCTCAACCCTAATGGCTCACCTGAGGGTATTACTTCTCTAACCTCGCTCGACGGGCGTGCCACCATCCTTATGCCGCACCCGGAACGCGCCTTCCTTACGCAACAACTTTCATGGCACCCTGGCGAATGGGATGCCAACAGTCCCTGGTTCAAGCTATTTCAGAATGCCCGCGATTGGGCTGATTCAAACAGCTGACGAAACCTGCGCTGATCTTTCAAGAACGCATCCAAGTCGAGAGGCAAGTGAGCCTTTTCGATTCGTTGGACACGAGCAAATAACCGTTCAGGTGTATCTTCCGCTCCGGGATACACGCCGCTAGGAAATGCTTGGACTTTATTCTCGGCAATAACCGGCCCCGTATCCACCCCCGTTGCAACTACATGGAATGTTTGGGCGGTCTGAGTCAAACCCATCTCCAAGACCTTTTCTTGGGTTTTAATGCCAAACGTATCTGTAGTCGCTGGTAGAATGCCTGGATGCGTGTTGGATAACCGGGCAAAGTACATTCCCTTATACTCAGTATCTTTTTCGGCATACTCCGGTTTCCAGCCCCATGCCTCAATAACTTGCGGCGCGATTATGCGCAGGCAGCCCATGAGCGACAAATGATCTATATGATGCGCCTGGAGAGTAGCAAGCGTGGCTTCGGCTTCAGCAATAGTTTGTCCGCGGCCCTGCTTGCCCTCCGGATATTTCTTTTTGTTGATTAGCTCGGTCTTAATGGCAAAGCCGTGGAGACTGTTGACCTCTTCTACTTGGTGCAGCACGCCCGCGTCAGCATGGTCTGTAATGACCAGTCCTATTTCAAAATCAACCAAGCCTTGAGCGACAGCATCAGCAGTAGCCCGGAACGTAGTTCCGCTGCCTGATGCAAAAACGGCAATTACAGGACGCTGCCGGCCAGTCATACCTACATAATAAATGCCGTTTGCATAAAGTGCTAATGTCATCTTAAATGAAGGTAACTAATAGGGGAGTGCTATGCCGGAGCTTAATGTTTTAGTTGTTGGTAACGGAGGCCGTGAGTACGAGCTTACCAGGCAGTTATCCCTCTCACCCGCCACTGCCCAGGTGTATGTAGCCAACGGCAACGCAGGCACAGCCAGCATTGATAAGGCCCAGAACGTACCGCTATCTCCTACGGACGTAGAAGGGGTTAGCCAGTTTGTAGCCGATAAAGAGGTTGGATTAGTCGTCATCGGCCCCGAAGCACCGCTTATCGCCGGCCTCTCAGATACTTTACGTGTTAAGGGTGTAGCCGTCTTCGGGCCAAGCAAGCAAGCCGCCCAACTCGAAGCCAGCAAAGCATTCGCTGCGGACTTCATGCAGCGGCAGGGCATTGCCCAACCCGAACTATTCTCCGCACGAAACCTGGAAGATGCGCTTGCTTACGTCAAGGACCGGCCCGCTGAGTCCTATGTCCTTAAAGCTGACGGTTTAGCCGGCGGCAAGGGTGTCGTGTTACCTGCTACAAACGAAGAAGCCGAGGCCGTACTACGTGATATGTTTGCCGGGAACGGCTATGACGGAGCTGGCAAAGATACCGTCGTAATCCAGGAACGCCTGCACGGTCCGGAGGTATCTGCTTTTGCAGTAAGCGACGGGACAAACTTTGTGCTCCTGCCCTTCGCCCAAGACCACAAACGCCTCAAAGATAACGACCAGGGACCAAACACGGGAGGCATGGGCGCATACGCCCCCGTTCCCAGCTCTATTGTGAGTGACAGCCAAGCTGCAAAGATCCGCGAGATCGCCAAGCGATCAATCGACGGTATGGCCGCCGAAAACATGCCCTACCAAGGTGTCTTATATATAGGACTCATGTTGGCCGAAGAACGTGGTGGCGACCCAGTGGTTATTGAGTACAACGTGCGCTTTGGGGACCCTGAAACCGAAATACTCCTGCCGGTACTAAGCGAATCAGGTTTTGACGTCGCCGATATGCTGCTGCAAGCTGCTAACGGTGATGTTTCAAACATCGAGCTGCCAGCTACGTTCGCTAAAGCCGCTTTAACTGTCTGCCTGGCTGCTCCGGGCTATCCGGAGAGTCCTCTCAAGGGCAATGAAATACTTGGCTTGGATAAAACCTACGGGGGAACAATCGTACATCATGCTGGTACCAAGCTGGATGAAGGCAAAGTCCTCACTGCCGGCGGCCGGGTCCTGTACGTGACTGGCTTTGGCGACACGGTGGCCGAAGCAGCCACGCATGCCTATGCTGCAATTGGCGACCAAGGGGTACATTTTGCGGACATGCAATATCGACGTGATATTGGTCACCAAGCACGCGATTAAGGTTGCTAAGGGGCAGTTGGCACATGGTACGATTAACATAAGTATCATTAGTTAAAAGGCATGGGGGCTCATAATGTCGTTTCCGACAGATAATTCTATTCAAGAAAAATGCGCCGTTTTCGGAACATACGGAACGGGCGAGGAAGCGGCACGTCTAACATTCTACGGACTATGGGCTCTACAACACCGCGGACAGGAAAGCTCGGGCATCGTCAGTTCTGATGGTGCCTCTTTTTATAGGCACACCGGTCCTGGACTGGTCGCTAATGTCTACCGCGAAGAGGACCTTGAGCAACTTGCAGGGTCTATAACTATTGGGCACAACCGTTACTCCACTTCAGGCGGCGCCAACGATACCCATAGCCAGCCCTTCCTCAAGCGCGACCAAAAGTTTGCCTTTGCCCATAACGGCAATCTGCCTGTCACCGACAAGCTAGAAGCCTTCCTTGAAAAACGTGGTGTGGACATCCAGAAGCTCAACGACTCAGGCATGATGGCCGAAGCAATTGGTTGTTTTATGGGCGACGGCAAGAACCTCGAAAATGCCATACAGGCTGCATACCCCTTATTCCAAGGGGCTTTTTCATCCGTTGCAATGACGGCCACCAAGCTTGTTGCCTTTCGTGACGGCTTCGGCATCCGCCCGTTGTCCATCGGAAAACTCGGCAATGGCTATGTTGTTGCCTCTGAAACCTGTGCCTTCGATACTGTTGGTGCAACATTTATCCGCGACATAAAGCCAGGCGAACTTGTCGTTATTGACGAAAACGGCCTTACCTCCCACCAAGTAGTCCCTGGAGATCTTAAGCTCGATATCTTTGAGTTTGTGTACTTCGCCCGTCCGGACAGCGTGATCGAAGGCCGCAGTGTCAACGAAGTCCGCGAAAACATGGGACGCGAGCTGGCACGCGAATGGAAGATTGATGCAGACATTGTGGTGCCAGTCCCCGACTCCGCCATCCCCGCCGCCCTCGGCTACTCACGCGAGAGCGGCGTTCAGTTTGAAATGGGGCTTATTAAGAACCGGTACATTCACCGCACCTTCATCCGCCCAACCGCCCAGCTCCGGGAACAAGACTTACGTATGAAGTTAAATCCTATGCCCGGGGCAATAAAGGGCAAGCGCGTCGTGCTCATAGACGACTCAATAGTCCGCGGTACAACTACCCGCAAAATTGCACACATGCTGTATGATGCTGGCGCAAGTGAGGTACATATCCTGATTAGCTCACCGCCCGTCCGCTACCCTGACTTCTATGGTATTAACCTGCCAAGCCAAGAAGATCTGATTGCATATCACATGACACCCGCCCAAATTCGCGACCACCTCGGCGTTGATTCGCTTGGATACTTATCGTATGAGGGCATGATCAAGGCTACCGGCAAACCAGCTACCGAGTTTACCTCGCACTGCTTTGACGGCGACTACCCAATCAGTATTGGCGAACGCCAAAAGAATATCGTCCAAGTCACCCACGCATAGCACTATATTGACAAGCCTGCCATCTAGCGTGCATCATAGTATTATATGGCATTTAGCTTCCCCCGATTAGTACCCGCAGAGGAACTGGAGCGGCTGCAAGAAGATAATGCGCGCATGGCAGCCGAGCTGGAAGAGTGGCAGGCACTAGGACCATGGGTTGAAGTGGGGCGCCTGCTACAGGACCAAGTGGTTCAACTCTTGGAATCAGACGCCACAGCAGAAGATGTTGGCGAGTTGGCTTATAAAAACGTATTGGCTGGCATGGTCGAAAAGGGCCGGGCAGATCTCGTTATAAAATACGAGCGGGAACATCGGCAGGCATTATACGGACGTATGGTAGATGAAGTTGAGGCGGACGAAGGCCCAGATATCCTGGCATCTGTCATGACGCGCCTTGATAGTGATGTCTCCCTTGCGACCGAGCTGCGCGACAGTGCGAGGAAAGAGCTAACCGCCAAAGCTATAGGCGTCGCCAAGGACAGCGTTACAGCCGAGCAGGAGAAAGTTATTGCCGCCGAAACCGAGCGTCTTATGGCGCTAGACAAGATCGACGTCCGCTTTGCTCTTACTGGTATGGTAGAGCTCGATAGCGACATCAAGGAACTGCTCGTCCCCGGCGATAAACTTGTGGTCATGTTCAGAAAAGATAGTGGCGGACAAGCTGGTGTACGGTTTGTATGGGCAAGCGACATCAACGGAGCAGAAGGGTGGACAGTCGGTGGACAGATTCTCACTTCCCGGAATGCATATTATACAAATAGCAGCCGTGTTGAATTAGGCGGCGTTCCAAAAGACCGCTTTGTAATCCCAGGTGCCCGCATGCCAGACCTGGAATCAGGACGCACTGGCTTCAAAACAAATGTAATCCGTGCCGACCATCCTGTGGCCCTGTCTTGGCGCAACAGCGGTGGGGAGAGTGAAATTGTACCCATAAAAACAAGCGTTCGCGAGGACCCATATGCATACAGCAATACGAGCAAGGTCCCGCACGTCGCAACAATTGATTTCCAGACACGGGATCTAGATTTTGTTAAACAAAATTACTAAAAAGAGCGAGCATAACACTCACTCTTTTTAGTTGGTCGGGGTGACTGGATTTGAACCGGCGACCTCAGCGTCCCGAACGCTGCGCGCTACCAACTGCGCTACACCCCGTAGTCGCTTGGCATTCTAACGGGTAGAATAGCCCTCATTAAATAGCGTCTGCTTTATTTTTGCAAACAGTTTGCTGCGTGCTTAAATGAGGTATGACTATAGCACCCGAACAACCTGCAACCATCAAACACGGCGAAATGATATTCGAGCCATGGATAACGGCCGAGGTAATCGATCAGCGCGTGACTGACATTGCCAGGCATCTTGGGGCTCTCTACACCGGACAACAGGTGAGGCTCATTACCGTTCTGCGCGGGGCACAACCTTTTGCCGATCTGCTGCTCGCCAAACTGCAAGCTGTCGACGACGGCCCTTCTAGCATTACTATTGATGCTTTACGTGTTAAGAGTTATGAGGGCACACAATCAACAGGTTCACTCAGCTGGCTCCAAGACCTTGCCCATCCTACCAACCCCGATGTCCATGATGTACTTATAGAAGATATCGTCGACTCAGGCAAGACACTAACATTAGTCACCAAAGAATTATCTGCGCGCAACCCCGCATCACTACGCAGTGTCGTACTCCTTGACCGGCCCGAAGGCCGGGCGGCAGGCATCGAATATACACCAGACGTGATAGGATTCCACATTACTGACGTGGACGCCTGGGCTATTGGTTTCGGGCTGGACTTGGATGAAGCATACCGGGAGCTACCTGATATTTACGGCAAAATACATGACGACCAGCCCCTGCCTCCCTATACAATGCCTGTCCTCTAGTACGCCAAATACACAACATATAGCGCTTATGTATTGACCAGCGCGCTATATGTAGCATAATGGGAGATATGAGCGACTTACACACAAACACCAAAAAACCTATCACCTTCATTATTGCCGGACTGGTTATCCTTGCCGGCCTAACAGCAGCTGGCCTGCATATAACCAATGACACACCCGGGCCGCCGGCCAAAACCGTAGCCACTACTGCCGCCGACTCAGCGAAAGTCAAAGCTTCGTCAACCGTCGTAGAGTTCACGGCCGTCAAAGACAAAACTATACTCGCACAGCTTAAAACACATGCCGAAGTAGGGGTAAAGGACTCGCAATACGGGCCATTCGTCGACAGTATCAATGGCGTTAAGAGTGGCACTAGTGGTAAATATTGGTCGTATTACGTCGATGGACAAATGGCGAACGTCGGTGCAGGGGAATACATGGCTAAGGGCGGAGAGAAAATCGTATGGAAGTTCGAATAACCAAAACAACCATCCTAGCTATATCACTCATAGTTATTGGTGTTGCACTCCGCATCCTACCGCACACAGCAAATATTGCACCAGTCGGCGCAATTGCCCTGTTTGCAGGCGCCATCCTTAGTTTCCGCACTGCCCTTTGGCTGCCGCTACTTATCATGGTGCTGTCGGATATATTCATCGGCTTGCACCCGACGGTCGCCTACACTTGGGGAGGCTTCATTCTCATCGCACTCATGGCTACGCGCCTACGCGCTGCAAGCAACTGGTTACGCATGCCGGTTGGGGCGATTGGCGCTTCGCTCATATTCTTTATCGTTTCTAACTTCGGGGTATGGATGGAGGGGAGACTGTACCCAGCAACAATCCAGGGGCTCATAGACTGCTACGTTATGGCGCTGCCGTTCCTGCGCAATTCCCTGGTAGCCGACCTCGGATTCAGTATCGTATTCTTCGGCTTATACGCCTTCGTTAAACCCGCCATGCAAGGACACTACATACTGAGACTGCGGCCACTGTCCGTAAGGGACACCGAGCCAAACCAAAGCTAAGTTTTTAGGCAGCTAGCTTATTAATAGTGTCGTGCAGGTTGCTGCATTCCTGCGAGCTTAGCTTGCTGCAGCCAGTAGCAGTTGGCAGTTTAGCGATAATCGCATCAATGGTAGCTAGACCTTTTTCGGTCAGCTGTAACATCTTGACCCGGCGGTCCTGCTCACTTTCCTGGCGACGGACAAGCCCCCGCGCAACAAGCCGGTCCACGATACCAGTAGCATTAGAGGCATCGCAATGTAGACGGTTTGCGACCTGTCCCATCTGCGTATCTCCCTTAAGAACCGCGTACAAAGCAGCAACTTGTACCGGTGTTAAATCGTATTCTTCAGCAACAGCAATCATGCCGCTTTTGATGCGGCTCATTAGAAGGAACATGTCCTCGCACATTTGTCCTGAAGTTATTTCCATGTCTTTATTATACATTCTGCAAAAGTATTTGACAACCTCAACTATTTATATATACTACTTTTGTATCAGACAAAATAAATTCTAGTGGAGTAGATGTCTATGATGGATAAAATTAAGAACAAAGGTCTTGCGCTTGCCGTGCTTGCAGCAGCCCAGTTCATGGTGGTACTTGACGCTACTATCGTGAATGTTGCCCTGCCCGCCGTGCAGGAAGCGCTTAAATTCACTACCGACGCCCAGCTACAATGGGTCGTCACGGCATATGCCCTAACCTTCGGCGGCTTCCTGCTGCTCGGTGGCCGTCTGGCTGACCTATATGGTCGTCGCAAGATGTTCCTGGCGGGTGTGATTGTCTTTGCACTGTCATCTTTGCTGGCTGGCTTCGCCCAGGACCCAACGCAGATTATTGTTACCCGCGGCCTACAAGGCCTCGGCGGCGCACTGTTAGCTCCTGCAGCCCTGTCACTAGTACTGTCTATCTTCAAGGAAGGCCCTGAGCGCAACAAGGCGCTTGGCGTTTGGAGCATGGTGGCCGCTGGTGGTGGCGCCGTCGGCTTAATCCTCGGTGGTATATTGACACAGTACATCGACTGGCGCTGGATTTTCTTTATCAACGTACCGATTGCTGCTGCTGTCGTTTTCGCTGCCCTCAAGTTCGTTCCTGCTGCTAAGCCACAGGAAAAGGAGCGTGTAGATATCCTTGGCGCCCTGACTATTACTGGTGGCTTGATCAGTCTTGTATACGCCTTAGCTAAAGCAGCCGAAGCTGGCTGGGGTAGTACAACTACCGTTGTTTCCTTCATCGTCTCAGCCGTACTGCTTGCCACATTCGTTATTAACGAAATGAAAGTTAGGCACCCGCTCATTACCCTGAGCATCTTCAAGCGCCGTAACGTAACCGGCGGTACGCTTGTTATGCTGCTGATGCCTGCCGCGATGTTTGGTATGTTCTTTTACCTATCAATCTTCCTGCAGTCTATCCTTGGCTACTCACCTACCCAGACCGGTGTAGCCAACCTGCCTTTTACCCTGATGATTATCTTGGTTGCCGGTACACTATCGCGCAATGTCACTAAGGTTAACGCCAAGGCGATTATGGTCGTAGCACCGTTGCTCGTGGCTGCCAGTCTTATGTTCTTTGCCCGCGTACCTGTCGATGCCAACTACTGGACCGACATCCTGCCAGGCATCGTCCTAATGGCAGGCGCTATGGCCTCAGTCTTCGTGCTAGGAACTATGGTTACTACCAGCGGCGTGTCTCACAAGGAGTCAGGCTTAGTATCCGGCCTCTTGAACACCGGCCAGCAAGTTGGTGGTGCTATCGGCCTCGCCGTACTGACCGTTGTTTCTACAGCTGCCACCAAGACCGAAATGGCCAAGATCAACGGCAACCCTGACCTCATCCCAAGTGCAATGGTTGCTGGTTTCCACCAAGGGTTTAAGATGGCTGCCGTCTTCGCTATCGGTGCCAGCGTCGTGGCCCTCACCGTTCTCAAGCTGCACAAGCCGACCAAAGCCGACCTCAAACAAGAGGCCGAGACCGAGGCAGAAGCTTTGCCAGCTATCCCCGGCGCCTAAATAGGCTGCTGGTGCCGGCGATAACTTACATGTGAGCTCAATGTCACCGGCGACTTAAAACCAATCGGGTTCACGGCATACAATGCGCGGCCAGGAGAATTCTCCGGCCGCGTTATTAGTTCTGTCTCAATTGGGTCCACGCAAACTGTAGTGTCCGTATTGCCAGGCGCATGAATATAACTTTCTTTGTCCCGCACTATGCCAATATGTGTCGGGAATAGCCCTTGCTTAGAAAAGAAGATAAGATCACCGCCCCTTATACACTGCGGCTGCACTGCCACGCCATACTTGTCCCAGAATTCATTCGCGTGCCTCACAGGCCGGCGCACATTGTCCTGGCCAATATAGTCCGGTATATGCAAGCCCGCTTGACTCAATACGAACCGCACAAAACCCGAGCAGTCAAAGCCTTCTTCAGGGGATTGGCCTAGCTCAGGATGGCCATTAGCGTACTTCATCGACAACGTTCCAAGCAGCTCGCTAGCAATCCCGACTATGTCTTCACGATATCTATCTAGTGTTTCAGGAGTAAAAGTTTTGTCACAGGTAGTGTATCATGTCTTTACATATGTCGTTAGATGTTATCTCATTCTTTGATTCACAGGAACGCAAGTACGGCCTGGATGCCGTCCGCCTAAAGCCAGATTCTTCAACTGCCGCAATTAGCATGATAGCCGTTGACGGCTCGCCTCTCTCTGTTGGTTGGTTCCAGAATACTGGGCGTAGGGGCGTGCCACGCGGCGGGCGCGATGTACATGCCATCACGAGCGTGCCTACCAATGCCCGTACCACGGACCACCGCGTCATCATTGAACAGGCTCCGTCACAGATTGACGAAGCGCTGGTGCGCGAAGAAGACGGCGAGCTTTACATAGAAGGGCTTGATGACAACCCGGACGTACTAGGCTTACGGCTCCTGGGCCAGCCAGCACTCGGTAAACTCATAGAAGAGTTGACCGGCAATGCCCTTGTACTCAGCACCACCGAAGCAGACGAATACGCTAAGATGAGCCAGACTCTCGGCCTCGTCGGGTTACGCGAATATGGAATGGACTTGCGCGAAACCAGAGCAGGCCTCGGCTATGTCACCTTTGGCTAGATGATCTCGCTGCCGTATTTGTCGTAATATCTTTCGACATCAGACTTATCAGGGCCGCCAAAGACACTCCCGTACTTTTCTCGCCGCTCCAATGCATCACTATAC
>Ga0075366_10000953_pt1 | contig 14096 bp, 13 predicted proteins | sample EndMethybrTD3031_FD_72351 | JGI IMG/M metagenome (GOLD analysis project Ga0075366, IMG submission 72351) | Populus endosphere microbial communities from Tennessee, USA - Endosphere MetaG P. TD hybrid TD303-1 | ecosystem: Host-associated > Plants > Roots > Endosphere | place: USA: Tennessee...
GTCGATCGACGACTTCGGCACGGGCTACTCGTCACTCGCCTATCTGGCCAGACTGCCGGCGCAATTCCTCAAGATCGATCGCGCGTTCATCATGACCATGCTCGACGACCCGAACAACATGACGCTCGTGTCCACGATGATTTCATTGGCGCATTCGTTGCGCATGAAGGTCGTGGCAGAAGGCGTCGAGACCGAGGACCAGGCCAAGATCCTTCGCTTGCTGCGTTGCGATGAGATGCAGGGTTTTCTCATCAGCAGCCCGATGCCGTTCGACGACATGACCGACATGATTCGCGCCGGAGGCACGCCGTCGGTCAAGCCATGAATCCCAGGTCTCGTTTGCCGGCGTCGAAGTTCTTGAGATTGGGAAACACATCGAGCAACTGAGCGTCGCTCAGACCGAACCAGCGGCCCATCGTGGCGCCGAACTGGTCGACCGATATCGCCGGCAGCAGCGAGCCGTTCGACAACTGATCGGGGCTGCTGTCGAAGTTGTTGTTGTTCGCGTTCTTCAGGCCGAGCACGGGGAAGTTGCCGTAGAGGTCACCGCCCTTGACGGCGCCGCCCATCACGAAGTGATGCGCGCCCCAGCCGTGGTCCGTGCCGTCCCCGTTGCTCGTGAACGTGCGGCCGAAGTCCGAAGCGGTGAAGGTCGTGACGGCTGACCGCGCGTTCATGGCCCCGAGTGTCGTGTCGAAATAACGCAAGGCGTGCGCGACCTTGGCCATCAGGTCGGCGTGGGCGCGGTTTTCGTGGTCGTGCGTGTCGAAGCCGCTGAGGCTCACGAAGAACACTTGCCGCTTCGTGCCGATGGCGCCACTCATGCCGGCGTCAATCATGCGCGCCACGACCTGGAACTGCTGCGCCAGCGGATTGGCCGCCTTCGCGCCAGTGATGGGGCTGTCGTACATGAGTTTGGGGTCGGCGTTGGCGTTGTAGGCGCCGCTGGCCGCGGCCGTGCCGAAAAGCGGGTCGGTCGACGGCTTGAGCGCCGAGCGAAGCGCCATTTCCGCGTTGAGCGAGCGCTGTGCAACCGCCGCCAGATCGCCTTCCATCACATGGGTGCCGCGCGTGCCCGTGACGATTCGCTCGAGCGCAAGTGCGACGTCGCTGGACCCGTAGACTTTGCCCGATGCATCGCTGCCCATGCGGATGGCGCCGCCGGTGCCCACCTGGTATTGGCGAACCGAACGGCCCGACAGCCACATCGCGTTGCCGGACGACGACACCGCGGTGAACACCGAATTGCTGTTCTGCGACGCCATCAGATCGCCGAGTCGGCCGCCCCAACCGGTGGTGGCGCCTTCGGGTTGGAAGGATTGCCAGGTGTTGGCCTGGTCATTGTGAGAGTACAGCCGTGCGGGACGCGGATGGCTGGGCTGGGCATATTGAGCCTTGCTGGTCGGCATGACCAGCGGGCCGATGTTCGGCACGATCGCCAGGCGGCGATCGGTATCGAACAGGGTCTGCAGCGTGCCCATCAGCGGGTGCAGCGCGAAAGTGCGACCTTGCGCATTGAGGGGCGAGATCGGCAGCACACCACCGAGTCGGGCGGGAGAGCCCACGGCTGCTGCTGCATTTGCAAATGTGCCCGGCGCGAGCAGCGCGATGGACTCGGGCGCCTGATTTCGCACTGCGCTGTAGGCGGCCCACGAACTGGCGTCGGTGGGCAGCACCATGTTCATCGAGTCGTTGCCGCCGTACATGAACAGGCACACGAGTGCCTTGTAATCGCTGGCCGATTGCGCCGATGCGGACCCGAGCGCGGCGAGGTTCAGCGCAAACGGCGCGGCGCCGGCGCCCACGGTGGCTGCCATGGCGCCGGCCTGGCGCAGGAATTGGCGACGAGAGGCAGGATGTGTACTCATGGGGTGCTTCAGAGTGGCGTCATTTCTGGACCTGGAATTCCGGCGACACGACGGTCAACAGGATGGCCGCGTTGACGCGTGTGCGCTTGGCCGAATCGATGGCCGCCTGGTTCGACTTGGCGCTGTTGAGCGCCGGAATCACGATCTTTTCCACCGCGCCCCGGACTTCCGTCTTGAGCTCCGCGGGCATGGTGCCCAGCATGAGCTTGGCATCGAGCAAGTCCATCAGCTCCGAGGCTTTGTCGGCGAGCGCCAGTTCCGTGCTGAAGTCGGGCTGCATGTCGCGGCGATTGAACACCACGCCATTGACCGTGCTGTTGTAGGAGCCGACACCTTGCGACAGGTTGTCGCGCATGCAGTTCACATAGCCGGAGATGGACGTCTCGTGCGTGATCTGCATCTCGGGCACCGCGAGGTTCGCCGAGGCGGCTTGCGTTCCAGGTGGAACGTAGCCCGGCCGATAGAAGTTGAAGACCGAGGGCGAGCGCATCGGCGTTTGTCCGAGCGACGTCCCTGGGTTGTCGGTATTGCCCACGCGAAACAAGCCCGTGTCCGACTTGTAGCCGAAAGCCCGAAGCACGGCCGACAGTCGCAAGACCGGCTCGCGCACCTTGCCGGCGGAGTTCGATGTGGCACGGGCTTCCGGATGCAGCAGCATCGCCTTGATCACGGCCTTCATGTCGCCGCGCACGCCGGCGCCGTTGTCGGCAAAGGCGGCGGCAACGGCGCCGACGTATTGCGGACTCGGGTTGCTCGTGACGAAGCGCTGGATCAACTGCCGGCCGATGAACGGACCGACGTTGGGATGCTGGTACAGCGTGTCGAGCGCCGTCTTGACGCTTGCTTCTGCAGATGGGCTCGCCTGTGCGGCGATCGTGGCGCCAAGAAACTTTTTCTCGTCGGTGCTGTGAAACTGCGCATAGCCCACCATCGGCTTGAAGGCCCGGTCGGGGTCGGCCGCGCTGCCTGCCACCCCGGTGAGGAAGCAGCCGTTGCTGGGCCAACTGGGGCAGGCAAACCCAAAGCCGGTGAAGACCTTCGCCAGACCGGCGATGTCGGCGGCGCCATAGGTGTCGATCGGCACGCCGCCGCTGAGTTTCGGCGTGCCATCGGCGTTGAGTTCCTGCAGGCCGATGGAAAACAATTGCATGATTTCGCGCGCAAAGTTCTCATCGGGGACACGGCCGGTTTTCGGATCGGCCTTCTGGTTTCGCATCGAGCTCAGGTAGACGCCCATCATCGGATGCATGGCCACGCCTTCGAGCAGGTCGCGGTAGTTGCCGAACCCCTTGTTGCCCAGCATGTCCAGGTACTCCGCGACCGCGCGCGGATTTTCGCCGACGGTACCGTCCTGCATCGAGATCACGAAGATCTGCGACAACGCAAATGCAGTTCGCTGGCGCAATTGATCGGGCCCCGTCACCGCCTGGCGCCAGAAGCTGTTGATCATCCCGTCTTGCCCGATGGTGCCGCTGGGCGACGTGAGCTTGTAGGCGGCGTCGGCCGCTTCCCAACTCGCACGATGAGACGCCTGGGGCATCGCGAACTGTTCGTCGATCCACGCGGCATAGCCCAAAGCGATCACGTGGTCGATGTCGGCCTCGGTCGGGCCGAACGTGGCCTGCGTGAGGAAGCGCGCGGCCTCCATGCGGCTGGTCGACGGTGGGACCGACTGCGGCGTGGCGACGGGGTCTTCGCTCTTGCCGCCGCCGCCGCCGCCGCAGGCCACCATGAGCAGTGCGGCTGCAGCAGCGGCGCAAGTGTGGCGCGCGCCGCGAGCAACGCGCGCCATCAGCGCATCCTCCCTGATCTGTGTGTTCATCCGAACTCCGACTCGTTTCGCAACTTGGGGCTCGGGACGCAGGGTCCATGCCAACGGTCAGGAGCGCATCTTGCGGATGGGCGACGGGCAGCCTCGTGGACAAACTCACGGCCGCAATGGCACGGCGCATATATCGCCGACGAGATTCGTTCGAGTTGCTAGTGAATGTGTCGATTCGCGAACCGGTTCTGCGAGAGCGCATCGATCACCGAGTGACGCTTCAATGACCTCGACGCCCTGCGCCGCGCAGCTTCAAGATGCAATCAGGTCACGAATTGACATTCGTCAAGACTGCAAACCCTACCCCGGTTCAAGGGGTGTTCGCACTTCGCCGACCGACTATTCTTGGAGTGGGGCGTCGCTCGGTGGCATCACACCGTCAGAGCGCCCAACAGGGAGTATGTTGATGCGCAGTACCAAATCCGTCTTGCAGGTCGGCATTGCCGCCGTTCTTGCGGTCTCCTGCCAATGCGCCACAGCGCAGTTCATCACCCAACACAGTGCCAAGTTCGGCAAGGACGGTTTGGTGACGGATACGCTGTCCGGGCTGACATGGCTCAATCTCACCGTCACGCGCGGCCTGTCGTACAACGATGTTGAAACCCAATTGGCATCGGAGCCTCGCTACAAGGATTTTCGGATTGCCAGCTTCCAGGAAGTCGGCACGCTCTTTCGTGACGGCGGTTTCTACGTCGACAGTTGGCCGTTGAACTCCGATTTTTCCGACCCAGCCAGATTGGCTGCGAATGCATCCTTCGCCGATGCCTTCGATGGAATCCCCAGGAGCACGCCCGACGGCAATAGTTACGAATTCTTCGTGGGCAACACGTTGCTAGGCGCTTCTCATTGCTTCAATGCGACTGTCTCTGGGGCGGGCTACACGGCTGGCGCCGGAATCGTGGGAACGGCGTTCACGGATAGCACAGGTCCGTGCAGACACGAGACCCTGCCCTGGATGAGCACCTGGGTTGTTTCGACCAGAAGTTTCCCCAGAAGTGTCTCTGACAGTGTCTCTCCCGTACCAGAACCCGAGACCTATGCGTTGATGCTGGTGGGATTGGCGTCGGTAACGCTTGCACGACGCCGTCGGCCACGCGCATGACATCGGGGCTCGAGGTTCGAAGCAAGCCAGCTCATATACCTCGGTAGTCGTTTGCAAACAGTGATCCGTCAGCAGCTTTCCTTGGAATGATTGCTGGCCGGAAAGCCGGCTACTGGCGGCTCAGATCATGGGGTACACCCAATGAAGAAGATCCAATGTCTTCTGGCAGCCAGCTTCATGCTCCTTGCGGGCGTGCAAAGTGCTCCTGCCGCGCTTGTCGCCCAGGACAGCAGGTTCGGTGCCAACACGCTCATCTTGGACACGAAGACCGGCTTCGAGTGGCTCCGGCTGGACATCACGAGGGGCATGTCCTTTCGTGACGTGCTCTCGCAAACTGGCGATGGCGAAATGTTCAGTGGATTTCAAACCACCTGGGCCGCCGGAGCGAGCGTCGACGACCTGTACCACGACAATGTTTTCAGCCCCAGAGGTATCGACGGGGTCGACTTCTATCTGGCGGGCGGCACGAGCAACCCCACCGCTGTCTTCAACTCGATCCAGTTCTCGACCCTGTTCGGCGGGCAGGTTCAGACGGGTTCAGACGGATCGGTCAGCGGATTTCTCGGTGGGATGCAGTTCACCTTGGGTCCAGGCAATGCAGACCAGTGCATTACCCAGAACATCACCTGCAGCACGCAGTACACGACATCACGTTGGAATTTGAGCAAGGACGGAATCGAGGCCTCGGCCACGCTCGACGTCGTTGCTCAGGCATCCAACCAAGGAAATCCCAATTTGGGAACGTGGTTGGTCATGACGCCAGTGCCTGAGCCATCGACGTATGCGTTGATGCTCGTCGGCCTGGCGGGAGTCGGCGCCGTGGTGCGTCGTCGTTCGTCAACGCATGTCGGCATGCTCGGGCATCAGGGCCCGCTGGTGGAGCAATGAAGCGAGTGCGTGACAAACGGGCACCGAACGGGCAGCCAGCTCCAAGGTAGAGCGCTCAAAAAGACAAAAGGCCTAGCAGGTAGCAACCTGCTAGGCCTCGTCTTTCTTGGTCGGGGTGGCGGGATTCGAACTCGCGACCCCTTGCACCCCATGCAAGTGCGCTACCAGGCTGCGCTACACCCCGACGAATTGCGGATTATATGTTGAAAATCCACAGCTTCCGGCGGCGAGCGTCACATCGTGAGCAAGCCACGAATGGACAACAGTTCGCGACGCATCTGGACGAGTGCCTCGGCAGTCAGCGGCGCAGGCTGTGTCAGCGTCTTCGACGCTTCGGCAACCGCCGGCGCGTCCGTCGTCAATTCTTCGATCCCGTCGACCAGGTCGGTGACTTCGACGTCCAGGCCGTCGATCGCCGGGGGTTCGATGTTGCGCAGAATTGGCGCCGCCTCGGACAGGCGGTTGCGCGCGCCGCTGATGGTGAAACCCTGTTCGTACAACAGTTCACGGATGCGGCGAATGAGCAGGACCTCATGGTGCTGGTAGTAGCGACGATTACCTCGCCGCTTCATGGGCTTGAGCTGGGTGAACTCCTGCTCCCAATAGCGCAGCACGTACGGCTTCACGCCGCACAAATCGCTCACTTCACCGATGGTGAAATAGCGTTTGGCAGGGATGGCGGGAAGCGCTTTCTCCATTGAAATCAATAAGTTCCGGAGAGAAAGCTAAGACTTTACTCGAACTCTTCCCCTGACGGTATGTCGCCTTGCACGACTCCCTTGAGTTTGTGACTGGCGTGAAACGTTACAACGTTGCGGGCCTTGATGGGAATCGCCTCGCCGGTACGCGGATTACGTCCCGGACGCGGCGCTTTCCGGCGGATGTTGAAATTCCCGAACCCGGACATCTTCACGTCCCGACCGGACACCAGGGTCTGGTGGATGATGTCGAAGAAGGCTTCGACCATGTCTTTGGACTCGCGCTTGTTGAGCCCCAAGCGCTCGAACAGCAACTCCGCCAGTTCGGCCTTGGTCAGCGTCGGCGTTTCCAGGCTGGGCAGCATCACGCGGGCAGGGATCAACTCCTTTTCGGACATGGCCTAACCCCTCAGCCGAACGCCCAGGCGCTGGCCCAGGTTGTCCAGCACTTGCGCCACCGCGGCGTCGATGCGCTCGTCGGTGAGCGTGGCGTCGTCGTCGAGCAGTTCCAGTCGCACGGTCATGCTCTTTTCGCCGGCACCGATGTCGGCTGACGGCGTCTGGGGTTTGTAGATGTCGTAGAGCAAGGCAGAACGCACGAGCGGCGTGGGCGTGCTGCGGATGGCGGTCATCAAGGCCTCGTGGCTCACAGCGTCCCTGGTGACGAGTGAGAGATCGCGCCAGACAGACTGGTGGCGCGGCAGGGACTTGAACTCCGGCACGTCCCGGGCCAGCAAGGCCGACAGGTCGAGTTCGAAGACGACCGGTGCGGTCGGCAGTTCGTAGGCTTGCCGCCAGCGGGGATGCAACTCGCCGACGAATCCGACCTTGGTTCCGTCGACTTCGACCCGCGCCGAGCGGCCCGGGTGCATCGCGGGATGAGAATCAGGCACGAAGGTGACTGCCTTCGGCGCGAACAGGGCCTCGACGTCGCCCTTCACATCGAAGAAGTCGACCTGCCGCTCCTTCGTGCCCCATTGCAGCGAATCGACGTTGCCGTAGGCGAGGCCGGCCACGCGAGCCGGTTGATCGACGCCGGCCACGCTGAGTTCAGCGTCGATGGACGCCGCATCGCGCTTGAAGACACGCCCCACTTCGAACACGCGCACCCGCGACGCCTTTCGCGCGAGGTTGTACCTCAGGACATTCACCAAACTTCCGATGAGGCTCGATCGCATCACCGAGAGCGGGCTGGCGATCGGGTTGAGCACGCGGATCGGGTTGTCGTTGCCCGCGAACTCGCGTTCCCACTTCTCCTCGACGAAGCTGAAGTTGATCGTCTCGTTGTAGTCGAGCGCGGCCACGGCGCGGCGCAGTGCGTGTGCGCCGCGCTGCGATTCGCTGGGCACCCTGGCGGTGACCGGTGCGAGCGGCGGCGTCATCGGCAGCTTGCCGTAGCCGATCACGCGGATCACTTCCTCGATCAGGTCTTCTTCGATCTGCAGGTCGAAGCGCCAGCTGGGCGGCGTGACCTTCAGCACGCCCTCGCCTTCGCTCGTGGGCAGGCCGAGGCGCTTCATGACGCCACGCAGTCCGCCTGGGTGAGCGGCATGCCGATCACCTTCGCGGCGCGCGCGACGCGCAGCGACACCGGCTTGCGCTCGGGCAAGGCCACCGTCTGGTCGTCCATGGGACCGGCCTCGCCGCCGCAGATGTCGATGATGAGCTGCGTGATGCGCTCGATGTGCTCGACGGTCAGCGCCGGATCCACGCCGCGTTCGAAACGATGCCCGGCGTCCGTCGAAAAGTTGAATCGGCGCGAGCGGCCGGCGACGGACTCGGGCCACCAGAACGCGGCCTCGACGTAGACGTTGCGCGTGTCGTCGGACACTGCCGTCTTGTCGCCGCCCATGATGCCGGCGAGCGACTCCACCGCCTGCTCGTCGGCGATCACGCCGACTTGCGAATCGACTTGGATCGTGTTGCCGTTGAGCAGCTTGAGCGATTCACCCGTCCGCCCCCACCGCACAGTGAGAGCGCCGTGGATCTTGTCGAGGTCGAAGATGTGAGAGGGCCGGCCGAATTCGAACATCACGTAGTTCGAGATGTCGACAAGTGCCGTGACCGAACGCTGGCCGCAACGGGCGAGGCGATCGACCATCCAAGCGGGCGTTGTCGCCTTGGTGTCGACGCCTTTCACGACGCGCCCCGAGAAGCGGCCGCACAGGTCAGGCGCCTCGACCTTCACACGCAGCGTCGCGTCGTTGCGGACCGGAACCGCCGGGATCGCCGGCTGCTTGAGCGGCGCACCCGTGAGTGCCGACACCTCGCGCGCCACGCCGAAGACGCTCAGGCAATGGCCGAGGTTGGGCGTGAGCTTGAGCGTGAAGAGCGTGTCGTCGAGGGACAGATGCTCGCGGATGTCTTGCCCGACCTTGGCGTCGCCGGCCAGAACGAGCAGGCCGCCGTGGTCTTCGGACAGCTTGAGCTCGCGCGCCGAGCACAACATGCCTTGGCTTTCGACGCCGCGCAACTGACCGAGCTTGATGACGAAGGGCTTGCCGTCATCGCCGGGTGGCAATTCCGCGCCCACGAGCGCGCACGGCACCTTGATGCCGGCCTTGACGTTCGGCGCGCCGCACACGATGTTCAGCGTTTGCCCGGTGCCTGCATTCACCTGGCACACGCTCAGGCGATCGGCGTTCGGATGACGCTCGACCGACAACACCTCGCCCACCACGATTCTGGTGAAGGGCGGCGCGACCGGGCGCATCTCTTCCACTTCCATCCCGGCCATCGTGAGGAGATCGGCCAGCTCGGCGGTGTTGATGGGCGGGTTGCAGAATTCGCGCAACCACGACTCTGGGAATTGCATCGCTCTGGTTTCCGTGTGTGGATTACTTGAATTGACCGAGGAAGCGCAGATCGCCTTCGTAGAACAGCCGAAGGTCGTTCACGCCATAGCGCAGCATGGTGAGCCGGTCGGGGCCCATGCCGAAAGCAAAGCCGATGTAGCGTTCCGGGTCGAGCCCGAAATTGCGCACGACGTTCGGATGCACCTGCCCCGAACCGGCGACTTCGAGCCACTTGCCCTTGAGCGGGCCGTGGCCGAACGCGATGTCGACCTCGGCCGAGGGTTCGGTGAAGGGGAAGAAAGACGGCCGGAATCGCAGGTCCAGGTCGTCGGTCTCGAAGAAGTTGCGGAAGAAGTCGGCGAACACGACCTTCAGGTCCTTGAAGCTCACGTTCTCGCCGAGCCACAGGCCTTCGCACTGGTGGAACATCGGCGAGTGGGTGGCGTCGCTGTCCACGCGGTAGGTGCGGCCGGGCGCGATCACGCGGATCTCGGGCATCGGGTCGCGTCCGGCGTGCTTCTTCGCGTGGGCGCGGGCGTAGCGCACCTGCATCGGGGAGGTGTGCGGACGCAGGTTGAACCAGCGGCCCTCGGCGTCCTTCATGTCGACGTAGAAGGTGTCCTGCATCGACCGCGCGGGGTGGTTCTCAGGGTTGTTGAGCGCGGTGAAGCTCATCCAGTCGGTTTCGATCTCGGGGCCGTCGGCCACGTCGAAACCCATCGAAGCGAAGATCTGCTCGATGCGCTCCATGGTGCGCGAGACGGGGTGCAGGCCGCCGACGCCGCGCTGGCGGCCGGGCAAGCTCACATCGAGCGATTCGGCCTTGAGCTGCGCTTCGAGTTCGGCATCGGCCAGGCCCTGCCGGCGGGCGTTGAGTGCCGCCTCGACCTGCTGCTTGGCCGCGTTGATCATGGCGCCGCGCGTCTTCTTGTCTTCGGGCGACAGCGCACCGAGCGCCTTCAGCAGGTCGGTCAGCCGCCCCGCCTTGCCGAGATAGCGCGCCTTGGCGTTTTCGAGATCCGCGGGCGTCGATGCCCCCGTGAAATCGGCTTGCGCGTCTTGAACCAGTTGATCGAGGTCGTTCATCGATTCAGAAAACATAAAAAAAGGCCGAACAGAACGTCGGCCTTTGAGGAGCTTGCCCGTTGGGCGCTATCGCTTGCGCGAGGGAACGTCTTTCGGGGCTTGCCGTGACGCCCATTGCACGAGGCAAGGGGCGTTCACTGGCATCAAGCGAGCTGGGCCTTCACCTTGTCGACGATGCTGCTGAAGGCAGCGGGGTCGTGCACGGCCATGTCGGCGAGAACCTTGCGGTCGATGTCGATCGACGCCTTCTTCAAGCCAGCCATGAACTTGCTGTAGGTGATGCCCAAACCCCGGCTCGCTGCGTTGATACGCGCGATCCAGAGCTGACGAAACACACGCTTCTTGGTGCGACGGTCACGGTAGGCGTATTGCCCAGCGCGCATGACTGCTTGCTTGGCAATGCGGTACACATTCTTGCGGCGGCCACGGTAACCCTTGGCGAGCGCGAGAACTTTCTTGTGACGTGCGCGGGCGGTTACACCACGTTTAACGCGAGGCATATTTCTTCTCCTTCCAGGGGGTCAAAGACCGGCGAAGGGCAGCATCTGTGCGATGTGGCCCATGTTGGTCTCATGCACGGCGACAGCACCACGCAGGTGGCGCTTGTTCTTCGTGGACTTCTTGGTGAGGATGTGGCGCTTGAACGCCTGACCGCGCTTGACGGTACCACCCGGGCGAACGCGAAAACGCTTCTTCGCGCCGCTCTTGGTCTTCATTTTGGGCATGACTGCTCCTTTTGATTTGCGCTGCAGGCGCCGGCAAAACGCTCGCCGTCTTGTAAGCCTTCAGTCGCTTCTGGCAGCGGCCCGGTGACCAAACCGAACCGCTGAACCTTGCGGCGCACCCGAGGGCGCGCTTTCAATTCTTACTGCTTCCGCTTCGGGGCCAGAACCATGATCATCTGGCGCCCTTCGAGCTTGGGCATGTTCTCGACAACCGCCACATCCGCGAGCTCGTCGCGAATGCGTTCCAGGAGGCGCATGCCGATGTCCTGGTGGGTGATTTCGCGGCCTCTGTACCGCAAGGTCACCTTGCCCTTGTCGCCGTCTTCTTCGATGAAGCGGCGCAGATTGCGCATCTTGATCTGGTAGTCGCCCTCGTCGGTACCCGGACGGAACTTGACTTCCTTGACCTCGATGACCTTTTGCTTGGACTTGGCTTCCGCTGCGCGCTTTTGCTCTTGGTACTTGAACTTGCCGTAGTCCATCAGGCGGCAGACCGGGGGGTCTGCCGTGGCAGCGATTTCCACCAGATCGACGTCCAGTTCGCCTGCCATGCGCAGGGCTTCCTGGATGGGAACGATGCCCAGGGACTCGTTCTCGACGCCGTTCAGACGGACTTCCGGTGCCATGATCTCCCGGTTCAGCCGGTGCTTGCGCTCGGCATTGGGAGTACGGCGGTCAGCAAAAGTAGCGATGGTTCTAACCTTTCAGCGAACTCCAAGGCCTTTGGAATCCAAAAAACGAAACTCGCGCGCCCTGCCTCGCGGCAGACGTTCAATCACACCTTGTGGGCGATGTCGCTGGCGATCTTCGCTTGGAAGTCTGCCAGGGGCATCACACCCAGGTCTTGGTTTCCCCGGGCGCGCACCGCAACGGCCCCGTTTGCCTTCTCCTTGTCGCCAACGACGAGGAGAAACGGGACCTTCTGCATCGAATGCTCACGGATTTTATAGTTGATTTTCTCATTGCGCAAATCGGATTCGACTCTAAGCCCTTGTTTTTGAAGCGATTTCACCACCTCCCGGGCATATTCGGCCTGTCCTTCCGTGATATTGAGGACAACGACCTGCACCGGAGCGAGCCAAACCGGCAGCGCACCAGCATGCTGCTCAATCAGGATGCCGATGAACCGCTCCAGGCTGCCCACGATGGCCCGGTGCAGCATGATCGGCCGGTGGCGGGCGCCGTCCTCGCCCACGAATTCGGCGTCCAGCCGCTCGGGCATGTTCGGATCCACCTGCATCGTGCCGCATTGCCACTGGCGTCCGAGCGCGTCCTTGAGCGTGTATTCGACCTTCGGGCCATAGAACGCGCCCTCGCCGGCTGCGATCTCGAAATCGCAGCCTGAGCGGCGCAGGCTTTCCATGAGGGCGTTTTCGGCCTTGTCCCAGGCTTCGTCCGAGCCGATGCGCGCATCGGGACGCGTGGCTACCTTGTAAATGATCTCCGTGAAACCGAAGTCCTTGTAGACCTTCTGCAAAAGCGTCGTGAACGCCGCGCATTCGTCGAGGATGTGGTCTTCCGTGCAGAAGATGTGGCCGTCGTCCTGCGTGAAGCCGCGCACACGCATGATGCCGTGCAGGCCGCCCGTGGGCTCGTTGCGGTGGCACTGGCCGAACTCGCCGTAGCGCAGCGGCAGGTCGCGATAGCTCTTGATGCCCTGCTTGAAGATGAGCAGATGCCCCGGGCAGTTCATCGGCTTGAGCGCGTAGTCGCGCTTCTCGCTCTCCGTCGTGAACATGTTCTCGCGGTACTTGCCCCAGTGGCCCGTCTTTTCCCACAGGCCCTGGTCGAGCAGTTGCGGGCCTTTCACTTCTTTGTAGCCGTTGTCGCGGTACACGGCGCGCATGTACTGCTCCACGCCCTGCCAGACCGTCCAGCCCTTGGGATGCCAGAACACCGTGCCCGGTGCATGCTCGTCGATGTGGAAGAGATCGAGCTCGCGCCCGAGCCGGCGGTGGTCGCGCTTCTCGGCTTCTTCGAGCATCGTGAGGTATTGCTGCAGCTCTTCCTTGGTGGCCCAGGCGGTGCCGTAGATGCGCTGGAGCATCTCGTTGCGGTGGTCGCCTCGCCAGTAGGCGCCGGCCACCTTCATCAGCTTGAAATGCTTGAGGCGGCCCGTGCTCGGCACGTGGGGGCCGCGGCACAGGTCTTCGAACTTCCCTTCGCGGTACAGCGACACGTCTTCGTTGGCCGGGATGCTCGCGATGATCTCGGCCTTGTACGCCTCGCCCATGCCCTTGAAGTACGACACGGCCTCGTCGCGCGGCAGAACCCGGCGCTCGACCTTTTCGTCCTTCCGGGCGAGTTCCGTCATCTTGGCTTCGATGGCGGCCAGGTCTTCCGGCGTGAAGGGACGCTTGTACGCGAAGTCGTAGAAGAAGCCGTTCTCGATCACCGGGCCGATCGTGACCTGCGCCTCGGGGAACAGTTCTTTCACCGCATAGGCCAGCAAGTGCGCCGTCGAGTGGCGAATGACCTCGAGCCCCGCCGGGTCCTTGTCGGTGATGATGGCCAGCGGCGTGTCGCTTTCGATGCAATAGCTCGTGTCCACCACCTTGGCCGATTCGCCCGTGCCGACACGGCCGGCCAGCGCCGCCTTGGCCAGGCCCGTGCCGATGGACTGCGCCACTTCGGCCACCGTCAGCGGGCCGGGGTACTCGCGTTTGGAACCATCGGGCAGTTGGATCGAGATCATGAGAGAAGCTCCGGAAAAAGAAAAAAGCGCGGGGGTGAGCCGCGCTTTGTTCGAAGGGGGAAGGATATGGAGGGACGAGCCGCGGCCAGCTACAACGAGGTGCTGCTGGTGGTAGTTCGCGGTGTCATAACCATGATGCCTTTCTCGCCCTTGTGTCTTGAGGAAGGCGCCATTGTAGCGCCCTCACCTCTCACCAGCGGTAAAGCTGGTTGTTCTCGATGCGCACCCTGTCGCCGATGCGCAGGTCGTTGAGCGTGGCGTAGTCGAAGCTGCGCAATCCGCTGCGCTCGACCTGCACCGTGACGCGGTAGATGTCGCGAGCGCCGCGGTTGTTCTTCTCCACTTCGTTGCCGATGATGGCGCCCGCCACGATGCCGACGCCGGTGGCGAGGTCCTTCCTGGCGCCATGGTCCACCT
>Ga0075366_10000954_pt1 | contig 14092 bp, 14 predicted proteins | sample EndMethybrTD3031_FD_72351 | JGI IMG/M metagenome (GOLD analysis project Ga0075366, IMG submission 72351) | Populus endosphere microbial communities from Tennessee, USA - Endosphere MetaG P. TD hybrid TD303-1 | ecosystem: Host-associated > Plants > Roots > Endosphere | place: USA: Tennessee...
CCGCGTGGGTTGTTAGGGGCGCCGTTCCAGAATTTCTGCCCCGGATGGCCCGATGGCGGAGTGGTTACGTAGAGGACTGCAAATCCTCGCACGCCGGTTCGATTCCGGCTCGGGCCTCCAATTTCCCTTCCGGGACCGTCCACCGGCGTCCGAAAAATGGCTGTTTTCCGGGATATTTTGGTGGTATGACGTCCTCAGGAAGCTGAGCCCATCCACGGACATACCCTCCGAATGATGGTAGATCTGATGGTATCTGCTCCAAGCCCCGGAGGGAGATACCATCATGGCGCTGTCAGCTTTGGCGATTAAGGCGGCGAAGGGAGCGGAAAAGCCGTTCAAGCTGACGGATTCGGACGGCCTTTACCTGCTCGTTACGCCCGGCGGGAATCGCTACTGGCGCATGAATTATCGCTTTGGCGGTGCTCAGAAGACGTTGGCTTTCGGCGTTTGGCCAGATACCGGCTTGGCCGATGCCCGAGCGAAGCGTGACAATGCGCGCCGGCTCTTGGCGAAAGGCGTCGATCCTGCGGATCAAGCCCGGCTTGACAAGATCGCTGCCAGCATTGCCGCCGCAAATACCTTTGCCGCAATCGCCGACGAATGGCTGGGTAAGATCGAGAAAGACGGCCTGTCCGAGGTTACGCTCAAGAAGATCAGGTGGCTCCTGAAGCAGGTTCGCCCATTGTTGGGCAAACGGCCCATAGCTGAAATCAGCGCACCAGAGCTCCTTCTCGCTCTTCGCAAAATCGAAGCCAAGGGCCGCCACGACACCGCTCAACGTCTACGCAGCACCTGTGGCCAAATATTCCGATATGCCATCGCCACGGCAAGGGCAGAGCGAGATGTATCCGTCGATCTGCGAGGCGCGCTCGTCGTCCACAAGGTCACGCATCGGGCAGCGATCCTGAAGTCTACGGAAGTCGGTGCCTTGCTGCGTGCGATCGAGACATTTGAGGGTCACGCGCTGACCAAGACAGCGCTGCGCCTACTTCCCCACGTGTTCGTTCGGCCCGGCGAACTGCGCTTTGCGGAATGGGCAGACTTTGATTTGGAGAATGGCGTCTGGACGATCCCCGCACACAAAACGAAAATGCGAAAGGTCCACGCCGTGCCACTGTCTCGCCAGGCACTCACAATCATTGCCGAGATCGAAACGGACGCCGAATTCAGTTCCTTTCTCTTTCCATCGTTGCGTTCCGCCAGACGGCCGATGTCAGAGAACACCATCAATGCGGCGCTACGGAGGCTGGGTTACTCCAAGGAAGAAATGACTGGGCATGGCTTCCGCGCCACGGCTAGCACCTTGCTCAACGAAATGGGATCGTGGAACCCCGATGCAATCGAACGCCAGCTAGCGCATGCCGAGGGCAATTCCGTCCGGCGCGCGTACACGCGGGGCGAATATTGGGACGAACGGGTCCGGATGATGCAGCACTGGTCAGATTATCTGGATCAGTTGCGTGTCGGCGCGAAGATATTGACCGGGTCATTTGGCAAGGCGTGATGCTCTGTTCGGATCGGGACCAACTATGATCGGGTCATCAACCCTCGATCAGCCGCTTGAGACTGCGATAAAGAATCAATGTGGATTGTCCGATTTTCCGGGTTTCTATCGCGCCTTCGGCTATCAATTCATAGAGCACTGACCGGCTAATGCCCGTCAGCTTCACCGCCGTTGCAATCCTGACGCTGATGGGTTCGGTTGGCAGGTCCTGTTGCGCGGTCAAGGCTGCCTGCGCCAACTCACGACGGTCCTCGACACCCGATCTGCGGCTCACGGCTTGGCACGCGAACGCGCAAACCCGCGATCGCTCTCCAGGAAGGCTGCCAGCATGGCGGGGATGAGCTCGGCAAGAGGTTCCTCCCGGCCATACGCCTCGGCATAAAGCGAGGCATATTCCCGCAGCATCTGGTGCAAATCGGGAGTGACGGTGACCGCCAGTTTGATCGGGGTCCTGTCTGGCAACTTTGCCAGTTTCAGTTCGGGCATGATGCGCTCCTAACTGCGCCAGGGCGCCAGTATGAGATCCTTGTGGACCACCAGCCGGACGGTCGCTCCGGGCCGGATGGTGATCGTTGGCTGGATGTTGAGGTTGCGCGACGTAAGTTGGTCGCCCGCGCGCGACACATTCTGCTGGGTCGATTCCCTGATCGCCTGGACCAGGTCGCTCTCGCCCGAAACCGTCAACTCGGAACCGACCCCGAGCAACGTGGCGAGCGCGACACCTTTGAGCAGTGCCCAAGTATGGAAATCGACCTTGTCCTGCAGGCCAGCATAACCTGATGCATCGGTGGCCGGGACATTGTCGATCCTTAGCGAGCTGCCATCGGGCAACATGATACGCTGCCACACGATCAGCGCGCGCTTCTGGCCGAATGCCACGACACTGTCGTAACTGCCCATCAGCCGCGACCCTTGTGGAATGAGCAGGATGCGCCCGGTGGGGCTGTCGAACACCTGGCTGGTCACCTGTGCCGTCACCAACCCCGGAAGGTCGGAACGCAGGCCCGTGATCAGGCTGGCTGATATGACGCTGCCCGCCGAAAGCAGGTAGGGCGACGGTGCTGCTGTCAGCGCATGCGGATTGATGTCGCCGGACCGATCGAGAGCGCTGACGAACTGCGCCTTTCGACCCTGCGCGTTCGGATCGCGGTCGGGATCGAGCGGCGGTGGCGCACCCTCCGATGCCGGAGGTGTCGGTGCGACGGCTGCATCGGCGACAGCGGCGGGCGTTGAGACGGTTCGGCCTGAAACGAGGACGCCTGACTCACGCGCAGCTTTCAGCTCCGTGAGTTGACGCTCGCGTTCCTGGGCCGCCAGTTGCGCCGACGGATCGGCACCGCCAGCCGCCTCCGTCGCCATGGCGCGCTGATGCTCAAGGATCGGTCGGCCAAGGTCTCCCGGCAACGGCGGGCCGAGCTTCGGAGCGTCACCATAGGTCGCCGGCAATCCATTCAGCGCGTCGGTCGATGGCCGATTGCTCGGCTCCGACAGTTCCTCGCGATTGGCGACGGCGCTGAACACGCGCGGTTTCAACGCGATCCACGCCACCGCCATCAGACTGACCGACCCCAGGGCGGCGATTGTAATGATGACACCCCGACGAAATCGGATGGCGCGAGCGGGCCTGGCGCGGATCGCCAGAGTCTCGGGATCGACCTTCGGGGCCGGCGGAAGGGCAGCCTCGCTCATGAGCGCTTCCCCTTGCGCGAGGCGCTGCCCTCGGCGACGCGATCGATGCGGACAATTTGTTGCTTCCTGGTGCCCAGCCTCAGCTCGGCGGCGTCGAAGATACGATCAACAACATAGAAGCGGCCGCGAACGCGATAGTTGACGAGTTCGGCCTCGCCGGTCGGGCCGATGATGAAGAGAGGCGGCGCCTCACCCACGGCGATGCTTGCCGGGAACTCGACGAATGTTTGCCGGCCGTCGTCGAATGCGCGGAGCGGCCGCCATGCCGCCCGATCTCCGTTGACCGTGTAGTTGAAATGCAGATTGTCGATCGATAGCCCGTCCGCGACAGGCTGCGCTGCGGCAGCTTGGTCAGCCGCGCGGCGCAAGGCGATCAGCTGGTCCGCCGGATAGGTCCAGGACAAGGCGGCCATCGCGGTGCGCGACGTCGCGTCAAGCTGGAGGTGATAGCTGCGGCGATCGGTGGTGATGACGAGGTTGGTTGCGAGGCCCGAGGCGAATGGCTTCACCAGGATGTGCGTCCGCTTCTGCGTGCCGCTGCCGCTGGTCGTGTCCCCGATGATCCAGCGCACGGTGTCGCCCGCGGCGACCGCCACGAGGCTTTCGCCAGGCTGCAGCGCGATGTCGGTCACCGCGCCTGGCGCGGTATAGACCTGATAGATCGCTCCGTCCGAAAACGGAAAGACCTGGACGGCGTTCACGAACGCTTGGCGGAGCGGTTCCTGCGTTGCCGCCCGATTGGCCGCCGCCACGCGAGCCACAGCTGGGCTCATCGTGCGCTTGGCCCGTATGCGGTGGACGGGCGGCTTAGGAGCCGGTGAAGCGGCCGGCGCGGCCACGGGCGTTGGCGACTGCGGCGAGGCGACGCCCTGTGCGAACGCAGGTGTAACCGAGAGCGCGAATGCCGATGCGGCGAGCATGATCTTCATGGTCGAGACTCCTGGGCAGGCTGCGTTGGAGCAGCAGGATCGAGGGGCGTGTCCGAGGCTACGGCGGTCGGAACCGCTGCTGCTGTAGGCGGCGGCGCAGAGGGACGCGGAGGCGTTGGCGGATCGAGCTCACGGCTCCAGTCGACCGCATCGACATAGACGCCGAGCGGGTTCCTGCGGAGCGTGTCGGCGTTGCGGGGCGGCTTGACGACCACGCTCAGAATCGCGGTCCAGCGCGATGTCCCGGCCTCGGCTCCGCGCTCATAGGCGGTCTCGATCCACTTGACCTGGAACGACCGGTCGGATGCCCGCACCACGCTGGTGACCTGGACCGACACGGTCCGCTCGCCGATATTGGCAAAGGGGTCGGCGCCGCGCGCGTAGTCGCCAAGAAACTGGCTGCCGCGCTTCGTCGTGAAATCGTAGGCTTCGAGCCAGTCCTGGCGGATCAGCACCGGATCGAGCGAGCGGCCGCGGACATTCGCGATGAAGCGCGAGAGATGCCATGCGATCTGCGGATCGGTCGGATGGTAGCCGGCCTCGGCTTCAGAGACGGCGCGCGTCTCGCCCAGCCGGTCGACCTCGACGACATAAGGCGTGACGCGGCTCTGCGTCGATTGCCAGACCAGTCCGGAGGACAGCCCGCCGGCCAGCGCCAGGCAACCGAACGCCATCAGTCGCCAGTTGCGTGCTTGCACACGGGCAGAGCCGATCCGCTCGTCCCAGAGCTGGCCGGCTCGCTGGTAGGGCGTCTCCGGCTGCGGGGTTCGTCCATAGCGCTGGACAGCGCGCTTGAAGATCATTGATCGTCCCTTTCCTTGATATCGGGGGTGGCTGAGGCGCCGCCGCTTGTCCCCTGCTGGAGAGCGTGCAACGCGACCTGGCGGTGGTGCCGGGCGTTCTGTTGGCCGCGCATGGCGCGCGCCCATGCCGGAGCGCTGTCGCTTGGCGCGGAATTGGCGGTGGCGTCGCCACTAGTTCGGTTGAGCGCATTCCACGCCGCTGCGCGGCCCTGCGAAGCGGCCTCGCCGAGGCCAAGGGCGCTGGACGCACGCTCACGGGCGGCATTACCTGCAGCGCGGGCGACACCGCCGAGTCCAGCCGCGATTGTAGGCGCCGGCGCGGTTTCCTTGCCGAGGCTGTATGCCGTCGACGCTGCAGATCCCATCGATGTGCCAGCTCTGACTGCGCCGAGTGCAGCCCCGCCCAGAGCGCGCGCGCCGCCGACGGCCGCGCCGCCGGCAAGCATGGTGATGCCGGCTGCACCAACGGTGGTGCCGAGCGCTGTGCCCGCGCCGAGCTGGGGAGCGCCAGCAACAAGGCCGGATGCGATGCTGGGACCGAAAATGCCCAGCCCGAAGATGGTGAGGCTGGCAAGCGTCAGGCTCATGGCCTGCCCGATGTCCGGTTCCTGCCCCTGCAGCGCGGTCGTGAACTCGGTGAAGAAGTTGGACCCGATGCCGACGATGACGGCGAGCACCATCACCTTGATGCCGGATGACACCACATTGCCCAGCACGCGTTCGGCCAGGAAGCTGGTGCGGTTCCAGAGCGCGAACGGCACGAGGATGAAGCCAGCTAGCGAGGTCAGCTTGAACTCGATGATCGTCACGAACATCTGCACCGCGAGGATGAAGAAGGTGATGATGATGATCGCCCACGCGAACATCAGCACCGCGATTGTCAGGAAGTTGTCGAAGAAGGTCGTGAACCCCATCAGCTTCGAGACCTGCTCGAGCAGAGGCCATGCCGCGGAGAAGCCCGTGCCCGCGAGGCGGCCAGGCTTCAAGAGATCGTCTGCCGACAGCGTGCCGCCGCCCGCGGTGAGGCCAGCTTGCGCAAACGACCGGAAGATGATGTCCGCCAGCGTCGAGAAGCTGTTCAGGATGAACGCGAAGGCACCGACGTAGAGGATCTTCTTGAGGAACCTGCCGATGACATTGTCGTCGCCGCCCATCGCCCAGAACAGTCCGGCGAGCGTGATGTCGATCGCGATCAGCGTGGCGGTCAGGAAGTGGACGTCGCCGCCGAGCAGCCCGAACCCACTGTCGATGTAGCGAATGAAGGCCTGCATGAAGCGATCGATGACGTTGAGGTCGTGCACGTGCGGAATTCCTGTGAAAGATAAAAAGGCCGCGGGGCGAGGCTTGGGAGGCGGAGCCCCGCCCCGCGGCGGGCCGGCGACGGCATGCGCGGGCCGTCGCTGCCCTGACCGGCGACCTACTGGCCAGGGGGCAATTGGCTGTAGGCCGAGCCGGAGCCGAGGAAGCGGGTGGTGGCGGCGCGCGCATCGATCTCGGCCTGCGCCCGGCGCGCCCGTTTGATCGTCTCGGCGCGATATTGCGCGGCCATCATGTTCTGGATCTGGAACTGCTGCTTGGCGGTCAGCGCCAACAGTTGGTTCGTAGCCTGCTGCGCCTGCAGAGACCCTTCGGCGCCCTGGCTCTTCGCAACAATCGCTGACAGAGCCCGGGCGTCGGCCGCGACATTCTCGACGACCTGCGCCTGCACGGTCATCGTCTGCTGATATGCCGACATGACGGTGTCGAGCCGGGCGCGGGCGGCGATCACCTGATCGTTCGTCCGCAGCGCAGGTGCGAAGCTTTGCGGGAACATCTGCCGGAACTGCTGGTCGAGGCCGGACACTTGGAAGCGGATGCCTTGGGCCTGGCCCATGAGCTGATCGATCTGCTGAAGCGTCCGGGTGATTTCCTGAAGCTGAGGGAAATCGATGCGCGTCAGGTTCTTGGCCTGATTGATCAGCATGTTCGCCTCGTTCTGAAGCGACTGGATCTGGTTGTTGATCTGTTGGAGCGTGCGAGCTGCCGTCAGCAGGTTCTGGCTATAGTTGCTGGGGTCGAAGACGACGATCGCCTGGGCCGGTGTGGTGGTCATGGCAAGACCCACGAAGAGGGACCCGGCGGCGGCAGCACTGAGCGCGCTCGCGATCAGAGATTTGCGGGTGAGGAAACGCATCACATTACTCCTTTGCTTGGGGGGCGGGGAAATCGGGAAGAAGGTTCGCTGCCCAGTCAAGACCGGCATCGATCAGGAAGCGCGCGGCGAAATCCGCCTGACCGCTTGTCGCGATCATCGCGTCGATGCGAGCCTGGTTGGCCGGGTCGGAGGTTCCGCAAAGCGCGAGCGCGATCGGCCCTAGCCCCAGCTCGAAGAGCCGATTTCCGCGCGCGGATTGGAGGTAATATTGCCGCTTGGGGGTGGCGCGGCTGACCAGCTCGATCTGCCGGTCGTTGAGCCCGAACCGCTCATAGGCCTCGCGGCTTTGCGGCTCGATCGCCCGGTCGTTGGGCAGCAAAATACGCTGGGGGCAGCTTTCGATGATGGCCGGCGCGATGCTGCTCGACGCGATGTCGGCAAGGCTCTGGGTCGCGAACAGCACCGCGACGTTCTTCTTGCGGAGCACCTTCAGCCATTCGCGGATGCGCGCCGCGAACAGCGGGTGGTCGAGGAATATCCAGGCCTCGTCGAGCACCAACAGGGTCGGCCGGCCGTCGAACTGCTCCTCCAGCCGATGGAAGAGATAGGTCAGCACGGGCGCAACCACGCCGGCCTGCCCCATCAGCGCCTCGGTCTCGAAGCACTGAACGTCGGCAAAGGCGAACTGCTGTTCGGCCGCGTCGAGCAGCCGGCCATAGGGACCGTCGAGCGTGTAGGCGCCAAGCGCCGTGCGAAGCGTGTTCGACTGGAGAAGCAAGGTCAGGCCGGTCAGCGTCCGCTCCTCGGGCGGCGCCGACGCTAGGCTGCCCAGCGCGGACCAGACCGCGTCCTTGACCTCGGGAGAGACGGCAACCTTCTCGTGCGCCAGCAGCGCAGCGATCCACTCCGCTGCCCAGCTCCGCTCGGTGGCATCGTCGATCCGCCGCAATGGCTGGAATGCCAGCGTGTCGCCGGCATCGGCGCCAAGGCCCAGCGCGTGATGCGCGCCGCCCATCGCCAGCACTGCGGCCCTGGCGGAAAACCCCTTGTCGAAGATGTAGACCTGGGAGCCGCTATAACGCCGGAACTGAAGCGCGATCAGGGCGAGAAGAACAGATTTGCCAGCTCCGGTCGGCCCGACCACCAGCATGTGGCCGACATCGCCGACATGGGTCGACAGGCGGAACGGCGTCGAGCCCGCCGTGCTGGCATATAGCAGTGGCGGCCCGTCGAGATGCGCGTTGCGCGCCGGGCCGGCCCATACCGATGACAGCGGCATGAGGTGCGCGAGGTTCAGCGTGTGGACGAGCGGTTGCCGGACATTGGCATAGGCTTGGCCGGGAAGCGACGACAGCCATGCCTCGACCGCGTTCACGCCCTCGCGGATCGTCGTGAACCCGAGTCCGTTGACGATCCGCTCGACCTGCCGGACCTTGTCCTCGACCCGGCCGCGATCGGTGTCGCTCACCGTGATCGTCGTGGTCAGATAGCCGAACGCGACATGGTCGCCGCCCAGCACCTGCAGCGCCAGATCGGCATCGACCACCTTGTTGTCAGCGTCGCTGTCGAGCAGTTGCGACGGCTGATTGTACATGATCTCGCGCAGCAGCGCGGTGATCGACTTGCGCTTGTTGAACCACTGGCGGCGCAGCTTGGTCAGCGCCTTGGTCGCGTCGCTCTTGTCGAGCGCGATGAAGCGGGTGACCCAGCGATAGGCGAAATCCTGATGGTTGAGCGCGTCGAGGATGCCTGGCCGGCTCATGCTGGGGAAACCGAGTACGGTCAGCGTGCGGACATGCGTTTCACCAAGCCGCGGCTCAAGACCGCCGGTCAGTGGCGTGTCGGCGAGTAGCGCGTCGAGGTAGATCGGGGTGTCCGGGACCGCGACCACATGCGAGCGTGTCGAGATCGTGCCGTGCAGGAACGTCAGTGTCTCGCTATCGTCGAGCGCTCGGACCTCGGGCATGAAGCTGGCGAAGAGATCGAGCGCGCGATCGCTTTCGGCTATGAAGCTGGCAAGCGCGGTGCGCCAGTCGCGACCCTTCTCCGCGTCCGGTCGATCGACCAGCGAGCGTCCGGCGGCCTCGGCGCTGTCTGCGGTCGGCAGCCAGGTCAGCGTCAGGTGGTAACGGCTCTCATAGTGCTCGCCTTCTTCGAGGAAAGCGGCACGGCGTTCCTGATCGATGAGCCAGGAAGCGGCGTCGGGAAAGTTGCTGTCGGGATAAGCAGACGTCTCGCGGCGCTCAGCATCGAAGAACAGTGCCCAGCCGGTGCCGAAGCGTTTCAGGACATTGTTCGCCCGCGCGCAGGCAGAGATCAGTACGGCTTCGGTCGCAGATTCGAGATCTTGACCGCGGAAGCGAAGTGTCCGCTGGAAGCTGCCGTCTTTGTTGAGAATGACGCCGGGCGCGACAAGCGCCGCCCAGGGAAGATGATCCGCCAGCCGGTCGGACGACGAGCGATATTCGGCTAGGTTCAGCACGCGAGATAACCCTTCTGGCGGAGGTGACGGATCAGCACGGGCGCGAAGTCGGGGTCTCGCCGCGCGGCGAACACGGCGACGCTGTGGCCGACAGCCCAGAGCAGGAGACCGGCCAGCCATTGCTGAAGTCCGAGACCGACCGCTGCGGCGATCGTGCCGTTGACGATGGCGATCCCGCGCGGGGCGCCGCCGAGCAGGATCGGCGACCCGAGGCTCCCGTGGATGGGAGCCTCGAAGCCTTCCAGATGCTGGCCGGTGCCGTGCAGGATCGGCGTCATGCGATCAGCGCCCCGCCGCCGAAGCTGAAGAAGCTGAGGAAGAAGCTCGACGCGGCGAACGCGATCGACAGGCCGAAGACGATCTGGATGAGGCGCCGGAAGCCGCCGCTGCTTTCACCGAACGCCAGCGTGAGCCCGGTGGTGATGATAACGATGACGGCGACGATCTTCGCGACCGGGCCCTGGACCGATTCCAAAACCTGCTGGAGCGGCTGCTCCCAGGGCATCCCCGATCCCGCTGCCTGCGCCGTGGTCGCCAGGGTGAGGCTCAGGCCCATGGCGGCGCCGATGAGGAAGGTGGAACCGCGTGACGGGATCTTGGCAAGCTGCATGATCATTCTCCTTGGGGGTTGGCGGGGTTGAGGAGGTCGGCGAGCGCGTAGGTGCCCGTGTCGGGATCGAGCCCGGCGACGCGCGCGATGCTGGCGATGCGGCGCTGGAGACCGCGACCTGAGATGAAGAGGATGATGTCGATCGCTTCGGCGATCAGCCGCCGCGGGACTGTGACGACCGCCTCCTGGACGAGGCCCTCGATCCGGTAGAGGGCGGACATCGCGCTATTGGCGTGGACGGTCGCGATGCCGCCAGGGTGCCCCGTGTTCCAGGCCTTCAGCATGTCGAGCGCTTCGGGGCCGCGCACCTCGCCGACGATGATGCGATCCGGGCGGAGGCGCAGCGTTGAGCGGACTAGATCGGCCATCGTGACCACGCCCGGCCGTGTGCGTAGCGCCACCGTGTCGGCCGCCGGACTTTGCAGTTCCCGCGTGTCCTCGATCAAGATCACGCGCTCGTCGATCCAGGCCATTTCGGCGAGCAGGGCGTTGGCGAGCGTCGTCTTGCCCGAGCTCGTGCCGCCGGCGACCAGGATGTTGTAGCGCTGTGTGACACAGGCTTTCAGCCGATCCGCCGCCGCCTGCGTCATGATGCCGTCGGTCACATAGTCATCGAGGCTGTAGAGCCGTTCGGCGGGCTTGCGGATCGAGAAACAGGGCGCGATTGATACCGGCGGAAGCACGCCCTCGAACCGCTCGCCAGCGCGACCCTCGATATGGGGCGGCAGCTCGGCCGACACGATCGGGGCGTCGCCATGCACTTCGGCACGGGCATGGGAGGCAACGAGCCGGATGATCCGCTCGACCTGCGCGGGGTCCATGCGGACTTCCGTGTCCGTTCGGCCCTCGCCAAGCCTGTCGAGCCGCAGCGCCCCATCCGGGTTGACCATGATCTCGATGACGCGAGGATCAGCCATCGCAGCGGTGATCGCCGGCCCCATCGCCGTGCGCAGCATCGCGCGCCGACGGTCGGCGGAAATACCGCCGATCACTGGCCCGGCTCCGTGACGCCGATGGTCCTGCGCCCTGCGGCTATCTGCCGGCCGACCTGCGCGATGAAGGCTTCGAACCGCTTGGCGGCGAGTGCTCGGCCGGCATGATCATTTTCGGCGAGCGGCGCGTGGATCGCCAACTCGTACCGGACGAACAGTGCCAGGGTTTCGAGCTGGATATGGCCGTCGCGCTCGATCCTTCCGATCGCGGCGGTAAGGCGATCGAGCCTTATGCCGAACCGGTCCTCTAGGTCGGAGGCGCCGCGACGATTGAGCCAGGCAGTGACGGCATCGGTGAGGATGCCAGACTTCGATGCACCGGGCTTGGCTGCAAGCGCCTCAAGACGATCGCTGACGGGCTTGGGCAGAAAGAGTTGGTGGCGGATCTTTTCGACCATGGTCAGAGATCCAGCTGCAGGTCGTCAGGCCGACGGCCGGCCGCGTCGATCGCGTAGACGGTGCGTGCCGTTCCAAGCGCGCGGGCCTGGTCCATCGCGCGCTTGTCGGCGGCGAGATCGCCGTCATCCTCGCCAAGGCCGAGCGGGTCGGTGGTGACGGGATCGGGTGACAGCGGACCGTCGGTTTCTTGCCCCGGATGCCGCGCCTGCTCGAGGCCGCCGCCGACGTCATCACCGGCATCGTCCATGACGGCGCCAAGGCGCGTATCGGTGCCGCGTATGATCCCGGCCCAGTCATCCGGGCGCGATGCCGGCCGATCGGCATAGTCGCCGTCGCCAAGCGCGGGCGGCGGCAGGACGCGCGCTTTGAATGTGCTGTCCTCGAAGTAGCGCAGCTTGGTCGCCCGGATCGGCGGCGTCCCGGCAATGAGCACCAGTTCGTCGGTAGCGGGCAGCTGCATCACCTCGCCGGGCGTCAGCAACGCGCGGGCGGTCTCCTGCCGGCTGACCATGACATGGGCGAGCCAGGGCGCGAGGCGGTGACCGGCATAGTTGCGCATCGCGCGCTGTTCAGTGGCGGTGCCGAGCGCATCCGAGATGCGCTTCGCTGTCCGCTCGTCATTGGTCGCGAAGGCCACGCGGACATGGCAGTTGTCGAGGATGGCGTTGTGCTCGCCATAGGCCTTTTCGATCTGGTTGAGACTCTGCGCGATCAGGAAGGCGCGCACACCGTAGCCGGCTAGAAAGGCAAGGCTCGTCTCGAAGAAATCCAGGCGGCCGAGCGCCGGAAACTCGTCGAGCATCATGAGCAGCTTGTGCCTGGCGGCCGCGTTCGTGCCGTTCTCGGCATGCAGATGCTCGGTCAGCCGGCGGCCGATCTGGTTGAGGACAAGGCGGATGAGCGGCTTGGTGCGGCTGATGTCGGAGGGCGGCACGACCAGATAGAGGGAGACCGGCGACTTGCCCTCGACGAGGTCGGCGATGCGCCAGTCGCACCGCGACGTCACGGTCGCGACGGTGGGGTCGCGGTAGAGACCGAGGAACGACATGGCCGTCGACAGCACACCGGAGCGTTCGTTCTCGGACTTGTTGAGCACCTCCCGCGCCGCCGACGCGACAACCGGATGGACGATCGGCGCGTCTGCCGTGCCGAGATGGTTGGTGGTCATCATCCGCCGCAGCGTGGCGGTGAATGGGCGTTGCGGATCGGACAGGAAGGACGCGACGCGGGCGAGCGTCTTGTCTTCCTCGGCGTAGAGGATGTGGAGGATGGCGCCGACCAACAGCGAATGGCTGGTCTTCTCCCAATGATTGCGACGTTCGAGCGCGCCTTCGGGATCGACCAGGATGTCGGCGATGTTCTGGACGTCGCGCACCTCGTCGGTCCCGCGGCGAACCTCGATTAGCGGATTGTAGCGTGCTGAGCGGGCATCGGTGGGATTGAAGAGCAGGCAGTGCGAGAAGCGCTGGCGCCAGCCCGCGGTCAGCTGCCAGTTCTCGCCTTTGATGTCGTGGATGACCGCCGAGCCTGACCAGCCAAGCAGTGTGGGCACGACGAGGCCGACGCCTTTACCGCTCCGGGTCGGCGCGAAGGCCATGATGTGCTCGGGACCGTCGTGACGGAGATAGCGCGGACCGGTGCGCCCGAGAAATACCCCCGCTTCGGTGAGAAGACCGGCCCTACGAATGTCATGCGCGTCGGCCCACCGCGCTGAGCCATAGGTCGTAAGGTTGTTGCGCTGGCGCGCGCGCCACAGCGACCCGAAGATTGCGGCAGCGCATCCGACGAGACCGCTCGCCGCGGCAATCGCGCCCGCCTCGTCAAAAACCTTCGGGGCGTAGGCGTCAAAGGAGAACCACCAGCCGAACAGGGCCCAGGGCAGATAGATCGGGTGGCCGAATGCACTGAACCATGGCCGGCCAAGCTCGGGCTGGTAGGCAAGCTCGGCTGCCGCCCATTGTGTGGCGAACCATACGCCCGCCAGTACGATGGCGAACACGACAATGATCTGTCCGATGAGGAGTTTGGTCGGGGTCATGCGGGCCTCCGCCCGCACGAGAATCAGCCTGTGCGGGCTCGGCCGCTAAATTCGGGGATCGCACCGCTCATCGTCAGAGTCTGTCTGGGGCCACCACGTACTTATCGGGGGCACCGCGGCTTGGTCGACGTTCTGGAAAGTCCGCTTTAAAAAGGTAAACTGGGGTAAATAGCCTTCCGTTCAGGCGCTCGCGGCGCAACGGAGATGGACTTTGCGGAAGCGAGCGACAATCTGTGTCAGCGAATGTTGGCTTAGATAGGCCGAGTTTGTAGAGAATACGTACGGCAGGCGGAAAACCTGATGCAGCGGCAGATGCTGTTTGCCGTTCGATATTGGCGATCGACTGCAGCCATCATGCGATTCGCACATGGTCGCGTAACGGGCAATTCGGCACGATCAACATCGTCACTCCCGATGGTGCCGCGCCTTTCAGGTACCCGGCCCGAACCGCACGCGCACGCGCGCGCCGAAGCGGCGCGGCAGGCCGAGCAGCTGGGTGTCGAAGCCGAAAC
>Ga0075366_10000955_pt1 | contig 14089 bp, 11 predicted proteins | sample EndMethybrTD3031_FD_72351 | JGI IMG/M metagenome (GOLD analysis project Ga0075366, IMG submission 72351) | Populus endosphere microbial communities from Tennessee, USA - Endosphere MetaG P. TD hybrid TD303-1 | ecosystem: Host-associated > Plants > Roots > Endosphere | place: USA: Tennessee...
AGATTGGGGTTGGAGGACAAGGACTTGCAAGGAGCCTGACTGGAACCGCTCAATGTGAGCAGCACGCAGATTTTGAGCCACGTCACCATGTATGCATGCCGCCTCGATACCCTTCTTCTGAAGCTCGCGCATGAGCATCTCGATCGTGGCACGATACGTCGCGAAGATGACGAGCTTCTTCTGCGGCGTCTCCTCATAGATCTCAAACAACTGATCGAGGCGCTCCTTGCAGCCGATCTCAATGACTTGGCCGACGTCGTTCTTGACTGCACCGGCAGAGATCTGTAGAAGCTTGTTGAGCAGTACAGCACTGTTAGCCGCAGTAACAGTTCCGGAATCTGATTCATACATCGCCTCCTTGCGCATCTTGTCGTAGTAGGTTTTCTGCTCAGCACTGAGCGGCACCTCCAACGTCTGATACGTGGTCTCGGGCAGGTCCAAACACTCGTCACGGGTGAAGCGGATTGCCGGCTGGCAGCACATGGCCACCACCTGAGCGGCCTCTGGCTTGGCGATCCAGTACATCTCATTCACCTGCGTCATGCAGGCGTCGCGGAATTGGCCGTAGTAGCGAGGCAGCCACTTGTTACGCGGATTCACGATGCGCGCCGGGTAGAACGCCTCCGTCGGAGCGTTCGGAGTCAGTGCGCCGGACATGCCCCAGACACCGCCGTCTCGCGTGCGCTTACGATTCAGGTCGGCGTACTGTGCATCGGCGATGCGGATCATGCACTTCGTCCGCTCAGAATTAGCCTTGAACGCAGTGATCTCGTCGATGATGATCACGTCGTACTGCTGGGCGATGATCTCGTCCTCCACGATCTTGATACCGTCGTGGTTGATGATCGTGAACTGCACTCCCGGATTGCGGATGACGTTGATCCGCTGCTGTCGCTGGGGGTGGTGGGCGATGGCGGCCACTCTGTGGGGGATGTTCAGCATTACCTCGTTGAACCACACAGACCTCATGGTGGACAACGGACCAATGATCAACACCTTCCGAATCTTCTTCGCGGTCAGCAGTATGTCACAGGCCCATAGGGCCGAGAGCGTCTTACCCGTCCCCATATCGTTGAGGATGAACCCGCGCTTGTTGACAAGCCCGAACTGCACCGTGTGTTTCTGGTGCTCGAACGGTCGCCGCCCAGCGAAGGCAGGCCACGGGTAATTTTCGACGGTGAATCCACTATACTGTGCGTCCATCCAGCTTCCTCAGTGCAGCTTGTTTGATGGCGTTGAGCCTCGGCACGTCGTACCCTCTGACCACGGCCGCCACGCCGCCGGCTTCGGTGATGAGTTTGAGATGCAATTTCTGAAGAGCCTGCAACTCGCCTTCATCTGATTTGATCTCGATCGCTATGAACACACCTTGCCAACATAGGAGGTCGTCCGGACACCCCTGTTTGCCGAACGGTCCACCGCGCGGCGACACCCGCCAGTGGCCAGGGAGATTATCCTTGTACCACTGACGTATCTTGACCTTGGCCTTGCCTTCAGGGGTCACAGCTTTCTCGAGAACTGGCACTGCCCCTTGGTGGCTTGGCAGTACTTGCAATTGTCGTTGGGGCGCGGGTCCCACTTGACCTCGTTCTGCACCTTCTCGAACTCCGTTTCGAAGTAGGTCTTCACGGCGGCCAAATGAGCGATCGGCTTGCCCTGAGCGTCCACTTGGCCTGGCTCTCGCACCACCTTGACCGGAGTCACTTTCTTGTGCTCGATGTAGATGTAGGCGGTGTTGATTTCAGGAACGTCTTGAAATCGCTCCAGGGCAATAGCGGCAGAAAGATGCAGCTGGCCGTAACCATCGCCGTAAGGATATATCTTGCCCGATTTGTAGTCCCCGACGAAGCACGTCTGGGGCCTGAGAGCCACGACGTCCATGATCGCCCGCCAGGCAGCTTCTTTGCCGAACCACTCGCATGGTTTCCAGTTGATGTCACACGCCACCTGTGATTCAGGATGAACAGAATCATAGTTGGCATAGAGTTTGTCGACGTAAGGCAACGTCTCACGAACCTCAGGCGAGAATCCGAGCGGCATCGGCTGAGCACCGTTCTTGGCCAAAACATAGTCTTCGAGCTGCTTGTGAAGCTGCTCGCCCTTGACGAGGTGGATGGACTTCTCCTCTTCCTTGAAGGATTTGGAGATGAATTGCAGCTGAAACTTCCGCGGGCATTGCTGGAAGGTGCTGAGACGGGACCATGAGAGTGCGATCATTGGATTTCCTTACTTGACGTCAGCGTATGAGGTTCCGATCTTGGAGCCTTCGTATAGCAGTGGGATGGGCAGCGGGTCTGGCAAATCCCACAGCTGTTGGTAATTGGTTTGATTCATGCGTTCGAGGATTGATTCAGCCTCCTCCACGCCGGCAGGACCCTCGTCCACGATGTGGAAGATGCCGTCGTGCATGTTGGTCTGGATGCGAGCGTCCGGCACGGAGCTCAGAGCGGCCAGGAACATCTCGCCGCCGGTCCCCTGAATGGGGTGACTGATGATGGTGCCCTCGACCTTCCAAGCGTCGGAACCCTGCAACATCTCCTTCGGCACCTTGTACCGGCGCTGAGCAAGTGTGTACGAGTAACCGTACTTTGCGGCGAAGGCGATGATGTTGTCCCAGTAGTTGGGTACTTGGGGATAGGCGCGCTTGAACGTACTGACGAGCTTTCGACCCTCCATCTCAGTCATGTACGTGTCGTATTCGGTCAGAGCCTTCTTGGCAAGGTTCTTGCCGCCGATGCGGAAGTTGCAAGATAGATTGGTCAGCTTGCCCATCTGCCGCCATTCAGTGAGTTTGAGGTCGCCGCTCTCATACCCGTGCTGGAAGTCCTCGTACGACATGCCGTAGATCTTGCACGCCATGTGACTGTGGAAGTTGATCCCCTCGTTGAAGATGCGGATGATCTCCGAATCCCTCGACCAGATACCCATGATCCGAGACTCCTGTGCCATGGCATCGGTCTCAAACAGGCGAGTGCCTGGAGGCGGCGACAGATACGCCCGAATGATCTTGTCCTTCCGAGGTATCTGATGCTGAGCGATGGAGGCCTTCAATCCCTTGAGCGTCTCACTGGCGTAGGTGAGCCGGCCCGATCCGGTGCCGAACATCGCCGGTTTGCCGTACAGGTACCCGTCGCCGGTGCGGCTCAAAGCCTCGTGCACCGTGCGGATGTACTTGCTTCTCAGTGTAAGAGCCTGCCTGGTCTTGAGCACGAGTTTGAGTCGAGGGTCTCCAGAAGCGAAGGCGAGCATGATCCAGGTGTCTGCATCCGCCTTAGGCTGTCCAGTAGGGGTTCGAGCGAGCGGCTGAAAGCCCCAATCGCCGAAGACAACGCGGCCAAGTTGTGCTGGGCTTCCGAGAACACTTTCAGGCAAGCCAAGAGCTGCGCATCCGGCAGCGATGTCTGTCTCGATCTGTGCTTCAGCTGCCGCGAACGCTTTCTGATTGACATACATCCCCATCAGCCAAGAATTGGCGATCTGCGGTATGCATCTGGCCTCGATGACGTACCCACGTCTGCACACTTCCGGCAACTGCGATTCGAAGAACTTCGCCAGACGATAAGTCCAGAGAGCGTCTCGTTGGCCGCGCTGTTCCCAGTACTGATCATTGGAATCGAACGACTCCTGCTGCTTCATCCGAATGAAATCGTCCGCACCCTCATAGCCCATCTTGTCCTTGAAGGTGTTGATGAGGTTGAGAAGTGAGTACGACAGATACATGTCGTCGGCCTTGCGACCGTTCAAGACCCACTTGGCCAGCAGCACCGTGTCGCGCCAGCGCACGCCAGTGATGGCTTTGCTCAGACGCGCCAATCTATTTGGTTCGATTGAGGCCCACAGCCACGCCACGTCGAACAGAGCGAAGTGCGCGTATACCTCTTCACCTGCCAGCCGCTCCAGTACCTCGATGATCTGCTCACGTGTGGGGCGCTTGATGTTAATGATGTGCTTGTCGCCGTAGACGTGCAAACTGGTGATGAAGCCCTTGCCCTGGCGTGCGCGCCATGGTTCGAGAGCGTGACCAGTTGACAGATCACCGTCAGGCGTGCCAGTTTCCAAGTCGAGGCAGTGAGTCATAAGCTATTGTACTATGTTTTGATCCGGTTGTACACGCCTTTGATCAAGGCAACAGTTCATCCTTCACACCACCGTCCGGTTTCTGCGCCGGCAGCGTAGTGGCATTGCCGTAGTACCTCATGGACATTTCATCATACCACCGACGCAGTATCACCTTCAACGATCCGTCACTGGGCTGATTCTCGCGGATGGTGTGGTTGAAGTAGTAGACTGGTTTCCGATGTTCGGCGGCCTTGACCTCAAAGTCCAGTACTGGCATATTGCCTGAACCATCAGATTTCAGACCAAACTGCGGGGCTCCGTTCATGCGATGGATGACTCGCCCGTTGCGATAGAGCGGTCGCAGTTCCGGGCCGAAGTGCTCTCGCAACTGCTTCATCACGTACTCAGGACGCAACTGCATGGGACAGAAGTGACACGCCATCATGGCTACGTCTTCTGTGAAGTACTGTGGCAGATTTCTGAACAGCCACTCGATGGCTGGAGGGTTCTGACTGTCCATGAGCACGGTCTTGACCGCGTTCATGTGGGCTTCCTGACGGTCGAACAGCTGGTCTATCTGACGGTCGAGAAGTGCCCTTCTGATCGAGTAGATGATGTGTTTGCGCAGTGCGTTGTCAACATCTGAACGCTCCAACCATACACCGTCGTTGCCAATATCGCCCAAAGCACCGAATCGCTCCTGGTCGAGCTTCTCTTCAGTAGCGTGGAAGACATCGAACCGCCGATCGCCCGGCTCAAGGATGGACGACAGTTCAAAGTTAGATAGCAGAAAGAAGTTTGCAAAAATCGGTGCACTGTATGGCTGTATGAACTTTTCATCTACGTACACGGTCTTGGCCGTGATGATGTCTTTGAGGGCCCCCATGAAACTCGCAGCTGCGATAGTTCCACGAGCGTTGGTCTGCAACTGGACTTCAGACGCCACGCACACCAATTTGTCATGTAAGAGGGTGTGCGAACTCTCGATGGATTTGAGAGTGATGGGCATGTAGTACTGCCTACCCACTATCTCCCGCACCAGAGACATGAACACGTCTTTCCCGGATCCACGAGTGTGCGAGTAGATGATGGTGCCTGTGGGCAGTCGGCGGTACGGCCGCTGCACTATCCAAGCCAGTTTGTCGAGGAGGTGCTTATCATCACCTTCTTCGTATCCAGTGATGTGTCTGGCAAACTCGCCGAACCGTTCCACGTACGGAGCGGCCTTCTCCATCAGGTCAGGGTTCGGTTCGAATGCCGCAAACGGGTCGTGATACGTGTTGACGTACTTCAAACCTTCGTAATCGAAGTAGGGCATGCCTGACTTCGGGTACATTGCGGCGTTGTACGCTACTTGCTTGGGGTTGTAGGCTCCGATGACTTTTTTGGCAGGTACATCGCCGTCATCTCCAGATATGCTAATACCCTGGAGGACGTTAGCAATGTTGTCCGTGGAGTAACGCGTGCGTGGCTCAATGCGCAGTAGCCTTGAACCATGTCGGAAATAGAAGTATGATTTGGAGACTCCTCTGAGGAGCACAGTGCCGGCGTTATCGAGCTCATCGTAAAACCCCGAAATAGTTTGGAGCTTCATCTCCGACTCAGACGCGTACACACGCATCACTTTGTCGGTGGACAGTTTCACCCAATGTTCGACAGGTTCTTCAGCAGATACTTCGCACCTTGCCGCCACCTGAGCCATGAAGAGGATCGCAGCAGTCTGTGACAGGCCAGCCAGTCGACAGAGCCTCGCACACCTATAGAGCGTGTTGTCACGACTGGACGATGGCACCACCATAGAGTCCGGCAACAGCTGGGACCTCTGCATCTCATTCACTGAATCATTGCGGAGAGCCTCGTTGACTTGAGACAGCAAGACCTTGACAAAGGTGTCCGTCTCGTCATAGGAATCGCCCAATATCTTGGACAGCCCCAGCACAGTCATTTGATCGGTGGGACGACCCTTGACTATGATGTACTCGCCGAGCTGCCAGTCCTCCATCGTGCCTATGGAGGTCGGGGCAATCACCATACCCGTCGCGCCACGGATGTCGATACCAGAATCTTTACTGAATATCGATGTAGGGCTGTGCAATTGACGGTCCGAACCGTCGGAGTAGTAGAGGTGAAATCCGCCTGACTTAGTCTTGACGATCAAGTTGGGGAGAGCCATGCTCACATCCCCGTAGGCCTCTACGACCTTGTCCTTCCACAGCTGAAGAGCCGATGGATTATTCTTCGTGTCGATGTCGACCACGTATCGACCACGTGACGGAACTATGCCCAGAATGAGCGGTTTACTGGTGCGCCCCTTCTGTTCTTCGATCAGAGCCTGAAGCTCTAACGCGTTGGTTGCTGCTCTCTTAGGCCATGCTTTCGGTCCGATGTACCCGTCGGGGGTCTTGATGAATGGGGCAACTCGCCAGCCCCCCTGAAAAAACTCCGTAACTATGCCTGTCAGGGTGTCTTCAGCCATATGTTCTTGTCCAAATGTCAAGCCTGTCTCCGGGCCTGACACTGCTGCAGTCGTCTGAGAAGTGACGACATCGTTTATTGTACCACAATATTAACGATGTGTACACAAGTTTGATCAATATTATTCGTGGCTCTATATTGATTTAATATTTCCGGGAGCCGTCTACTTGGTGTTTATACGTACTAGTACTCCGGGACTCCCGGACATAACGCGGGGTGTCCCGGACGAACGCCGTTGTGTGAACTTGTTCGCTAGAAAAGTAAAAAAGAGATCGAACCTTACGATTCGATCTCAAGCCTGCGGGTCACAGGCGCTGCTGACACACCCATTCAGTCTTTGACCCCAGCGGCAGCTCTACACTTGTAGTACTGCTCAGACACCGAGGCCAACTTGTCAGTCGTGGCTCCGAAGGAGTTATCTTGAAGGGGCACTAGCCGCGGACAATTCGCCACCACCGCCGGGTCCTGCCTTACGATTGGTGAGGGCGTCGTTGAGAAGGCGCAAGCCGTCAGGAGTGTGCTTGCAGTCAGCGTAGATAGTGTTTGTGCGAATCTCACGGCGCAGCTCCCCTTGAATGGTCTGGTGAATGATTTGAATGCCTGCAATGGCTTGGGCCGCGCCTTCACGGGCGTCGTCGATCGTCTGTTGACGAATCCGAATCTCATCCGCCTGTCTAGCGATGATGCTGTCCTGGCCCATGTGATAAGCTTGCCATGCGGTGCCACCCAGCATAGCAAGTCCGACCACACCTGCAATGAGTAGTTGAATCATATGCGTACGATCCCAGGTTGAGTGCCGCTGTTGGAGATGGTGATGATTCGATTGACACCAGCTTTGGGCGTGCCGGCCGACGTGTGAATCCACCGACCAAACTCGTGGATGAGTTGGCCGATGTCAAGGTTGGAGACTTGAGGCTGCAAAGCCACGCACACGTCATACGGAGTGCCAAATGCCGGAGCAACCCAATCAGCCGCCAAAGCCTTGACGTGATCGGACGAGTCCCTGCTGCCGACTGCGTCGTTGAGCTGCTTGCAGCGATACCCGCTGGACAGATAAATCGGAATCTCTCGACCAGATTGCATCTGCAGAAATGTGCGGATGCGCTCCAGCATGTTGCACGTCAGCAGAGCGTTCTGAGTCAGCCCCACCGGCAACTGGTTGTTGATGTTGCGGTGAGTGGTCGCGATGAACTCTTCGAGAGTGAAGTGCGGGGTCAGTTGCATGTGTCACCTATGTGGGGAGGGCCTTGCTAGGCGGTACGAATTCTCCGGTGTACTTGACACCTCGGGTGATGGTGGCATTGTCCATGTAGACGACGTCGGTATCACCGTAAAACTGATTCAAGTGGAAGATGTAAGCATATAGGTTTGTCGGGAACGGCAGGCCTGTATCAGCTTCCAGCACCGCCACAGCATTGTCGTAGTTGCCAACTTCGTCACCATGGCAGTACACCTTCACATCGCCGTTGTCGAAGACGAGGGCTATGTGGGTCATCTCATCCACTTGCAGTGTGAGCGGCGCGTCGGGGCTGGCTGCGAAGTTGTAGATGGTGCCGTTGGCTCCCCAAGTGATGTACGGAATCGGGTGGTTTGTGGCATCGTTGTGGATCCATCCGACACTGAGATACATGCCCGCTTCGTAAGCAAAGTCCGGAGTGGCCGCCGAGAAGTCCATGCCGACTTCCCAACTGGACGCTACCGGATCAATGTCGGACGGGCGTGACACGTAGAACTCCATGGTCCACTGTAGCGCAGACACCAGGAATTTCGGATCAGCAGACACACCGCCACCACTGTCAGATTGGTACGTCCAATACGGATTCGTGGCGTGAGGCCGAGTGATGACTGCTCCGTCCAACGTGCCTGGATTGGGATTGCCACCGGTAGGCTCCAACCAGCCATTGCCGGTGGAGTCCACCAACGGCTCAACACTGAACAACATCTTCACAATTTCTGGCGTCACGGGGAACTCCTCTTCGATGTCATGGTCGTTGGCGTAGTACCTGGCATCGTAGTTCACCACCGACAGTTTGACTGTGAAGTTGTCAGGATAGGTCTTCTCTTTCAGTAAGAACGCCTTGCGAGCCAGGCCATTCTCCGCACGCACGATCGTGTAGAGGGTGTGGATCATCGCATCATCGTCCAACGACAGTGGTTCGGCCGGGGCCGTATCCAACACCACGTGATAATCGTCCACACCTGCGGTGATGGCAATCGCCTCCACCACGCCAGATTCGTGTTGGAGATAGATCAGATAATCGTTGGAATCGAACTGAAATCTCTGTGACAGCCGCAGTGTGAGACTGGCCTGACTAACGACGTGACCATCGAACACATCTGCACGAGTGTTGTCCTCCATCAGAATGCGCTGATTCAGAGCGAGGAAATCGCCTTCACTGAGTACGGTCACCTCGACTGAAGTGGACTGGTACAGTAGTTTGTTGTACAGACGATACGCGTGCAGGTACGCCTGATTACTGGACCGTACACCGATGCTCTCCACCGGCTGTGGCTTCACGGCAGACTGATCTTCTGGCACGTAGAACGTCACCACCGCATCATCTGCTGGCGAGACGTACGAGTATTGGATGCCGTCGTAGTCTTTACCGAAGTTGACGGACCTCTTCTCCGTCTTGGGCACCTTGTTCCGGTGATTGAACAGCATCACACTATCCTCCACCTCGCGCTCGAAGTAGAGTCTGAGCTTGTCCTGACGATAAGCCGAGCAGAACACAGCTTCGGCGATGATCGCCACCATTTCCTCGAAGGAGATATTGTCTTTGTCGAATGTGTAGCAAAACTCTGATGGAGTGATCGCAGTGAAATACCCTTTGATGGCGTCGATCGTGTCGTACAGATTGTCGAAGTCCACCTCACTGGTGGAGCGGGCTCCGAGCGTCGGATCCAACGCCACGAATGACAGTATGTCCGCCGCGCTCCGTGTGGCGATCAGTGTGCCGAAAGTTGAACCCGACACCCGCTGTGGCAGCATGCGCGTCACGAGGAGGTTGACCTGTCGTTCGGAGATGGCTACAGCCGTCTGCGTCGCACTGGTTCTTGTCTGAATCGTGGTGACGTCACCGAAGTCTTCCTGCGTGACCGGTGACACCGCGTACAGATCACGCCACCTGATTTCGTCAGACACCTGACCAGTGAAACTCGTGTCCTTGGCAGTAATGCGCCTGGCCCGAATGGATTGACGACCGGGATTTGGCACGTCCTTGCGCAGTGTAACTGCTCGCTGACTCTTCACCACGTTGGATCCCAACAACGTGACTGTGAAGAATGTCTCAGAATTCAAAGCAGTTCCAGCCGCATTGCAATGGGTCACGCCCACCTGAATCTGAACGTCGGACGTGTACTGTGTGGTACCATCATCCTTCCACGCACCTTGCTGTGCGATGAAGTTGCAGATGATCTCGTTGATCGTAGTCTGATCAGTGACAAACGGGCCTACCCACCCGTCGCTAGATCCGCCGGCTCCGAGGATGACAGTCTCACCGCCCAAATCAGGCGACCCAAATGCGTCATTGTCATCATTCAGATCCAGTCCCTGCATCCACACCCACCCGCCGTTGACCCACCCAAGCGGGCCGTTGGTCACGTTGTCCAGCGTGATCATCGTGGACGTGACCGTGTCGATGAGGTATTCGCCCGTGAAACTGGCATGCACAGGCGCAGATGTGAGGAATGGATCATCCACCGTCTTCAGACCGACGTTGGTGAAACTGGTATTGGCCGCAAGGCCTACCCAACCAGGCGCCGAATCTGTCGGGCTGGTGAGAGTAAGTGTCGTGCTGGTCCAAGCCGACACCTTGTATTTGCCATTGAAGTTCAGAGTACCATCGACGGCTTCAGCACCATTGATTGACAGATACGGTCCTGGGTCGTCAGAGATGACGACCCCACTGACTTCGATCGTGCCGCCGACCTGAAACTGTACATTGACAGTTTGGAAGTTGCCAGGTGTCAAGCCATTCCAGAAGTAGAACCCTGGTGAGAGCACGTTGGCGAATAGGATCACCGACGTCTCTACGTTGATTGGGTCGCCGTCACTGAAAAAGTCCGTAAAATCTTGTGTGCCATAGACAATTTCGATCTGATTCGGATACACGAATCTGACCTTGCCGCTGAAATCACCCAGAGCGTCGGATTCGTTGGGGGCTCTGAGGATTTGGCCATTCACAGCCTTGCTCTTGGCGGCAGTCACCACCAACAGATCGATGTCGTCACCGATCTGAAAATCCGGAGCGTCGCCCGAATTGGGTGACTTGTTAGGGCCGTAGATGCCTACCGCGCTCCCCTCGATCTTGGAGATCAGGGTATCCCCGTCACGGATGCTCTCGACATCGTCGATCTGTTCAAGGAAGAACGTGCCGCGCCCCACGCACATGTAGCAGTTTTCAATCTCGATGTGGTTTTCGAAGATGGAGTACGCCGGGGCAAGCATGTCCGGCACTGATCTGACAGTGCCGAATATGTCAGGAATCCGTCCATTGATCCGCGGCTTGTTGGACCGCCCAGACAGAGAATTGTTTGGCGACCCAGTATCCGTGTTGCGAGCTGCCGCATTCGGAATCTGCGGACGCAGCATGACGGCCACGGCGACCAACAGTACGAACACAATCGCGTAGATCAACTCAGTCACGCCGGCAGGGTACACCACCACGTACACCGTACCGTCCTTTATGGACTGTAGGTATTCGACGTCGCCCTCACAGTTAGGCGTAATTTCATGACTGACCGCCACCTGATGATGATAGATCCTTGCAGAGACCGGAAACTCCGTCGGAAACCGCTCGTACAGAGTTTTGCAGAGATCGTCTGTTTCAACGATCTCAGTAGCGTGGGGCTTCAATACGTCAGGAATGATTACGAGTCGCATATCGAACCTTGGTGTGGAGGCGGCAAGCGATCTCGGGCGGCATGTATTCAGTGCCCAACTGTTCGGAGAAGTGTAGGATGCGGCCGTTGTAGAAGACGCCCATGTGGGCGACCTCATTCGGATTTTGCATGATCACCAGACATGGCGATACTGGAGTCTTGATCTCACGAAATTGTCTGACATATCGACGATACAGTCGACCTGAGGTCTGCATTTGACTATCGATGATCTTTGACAAATCCTCACCAGTCAGATGCATCCACACGTCACAGGAGAAGTGATAGCAGTTGTACGTCCTCTTGTCGTACTTGAGGCCAAAGAATCTGTCGATGCTCACAAGAAACCTCTGAGCATCGGGAATCGATCAAACGTGTAGAGTTCGCCAGTTTTGTTGTAATTCAGTCGAGGGGCTATCGCCTCGAACGTCAAACCCCCGCGATCGAACGTCACCACTCGCACTTTGAGCGGAATTGGCCCGTACAGCGGGGCGCCCAGTTGATCAGATCTGTATAGACGGTAGATCACCGTAGGCTGAACACCGTACCCGTCATTTACATCGACGTTGTCAATCTCCTTGGGCAACGTGACTCCCACATCGCGCATGATCACAGTAATGCCAGTATCAAGATCATCCGTGGCCTTGATCTGAGTGATCCGCATGGGGAGGTAATCAAACAGTTGGACTGAACTGTTCTCCAAAGTCACTGTCACGCCGCCACGAGCGTTGCGGACTTTGTAGTACGTCTGAGAGAAGTTGGGATGGGAGATTTCGAGCAATTGGAGACCTACCACTCTGCGCGAGCGAGATAGGAAGTATTCAGAATATGCAGACATATCTACACCGATTGATTACTTATGCAGACTTTGCCGCCTGATCCAGCCCCATTATAGCCTGTTGAGCCATTCAAAGACGTGCCATTTTTGAAGAACCACAAGTGTCCTGACACAATTACCATAGCGACTATGTCACCGTAGGTAGCTGTCGCTTGGTCAGGGGCTTCACCTCCGTAGTAGTTGACTTGACCTGTAAACATATTCCAATACGCTGCTACTGGCTGCGAATCCAATGCACTGTTTATGAACAGTGGAGGCCCCAAACCAGTATAAGCAATTCCGATTTCCGTCGGAGCTTCGTCAGAACCTAACCGGAATTCGACGATCATGTCATCAGAACTGCCAGTAGGGGCCGGGTCTATAACAGCCAGTCCAGACCCTGTAGCCATGTCTACATCTAAATCGTCCCCACCACCTGGATCTACAGTAGTGTACGGATCAGTGGCAGTGGCCATCAATGCCACATCAAAGCCGACATTGGTCAAAAATGTGCCAATACCCGTGACGGACACATAGTTGTCCAAATAAACCATCGGTCTGTACGTATTGGCTTCACTTGGATGGAATTGTGTAAGTCGAGTTTCGGGTGGTGGCGTAATCAGACTTTGAGGATGTTGCACGTACGGCCCGGTGTACGGCGCCGGCTCGACTTCCAGTGTAGCTTCAACTGTATAGGAATCGCCCTTCTGTTCAGCCAGACCGAACGTACCTGGTACGAAGCATGCCTTGTGAGTTGTCAATTCACTGGAGTCCATGATCAGATCGATCAAGAATGGTTCGCCGCCTGTAAAGACGTAATTCCTATACGCCTGTTGAAGGTAGACGTAGCCCGCAGCTTCAGTAAACCACCTAACCGGCACACGCCTGGCCGCATTGAGGTAGGACCTGCGATACGTACTGGCAGGACTGTCCTCGTTAGCACTGACAATCTCTGATCCAACAGTCATGCTGTAGCCGGACTGTTGTGGATGCAGTGACAACTTACGAGGGCTCTCAGGCCAATCGAAAGTCCAACCTGCGTCCGGCCAATCCGTGGTGGACTGTGACGGCGGAACCTCCAACTGAGCAGAGCATGTGAACACGCCACCGTTCACACTGTCCAGCTTGAACGAGTCCTCCACCTGGCGCACGTCCGAATACACTTGTGGCGCTGCGCCGTCTATGATGAGGCTGATGTCGAACGGTTCACAGTCGTTGCCGACATTCTCCAAGAAGAACGTCCGCAAATCATCGTACTCCGTACCGCTGACCACCCAGGTCACATTAACCAGTCGATTGGCCCCACCGACCATGTCGAGAGCGTATCGACCCATACCCCCTTCGAGGACCTGGTACAGGATCTGCTCTGGCTCATTGACTGTGTAGCCAGAAGCCACTACAAGGATGGTGAGCTCACTCATCTCTTGCGCTCGCTCTTGAGATTGCGAGCCAATGCTTTGGATGTGCGAGAATTGGGGTCAGCCATATCACTGGCAATGGCCGACGGAGCTCTCTGATCCACTACCTGAGCAGCCTCTTCACGGGCCCAGACACGGACTTCGCGCTCAGAAACTTGCTCAACCTCCCAGGTCTTCGCACCTGGGGACTGGTCGATGATACTGACTTGCAACCCGCCTGCCACGTCACGGCCACTGTTCATGGCTTCCAACGTGGCACGATTGCGCGCCGTAGCATCGGCGTTCACGACGAACTCTTCTCCGTGCACCACACCCGCGATCTTGGACCGTCCACCGCGGCCTGTGTAACCGCCCTCACTGAATCCCGCCAAACTCGTCAAGGCCAGGGCCTCCGTAGTTGCATATGTGGCAGTGATACCTGAGATGGCCGGTACAGAGT
>Ga0075366_10000956_pt1 | contig 14081 bp, 4 predicted proteins | sample EndMethybrTD3031_FD_72351 | JGI IMG/M metagenome (GOLD analysis project Ga0075366, IMG submission 72351) | Populus endosphere microbial communities from Tennessee, USA - Endosphere MetaG P. TD hybrid TD303-1 | ecosystem: Host-associated > Plants > Roots > Endosphere | place: USA: Tennessee...
GTGTACAGGTGGTCGTTGTTGTCGGAGTTGTACAGGCGGTACAACGCGGTGCCGCCGGCACCGGCCTGCGTGCCGATGTAGCCGGCGATGCCTTCATAGATCCAGCCCAGCGCCGCAGCGGCGTGGTCGCGCTCCGCGGCGCTGGTGGTGTAGAGGTGCCGGCCGTCCTTGGTCAGCCGGTACAGCGCCACGTGCGTGGCGTCGGCCGCGGTGGCCACGTAGCCAAGGGTGCCTTCGTCTGTGGCCCCACCCTGATCTAGCAGGTTCTGTCGTTCGGCTGCGTCGGTGGTGTAGAAGTGGCTGCCGTTGTTCAAGCCCAGCCTGTACAGCGCCGTGGTGCCTGCCGACGCACTGCTGTCCAGGTAGCCGGTGATGCCTTCGAAGATCCAATCAGCGTCGATGGTGGAGAGGTTGGCGGGCCCGATCAGGCTGTCCAACTGCACGAGTTGGCCGGCGCCGTTGTAGGTGTAGGTCTGGTCCTGCCCGCGCGTGTTGGTCTGGTGGTTGAGCTTGCCTGTGCCGTCGTACTGGTAGGTGTAGGCGGCACCGCCGATGTCGGTGTGCTCCAGCACCTTGCCGAAATAGTCGTAGCTCCAGGTGGCCACGTAGCCGTTGGCGTCGACCTCGCCGGTCTTGTGGTCGTTCTCGTCGTAGGTGCTGAGCGTGACTTGGCCGAGCTGGTCGGTGCGGGTGACGTTGCCGCGCAGGTCGTAGTCGGTGGTGATGAGTTCGCCGTTGCCGTTGGACGACGAGATGCGACGGCCGAGCTGGTCGTAGCGGTAGTCGTCCGCCAGACGTTGCTTGCCGAGGTATTGCAGGCCGGCCGTGCCGAAACTCGCGTAGCGATCGACCGGGCCGTGCAGCGCCTGCGTGAGGTGGCTGAGCTTGTCGTAGCTGTAGTCGGTGGTATGCGCGTCTGCGATCGCCTGGCGCTCGGCGGCACTGAGGCTGCCGTACTCGGCCGAGGTGCCAGCCAGCGCCGCGTTGCCAATGGCGTCGGTCATCCGCACGCGGTTGCCGAACGCATCGTAGGCGTAGGTCACGCGGCCGCCATCGGCGTGCACCTCGGCGACCAGATTGCCGGCGGTGTCGTATTCGTTGCGAGAGGTGTTGCCGCGGGCGTCGACCGTGGCCACCAGGCGCGCGAGCAGGTCGTAGCGGTACTGGGTGAGCGAGGCGGTCTCGCCCTGGCCGCCATCGGCGTCGGGGCGGCGGATGCTGGTGAGCTGGTTATTCCAGTTGTAGGTGTAGGTGGTCTTCCAGCCGGCGTTGCGCGCGTCGCTGGTCTCGATCACGTTGCCCCATCGGTCAAGCGCCATGTTGACGACGGCGCGGTCTGTGTCGAGACCACCTTCGGGGGCCGAGTCGATCCAGGTCTGGCTCGGGCCGATCTGCTGCACCAGGCGGCCTGCGGCGTCATAGCGGAACTCGGTGCGGCGCGCCATGCCGAGATAGGTGCTGCCGCTCGCGTCGATCAACTGCTCGATGGCGCCGCCCGAATCGGCACTGCGAATCTCGGCCGTCACATGGCCCTGCAGGTCGTACAGCATGACCCTGTCGACGCCATCGCCTGCATTGGTGCGCCAGACGCGGCCCGCGGCGTCGTGGTCGTAGTACTCGGCCAACCGGCCGTTGACCCGCGTGACCTCGATCTCTCCGAAGGCGTTGTACTGCGCAGCATGCGTGACGAGCGGCCCGGTCGTGGCGCTCAGGCTCGAGAGCGGTGCACTGGCGGTGTCGTAGAGCGACGCCCAATTGCCGCCGGCATCCTGCTGCCAGACACGCACGCGGGCGATCGAGGCAATGCCAACCCCGCCGGCCCAGGCGAGCGTGACGCCGCTGGCTGCGTTCAGCGCCGAGAAGTCTTGCACCTGCGATGCCAGCACCGACGGCGAGCCGATGTTTTCCGGCTCGTTGATGTCGAGGTGCTGGGTGTCGACCGTCATGTAGTCGAGCTGCACGCGCACCGCGCCACCGCCGGGAGCAATCAGCCCGACCCATCCGACGTTCGCCGAGTTGGTTCCGGACCAATCGATGACGTCGCTGTTCTCGATGTAGTGTGGCTGCGCGGACGTGAACTGGGGCGACACGACCACCGCCGAGGCGGCGGAGCCGGGGTCGATCGTCTGTACGACGCGGCCGAGCTCGTCGTACTCGGTCACCTGGAACTGAGTGTGCTGGTTGCCCGCGTTGTCCGTGACGGTCTGCCAGCGTTTGGCGACGTGGCCGGCCGCGTCGTACGACATGTGGCTCACGTTGCCGTTGGCGTCCATCACGTCGAGCGCGTGGCCCGAGGAGTCGTAGCGGGTGTAGGTGATGCGATCGTTCGCCGCGTCGGCGGCGGCCAGCGTGAAGCCTGGGTCGGCGCTGGAGGAGACCCCGGTGGCGAGGGACGTGCTGGCCGCGCCGGTGGCACGCTCTTGCATCGCCACGACGTTGCCGTACGCATCGCGCGTGAAGAGCGTGATGGGCGTAAGAGCCGCGCCGGTCACAGTGCTCGAGCGGGTCGCTGCGACGACGGCGGTGGTGCGCCCGAGCGCGTCGTAGTAGGACGTGACCTGGTCGCCTTCTTGCACCTCCTCATTTCCGACGTAGGAGCCCCTGGTGATCTTGCCCACGAGATTGCCCAAGGCATCGTAGGTATAGCTGATCTCCACGCCGTCGCGCGCAGAACCGGACGGCACACTGGGCATCACGAAACGAGTCTCTCGCGTCAGCCTGTTCAGGCTGTCGTACTTGTAGCTCACCGACCGGGATGTCATTGCTTCGGGGAACGTGAGCCCGCCGGGAAAGTCCGTCGTCTCGTCCCAGCTTCCGGCGACCAGCGGCTGTTCGTACCCAGCAACGCTCGTGAGATTGCCATAGTGGTCGTACAGGCGAACGGTTAGGTATCCGAGCGGGTCGATCGTCCCGCACACACGGCCGAGGCTGTCGTAGTAGTTGTAGGTGTCGGCCCAGGTGTCGGTTGCCGCATCGAGCAGCTTGCTGACCTTCACGGCTTGTCCGAACGCGTTGTAGGTGTAGCTCGTCACAGCCGCGGCGGTCGTCGTCAACGCGCTGAAGTTGCGGTCGTAGACCCCGGACTGCGGCGCGGTGACGGTGAGGAGGTTGCCGACAGCGTCGTAGGTGTTGACCAGGTGCCGGTCGTCGTCGCTGTATGAATTGGCCAACGCGGGGGCCAGCAACCGCTGCGTTGCGCTGATCTGGGCATTCGTCGGAGCCCCGAGGGAGGGGCGGATGGTTGCCGAATAGCGCGTCATCACCGTGGTGTCGCCGAAGGCGTTTCGCTGATAACCGGTCACGCCCCCCATCGCATCGAGATCGAATGTCACGCGGCCCGCGGTGTCGTAGAACTTGTAGCTGACGTTGCCGCTGACGTCGATGGTGGCAATCGCGTCGCCGAGTGCGTCGTAGAAGGTCTGCGAGACGAGCGCGCTGGCGCTGGTCTCCGCGCGCGTGGCGGCACCGTTTTGCCCGTTGGCCGCCAGCTGCTCGGCAGTTTCGTTTCCGTAGATCGCGACCGGCGGATAGGTCACCTTGACCTGGCGCCCGCGCGCGTCGTATTCATAGCTCGTCGTGCGCTCCTCGGGGCGGCCGGAGGCTTCGGCACGCGCCGTCAGATTCCCGAGGGCGTCGTAGGCGTAGCGGGTGACGATGGACGCGTTGACGGAGCTGCCCGGATCGAGCATGAGGGTCTGCGTGCCGTTCTCCGAGGTGGTGAGAACGACGTCCGCCAGGTCGACTTGCGGACTGGCCTCGGTCACCAGCCGGCCCGCGGCATCGTAGGCGTAGGTCCAGACGCTGCCCTTCTTGTTGGTGAAGGACAGCTTGTTGCCGAGCCCGTCGTAGGTGAACGACTCCGAGTGACCCGCCGCATCGGTGCTCGATACGAGACGGCCTGCGGCGTCGTAGGTGAAGGTGCTGATCTCATCACGATCGCCGTCGCCCCCTTCCCCGTGGTCGTGGTCGATGTTGACGTGGTTCTTCGTCTGGACAACGCGGCCAGCACCGTCGTACTCGCTGCTGACGGCGCCTTTGGCGCCGTCCGTGCCATTTCGATCCGTCCTCACGAGGCGGTTCGCCGCGTCGTATTGCATGCTGGTGACGCGAACCGCGCCCGCCGGCGGGTCATCGGGGATTTGTCCCGGAGTCCCCAGCGTGGCGAACTGCGTGCGCTCGACAATGTTGCCGTTCGCGTCGAACTCGTTGCGAGTCATGGCGCCGACGCCGTCGACCGACCAGGTCTGGCGGTTCGCGGCGTCGTAGGCGTAGACGCAGAGGCGATCGTTCGCGCTGGCTTGCACAGTGTCGGGCGCAGCGGAGAGAGCCACCGGTGTCGCATATTCGACGCGCCGGGTGACGTTGCCGTTGCCGTCGTATGCGTAGTGCGTGACCGAGCCAACCGCGTCGGCCACATAGCTTGCGCGATTGAGCTGGTCATAGACCGTGCGAACGTGCTGGTCGTGAGCGACGTCGACCACGACGGCCGGCACGCTGCCCGGTACCCAGGCCGTCTGATCGATCGCGGTCGCGTAGCCGATGCGCTCGACAACGTTGCCGTTGTCGTCGTACCGGTACTCGACGACCGCTCCTGTCCCGTCGACGCTGTAGCGCAGCCGGCCGTCATCGTCATAGGTTCGCGCCTCGACAGCGTCCTTGCCGGGGCTCGCATTGACAAGGCCTGCGATCTGCTCGCTCGTCACCTGCAACGGCAAGTCAAGCTCGGCAGCCGTCAGCGGGTTCGCATACCGGGTGCTGCGGCTGAGCCTGCCTTCGGCGTCGTATTCGTTGAAGGTGACGCCGCCTGCCGGGTCGATCGTGTGGACGAGCCGGTCGTTCGCGTCGTAGGTAAACCGGGTGACCTTCCCATTCGCGTCGGTCCTGGCGACGACGTTGTTCTTGTCGTCGTAGGTGTACAGCGTCGTGAGGTTCAACCCGTCCGGGTCGACATGCTCTTCGATGCGCCGACCGAACTGGTCATACACATACCGAGTCAGCGTGTTCGCCGGATCGGTGACGGTGAGGACCTGACCGGTCGCGTCGTAGGTGTAGACGGTCTGGAGGTTCAGCCCCGTGGGGTCGACGGTGCGCTTGAGAACCTGGCCCGCCCGGTCGTACTCGATGGTGGTATCGATCTGCCTGGGGTCGGTCGTGGTGATGACCTGCCCCTTGGCGTCGTAGGTGTAAGTCGTCGTGAGGTTGAGCCGCCCATCCCCAGTGTCGACCGTCCGCGTGAACACCCGGTTTGCGGCGTCGTAGGTGTAGCTGACCTTCGTGCCGTTTGCGTCCGTCGTATCGATCAAGCGGCCCGCTGCGTCGTAGCCCTGGCTCGTCGTTGTCAACTGCGCCGTCGTGCCCTTGAGGTGCCCGTCGTGATCGTACTGGTAGCTGGTCGTGTTGCCGTTGCCGTCGATGACGCTCTGGACCTGCCCGAAGCGGTTGTGCGTCGTCGTGAGGCTGATGCCTTCCGGCGTCGTGACAGTCACGCTGCGGTTGGCGGTGTTGTAGCTGTAGGTGGTGGTCTTGCCGAGTGCGTCGGTCTGGGTCAATACCCTTCCAAAGGCGTCATAGGTCGCATAGCGGCTGACGTTGGTCGGGTCCGTGGTCTTCACGACTCGACCCAGCCGGTCGTAGTCGAAGTCGGTCAGGCCAGAGTTGGCATCGGTTGTCGTGTCGATGCGACCAAAGGCGTCGTGAGTGGATCGCGTGACATTGACGCCAACCTGCAGGTCGACACTCGTGAAAAACCCCGTTGCAGCAATCTGACCTCGCATGTCGTACTGGTTCGTGCGTTCGAGCATGACCTGCCCGTCACCGGCCGACACCTTGGACCCGGTCGCATCGCGAAGACGGTTGTAGGAGTAGCTTGTGACACTGCCCAGCGGGTCAACGACGGCGATGAGATCGCCCGGGCGCGAGTAGATTCGAGTTGTCTTGCTGTCGAGCGAGGCATTGGCTATCGCGTTGATTGCGTTGGTGAGCGCCGTGGAAACCAGGCCGCCGGCCAACCCTGCCGTTGCAATGCGCGTACCGTATTGCACGGATCCGGAGAGTTGATGGCGGCCGTCGAACTGCTGCTCGGTGACTTCGCCGAGTGCGTTGACGGTAACGACAAGCTGGCTGCTGGCATCGTAGAAGTACAGCGTCTTGTTGCCCGCCTGGTCGGTGCTGCCGGTGCGGCGACCTGCCGCATCGTAGGTGTAGCTGATGCCGTGCTGAGCCCAGATGGCATCGATCTGCGCCAAGGTCTGGTTGCCGGTCAGCAGCGCACTGCCTTCGCCTGAAAGTTCGCCAACCAGTCGACCCTGGATGTCGTATCGGGCAGTCAGCGTTCTTGCTTCGGGTTGACCGAGTGCGCGCGTGGTGCTGATCAGTTGCCCGACGTTGTCATAGGCATACTTGGTGATGGTGCCTTCGGCATCGGTCTCGGTGTCGAGCTGGTTCAGCGCGGTGTAGGTTGCTGCACTGACGTGATCTTCAGCGTTCGGGGTAGCAGGTCGCAGGGCATTGATCGTGGCGCCTGGCGTCCAAGTCACCTGCGAGGCATAGCGAACCGTGCGCACACGATTCCCGCTCTGGTCGAATACGTACTCGGTCAGGTACGACTCGCCGTCGACATCACCAACCACTTGCCCCTTCGCGTTGTAGAGGACGTGGGTCGCTATGTCGTCAGGGCTCGTGACGATTTGATACGCACTCACGGGGGCGACAGGGATCCCAGAACTATCCGCACTCGGCCCCGGCTCCGGCGGAATCGGTGGCTTGGCGTAGGCGATCGTGCCCGTCAGCCGCCCTGCCGCGTCATACTGCCTCTGTGTGAAGTAACCGGCTGGGTCCAGCGTGCCGACCAGCAATCCATCAGCGCTGTAGAAATAGCGCGTCACCCGTGACTCGATGACGCTGTCGATTCCGGTGACATCGTCAAAGGGGCCGGCTTGGACGACACTGGTCAGTCGTGATGCGCCGTCGTACCCGTAGCGGGTGCGAGGATCATCGCCCAAGCTGGATGTGAGGCGTACGTCAACGAGCCTGTCGGACGAGTCATAGAGGCGGTACTCATAGGAGTCGGCCGCAGAACTCGCCGGTTGAATTGAACTGAGCGAGACCGCGATAGGCACACCGGCCCCATTCACCAACAATGCGGTGTTGACGGTGTTCGCATATCGAGCCGTGCTTGTGATCTGGTTGTTCTTGTTGTACCCGTACGCCGTCAGCGAACCTGCACCATCGATGTCGGCAACCTTGCGGCCAGCCGCGTCGTAGACGTTCCAGGCACGCGCGCCCGTCGGATCTTGCGTCATGAGCAAGCGACCGTCGGCGTCGTAGAAGTACTTGGTCTCACCAAGGTTCGGGTTGACGGCGCTGGCCTGCAGCACCGAGACGAGTTGCCCCGCTTTGTCGTAGGTGCTGACGGTCTTCAGCCCGTTGGCCTGCGTGATCGTGGTCTTGTTGCCAAGATCGTCATAGGCGGTCAGAGTGGTTTGATTGGCGGCGCCAATGCTGCTCGTCAACCTTCCCAGGCCGTCGTAGGCGTAGTTCGTCGCGCCGAGCCGCGGGTCGATCGTCTTGAGCAGCAGGCCGGCCTGGTCGTAGACGTATTGCGTGACCGCCTCGGTGCCATCGATCACGCCAACTCCACTGGCGTTCAAGCTAGCGTATGCAGTCGACTTCTGCAGCAAGCCGCGCGTGTCGTAGACGAAGTCGATGCGCTGGGTCAGCGTACGGTTCTGCGCTGCCGCCCAGGTACTCATCTGAGCCTCGGTGGGCACTGCGGTCTGTGCAAGCGTGGCAACAGCGTAGGCCGCTCCAGCGTATTGAATCGACGTCGTTCGTTGGCCGTAGGTGTTGTATTGGTATTCGGTGACGCGCCCCTCGGCGCTGAGAGAGAAGCGCAGCAGATTCTTGTTGGCAGCGTCGTAGACGTAGCGGGTGGTGATCGGCTGGCCAGCTTGCGCAGACCCCGCGCCATCGGGGTCGGGGATGGCGTAACCGGTCTCGGTGAGCAGTTGGTTACGCGCGTCATAGGTGCGCGTCACCGTATTTCCTGCGGCGTCGCGCTGCAGCGTCTGGTTGCCGTTCGTGTCGTACTGCATCACGACGGCGTGGCCCTCGCCGTCGACCGCTTGCGTCAGGTCGCCGGAGGTGTTGTAGGAAAAGGTGTTGACCTGCGAGACGCCGCCGACAGTCGGCGCTGTGACCTTGATGAGCTGCCCTTTGGTGTCGTATTCGAGCACCGTATTCAGCAGCAGTGGGTCGGTGATCGTGGTGCGCCGATTGGCGGTGTCATAGGAGAAGGATGTGACTTGATTCAGTCCATCGGTGATCGTCGCAACCCGATACGCCCCCCCGACCTGCGTGTAGGTAAAACTCAGCTTGGCCAGATCGGCGGTGCCCGTTCCTCCCCGCTGAGTGATGCTGGCGACCCGTTTGCTCGTGCCGTCGTAGGTGTAGATCGTGCGGTAGGTGGTGTTGTCGGTGACCGCGTTGTCGTTCGGCGTCAGATCGACGGTGACGGTCGTCAGTCGGTTGCTCGCGTCGTAGGCGTAGCGGATTCGCGTCAGGGTCTGCGTGCCGGTGGCGGTGGTGATGACCGTGCGAATCTGGGTGATGTTGTTGCCGCTGTAGTCGTAGTAGGTCGTTTCGCCGTTCGCATCGGCGACGCTCATCACTTTGCTGGTCGTGCCGCTGTAGGTGTAGCTGACTGTGTTGCCGCTGGTGTCGACGGTCGAGAGCAACCGGCCGGTGTTGGCCGATTCATAGCGCTCCTGCATCCCAGTGGCTCCGTCGGTCCAGACGTAGCGGCTGTTGGCGCTTTCGTAGACGATGCCGTCGAATGCACCGGCGCCATCTGTATTGACGTACTTGCCCGTGGTGTTGTTGTAGGCATAGACCGCTTGGGCACCATCACGATCCGTGCGGGTCAGCGTGCTGTTCGGAGTGTTGCGCGTGCCTGTGAGCTTGAGCTGGGTGGTAAAGAAGCCCAACGACCAGTTGTCGCCGTTGTCGTCGGTCAGCAGGCCCTGGCTGTTGTAGGTGCGAACGCTGGCTACCGACAGCCCGCGCCCAGCCAGAAGATCGTCGCGATCTTGGACGACGAGATTGCCGGTGGCGGCATTGACATACACCGACTCGCCGTTGCGCCCTAACGTTCCAGAACCGAGGAACTCTCGCTGCCCGAGCGTTGCCAACGAACCCAAGCTGAGGCCAAGCGCGTTGCCGGTGACGATTGCGACCATTTTCTTCCTCGGATCTGTTGTCGGTAGACGCTGAGCGCGTGCTCAGCCTTCGCGACAATTCATCCGAGGATCTGGTCGGCGGTTTACGCCTCCCAGGAAAATGTCCGATTTCTACCTCATCACGCTATCGTTTGGCTGCACCCTTGGCAGCCAACGCGCGCTCCAGGATGGCCGCTCCCTTCATCCCGGGCCGGTCTCGCAACAGGCGCATCGCGAGCACCTGAACCGCACGAGGATTGCTTGCTTCGCCACCGAGAATCGCCTCGGCATACCGCGCCGACAGGCCGCCGCGATCGAGCCGCACAGAGCGCTCGATCGCTTGCCTGGCTTCGGCCTCCCGCCCTTGGAGCGCTGCAACGACGGCGAGGCCACCATGAGTCTCGCCGAAGTTGCGGTCGAGCGCGAGCGCAGTTTCGAAGCTCGACTGTGCGCCGGCAAAGTCGCGTCGCAACAGCTGGCACCAGGCCAACCCGTGCCAGGAACCCACGTGCGACGGCAAGTACCGGGTGGTCTCGCCGAACGCCTGTTCGGCACCGGGCATGTCGCCCCGGCCCATCCGAGCCGCGGCGATCGCCGACCAGACCCGGCCATCGCTCGGTGCCTTCGCGACCGCGCGTTCGAGCAGGTCTTCGGCGAGCGCATCGTCGCCTTCGCCTACCGCGATCGTCGCTCGGGTGACCATCGCTTCGACCGGAGCGTCAGCGTCCTTGAGCGATCGGTCGGCCAGTTCGCGCGCCTGGTCCAACCGGTTGGTGTCCAGGCTGACCAGGCTGGCAACGCCGAGTGCCTGCGGTGTCTTGAAGCGTGCGCTCGCGGCATCCCACGCCGCGAGTGCCTGGCCGGTGTCGCCGGCGTGGTGCAAACATCGCATCAGGTACGCCAGCGACTCGAGCGGCGCATCGTCGAGCGAGACGAGTGTCTGAAATATTTGAGCCGCATCCGCGAATGCGCCTTGCCGGAACCGGGCATAGGCCAGGTTGAATCGCACCTGAGGCGCTGTCACCCCGCGCGCAATCAAGTCACCGAACAGCAGCGCAGCCTCGTCGAACCGCTGCTGCGACAACAGCAGCGTCGCCTTGGCGTGGCTCACCTCGGGGTGCGCCAGCAGCGCTGACCCGGCCTGATCAAGCAGCCGATGTGCGCGCTCGGGCCTGCCGGTTTCGAACGCGACGCTCACCGCTTCCGCCAGCAGGGACGCGTTCTCCGGATCTTGCCGGAGATAGCCCTCCAGCAATCCCAATGGGTCTTGTGTACTCATGCCATCTGCCCTGTTCAACGCGCTGGCGCCAGATCCTTCAGTACGAGATCCACTCCAGCCCTCAGGCTCGCGTCATCGTCCATTGTCGTCACTACCTGTTCGATCATCGAATGGAAAGCGGGATCGGCTTCGAGGCGTTCGCCGAATTCATTCAGCAGGGCCATCTCGACAAGAATCCGCAAGGCGCGTCGCCGGCGCTGCGGATCATCGGGGGCGATCTCCATGATTCGCTGCCGCACACGCCGCTCGAACTGCGCGCCCCGAATCCCGGCAGAGCCCTGACCGTTGACCGGCAAGTCCACCCGCGACGCACCCGCCTGAACGACGGGATCGGGCCGTGTCGCCCCTTGAGTACGCTGCAGGCTCGAAAGCGCCTGCCGCACCAACGCGGTCCGGTCGATCATCAGCGGATCGAACCGCGGCCGGAATAGGCGGAGATCGCCAGATCATGCGAAACCTGCCGGGCTTCGTCGATCGCCGACGGTGACTCGACGGATTCGCGCATCCGGGACAGGGTTGCCTCCAACAGGCGCTGCATGTCGGCGAGCAGCGGAGCGTTGTCGGCGCCAACCTGCAGCCCCGCCTGAAGCAGCGACGACGCCAATGGCAAATCGTCATGGCACAGCGCCGTCAGCGCACGCCCGAAGTGGTGCAACGCATCGGTCTCGGGCAATTCGTTCAGGGGCTGCAGGGCGGTCATCGCTGCCGTCGGATTCGACAGGGTGAGCCACAGCAGACCCAGCTGAAGCCGGGCAATCCACAGAGACGGTGCCTGTTCGACCGCTGTTGTCAAATGGACCACGGCATCGCCATAGCGCTGACCCTGCGCATATTCGGCACCAAGCAGGTAGTGAGCAGCCGGATTCACATGGTTCTGCGCCACGCAGCGTCGCAACAGCAACAGCGCCTGTTCGACGTCGCCTGCCTGGGACGCGCGCATCGCTGCGTCGAGCAAGGCCTGGGCTTGTTCCGCAGCGGTCGTCATGGTGCGTTCGTATGGAGATGGAGTTCGTTCACCCCACTGTAGGCAGTGGCCGACCGCGACGCAACAATGACCCCCCGCCGCTAAACCTTCGCTTGAATGTTCGGATATATCAGGCGACCTGCAGCAATTGGTTCGCCCCGGCTCGTTCGCTAGCGGGCCGCGCGGCCCCAGCGCAGCTTGCGATAGATGGTGTTGCGGCTGATGCCCAGCCGCTTGGAAGCCTCGGAGATGTTGCCGCCGCACGCCTCGAGGACCGAGCGCATCAGCGCGATCTCGGCTTCCTCGAGCGTGCCCGCACTGCCCTGCGACGGCGGCGCGTCGGCGACGCGAGGCGACGTGTCCGGCAGCACCGCGGCCTGCGCACTCGCCGGCACCTCGGGCCGTGCCGCGGCCGCCACGTCGGCGCTCGTCCGCGCCTCGCGCGCATCGTCGAAGAAATCATCCGACAGATGCTGCTCGCCGATCTGTGCTTCGCCCGCGGCCATCGCCGCGGCCGTGCGCAGCACGTTGGCCAGCTGCCGCACGTTGCCCGGCCACGGGTGGCGCTCGAACAGCGCCATCACGCCGGCCCCGATCTGCGGCGCGCCGCCCGGGCATTCGCTGGCCAGGATGCGCCGCGCCACGGTGGCCAGGTCGCTGCGCTCGCGCAGCGCAGGCAGCCGCACGACGAGCCCGTTCATGCGGTAGTACAGGTCTTCGCGGAAACCGCCGGCGTCGATCATCTCGCGCAGGTTGCGGTGCGTCGCGCCGATCACCGCGATGTCCACCGCGATGGCCTTGTGGCTGCCCAGCGGCGTGACGCAGCGCTCCTGCAGCACGCGCAGCAGCCGCGCCTGCAGCGCGAGCGGCATGTCGCCGATCTCGTCGAGGAACAGCGTGCCGCCATGGGCCTGCACGATGCGGCCGACGGCGCCCTTGCGCCGCGCACCGGTGAACGCGCCCTCCTCGTAGCCGAACAGCTCGGCCTCGATCAGCGATTCGGGGATCGAGGCGCAGTTCACCGCGACGAATGGCTGCTTCGCGCGGTTCGAGTCCTGGTGCACGGCGCGGGCGAGCAGTTCCTTGCCCGTGCCGGTCTCGCCGAGGATCAAGAGCGGGATGTCGCGGTTGAGCACGCGCTGCAGCTTCTGCACGACGGCGTCGATCTGCGCGTCGCCGGTGCGCAGGTAATGCAGGCCCGAAAGGCGCGTGCCGCCACCGGCGTTCCCGCCGATCGATGCGCTGCGCTCGACCGCACGCTGCCCCGCGATGGCGGCAACCTCGGACACGCCTTCGCCCCCGCCGAACCCGCTCGTCATCGAGCGCATGGCGCCGCTGGCGCGCGCGCTGACGTGGAACTGCCGCCCGTCGGCCAGGCTCACGTTCATCGGCACCGGCAAGGGCGCGCGGAAATGGTCGATCACACCGGAGACCGAGGTGCCGAACAGGCTGGTGAGGCTTTGCATGCGCAGCGCGGCGCTGCTCATCCCGAGCTGGTCGAGCGCGCTGCGGTTCGCGCCGAGGATGCGGCCGTCGCCGCCCACGACCACGATGCCCTCCAGCAGCGTGCCGATGAACTCGATCCGGCTGTGGAAGTGCAGGCGCAGCCGGTCGCCGAAGGCGTCGCCGAGCCAGTGGTTCTCGATCATGCGCGCCGACATGCGCACCAGGCCCATCGTGTGCTGGTGGTACGAACGCTGGTCGCCGGTCACGTCGAGCACGCCCAGCATGTTGCCGCGCGGATCGAAGATCGGCGCGGCCGAGCAGGTGAGGAAGTCGTTGGCGCGCATGAAGTGCTCGGCGCCGTGCACGAGCGTGGGCCGCTCCTCGAACAGCGCGGTGCCGATCGCGTTCGTGCCCTTGGACTGCTCGGCCCAGTTCACGCCGGGCGACAGCGCCACCTTGTTCGCGCGCAGCAGGAACTCGTCGTCGCCCACCGAATGCAGGATCGTGCCCTGCGCATCGGTCAGCACGATCATGCTCTCGGTGTTGACGATCTGCTCGAACAACAGCTCCATCACCGGCGCCGCATGCGTGAACAGGCGCTGGTTGCGCTCGCGCGCGACGCCGAGGTCGCTGCGCATCAGCGGCGCGAAGTCGGGCCGCTCGACGCGCGACAGACCCAGCGCCTGGCAGCGCAGGTGCGACTGCTCGATCAGCTCGACATGCTCGCCCGGAGCGAGCGGCAGCGTGGAGGGGGTCGTCCAGGTCTGGCCATGCGTGACCATCGCACCGTGCGTCGCAGGCATCGTCGTGTTTCCTTCGCCCTGCCGCAGCAGGTTGTCTCCATCGAACTCCGCGCCTCCGGTGTGGAGCACGCGGCATCACTGTCTTGTTCTGGAGCAGGGTTTCTGTGGACCTGCTTCACTGCGTTGCCACACGCCGTCGTGCAGCTTGCCTGCGTGTACGCCCGTGCACTTGATCTGGCGCAAGGTTTCGAGCCCTGTACCGGAATGCAACACCCGCGCGTGGCATGTGCATTGCAGATTGGTCCGCATCGTCCAACCCCAACTTGACGGAGACCTGACATGCGTCCAAACCATCCTGCCGCCCCACCCGCTCGTGCTCGACGCACTCCCGGCGCACGCGCCGCCATCGCGCTGCTCGCCGCGGGCACGCTGGC
>Ga0075366_10000957_pt1 | contig 14080 bp, 11 predicted proteins | sample EndMethybrTD3031_FD_72351 | JGI IMG/M metagenome (GOLD analysis project Ga0075366, IMG submission 72351) | Populus endosphere microbial communities from Tennessee, USA - Endosphere MetaG P. TD hybrid TD303-1 | ecosystem: Host-associated > Plants > Roots > Endosphere | place: USA: Tennessee...
GTGACGCGCCGGTTGTAGGCCGAGCCCTGCACATAGGCCCAGGCGCCGCTGGTCTTGCGCACCTCGACCACCGAGACGCCGTGCACCGCGATCTCCTTGTCGGCCTCGGCCTTCGGGCGCGGGTTCACGGCGCCGCCGTCGGCGTGCAGGTAGTACGAGCGCACGTCGGTGCCGCTGGTCGCCTCGTGGTTGATCGCGAGCAGGCCGCGCTCCGAGCCAGCCGCATCGCGCGCGGTGCCGGCCGAGTTCAGGCCGAAGTATTCCATGCCGTCGTGGTGGTCGCCGGCACGGTTGTCGAAGTCGGTGTCGGTGCCGTCGTTCTTGAACGCGGCGGTGCCGCTCGCGAGCGGATCGCCGAGCGCGTAGATCACGCTCGCGGTGTAGCCCGTCGGCACGCTGACCGCATCGGCCAGGCTCTTGGGCACCGCGGCGAACGCGAGCGCGGTGATCGGGCCGCTCGGCTCGGTGGTCACCGGGTCGTCGTCGCCGCCGCCGCAGGCGGCCAGCCCCCAGCTGCCGAGCACCGCGGTCGCCGCCGTGCCGACGCCGCCGCGCAGCAGCGAACGACGCGACAGGCGTGCGTCGAGCACGGCATTGAAGCTCGGGTTGTTGGAGGTGTTGCAGTCTTCGTCGTCGGCGTGCGGGGCGAGCGGCAGGTCCACGGCCTTGTTCATTCGTTCCTCTGTGGGCGTTGAGAGTCCAGCGCGGCAGTCTCTTCAGCGCCGATGAAAGCGCCGTGAACGGTCCGTGACCGGCGCGTGACGCACAACTGGGGCCGGGCCGAGATCCCGGGCACAATCCGCCCGGTCAATCACCCCATGCGGAGGCTCGGCAGATGGCGAAGATCCACTTGATCGGCGGCGAGAAGGGCGGCGTCGGCAAGTCGCTGCTCGCGCGCGTGCTGGCGCAGTACTTCATCGACCACGAGCTGACGTTCATCGGCTTCGACACCGACCGCTCGCACGGCGCGCTGATGCGCTTCTATTCGGGCTACGCGTCGCCGGTGGTGGTGGACCGCTACGACGCGCTCGACGCGATCATGGAAGCCGCGGTCGACGACCCGAACCGGCGCATCCTGGTCGACCTGGCGGCGCAGACCCACGAGCCGCTCGTGAAGTGGATGGACGATTCGGGCGTGCTCAACCTCGCCGACGAGGTGGGCGTCGGCATCCAGTACTGGCACGTGATGGACACCGGCAAGGACTCGGTGGACCTGCTGCGCCGGCTGCTCGACCGCTTCGGCACCAGCCTGAAGTACGTGCTGGTGCGCAACCACGTGCGCGGCAGCGACTTCACGGTGCTCGAGCAATCGGGCGAGCAGGCGCGCGCGCTCGGCATGGGCGCCAAGATCGTCTCGATCAAGAAGCTGCACGACGCCGCGATCAACCGCATCGACGCCGCGAGCAGCAGCTTCTGGAACGCGAAGAACAGCGAGAACCCCGGCGGCCTCGGCCTGATGGACCGTCAGCGCGTCAAGATGTGGATGCGCGACATCTATCGCGAGATCGACGACGCCGGAGTGTGAAGCCCGTTCGGGCTGAGCTGTCGAAGCCCTGCCCGATCCGGCTCAGGCCTTCAGCTTCAGCATGTGCACGACGACGCGTGCCATCGTCTGCTCGGTCTCGACGAAGCTGCGGAAGTCGGCGCCGCCACGGTAGGTGGCTTGCCAGTCGTTGCGCTTGACGAGGTCGGCCCATTCGGGCGACTTCGCGACGCGCTCGATCAGCGCGGCCAGCGCGGTGGTCTGCGCCGGGGTGATGCCGGCCGGCGCGAACACGCCGCGCCAGTTCGCGAGCTCGGTGTCGATGCCGCCGTCGCGCAGCGACGGCAGGCCGAACCTGCCGCGCCGCGCGCTGATCGCGAGCGCGCGCAGCGTGCCTCCGTCGATCGCACTGCGGAACTCGCTGTAGCCCGAGATGCCGAGCTGCGCCTTGCCCTCGGTCAGCGCGCGCACGGCGTCGCTGCCGCTGCTCGTCGCGAGGTAGCTGAAGTTGTCGGGGTTGCCACGCGCGGCGCGCAGGATCATGCCGAGCAGCATGTGGTCGACGCCGCCGGCCGAGCCGCCGACGACGGTGGCCTTGAACTCGGGCTGCGCGATGCGCGCCGACAGATCCTTGATCGTCTTGATCGGCGAGGCCGCCGGCACCGCGACGACCATGAAGTCGCTGGTCAGCTCGGCCAGCGCGTTGACGCGCGTCAGGTCGATCGTCGGCCGCTGCAATGCGATCCCGCCCAGCATCACCATGCCCGCGACCATCATCGTGTTCGGCGCCGACGAATAACGCTCGACGAACTGGCCGAGGCCGATCGTGCCGGCCTTGCCGCCGATGTTCTCGTACTGCACACGCTCGACCAGCTTGGTGGTCTGCAGCGCGGTGCCGAGCGCGCGGCCGGTCTGGTCCCAGCCGCCGCCGGGATTGGCGGGGATCACGATGCGCAGCTCGGGAATCGGCTCGATCTTCTCGGCCTTCTGGGCCGAGGCCCCCGCAGCCCACAGGCCGGCGGCGGCTGCGCCGCCCTTGAGGATGTGTCGACGTTGCATGCTGTTCTCTCCTGTCGAAGCGGCCGAGCCCAACCGCTTCGGCCGCGCGCGAGCGTACCGCGCGAAGCCCGGCCCCACGGTGACGCGGCGCGCAGCAGGCGCGCAATGCGTGGATTCGTACCGCTCGACCGCGTCGGTCAGAGCTCGAAGCCGCCCTGCAGGCGAAGCGGGCGCGCCGACGGCCCGGCGAGCAGCGCGATGAACTGCTGCGCGAGCACCGGCTCGGCGACGGCCTGCGCGACCGCGGCGCTGTAGACGGTCGCGAGCTCGAAGCGCTCGGGCAGCGGGCCGCACAGCTGCACGCCGATGGCGTGGTGGATCTCGGTGATCTGCGTGCAGCCGATCTGGCGCGGCGCCCGGCTCGCGGCAAGCGCGTGCATCGCCGCCGCGCCGTTCGGGAAGGTGCGAAAGCGCGCTGCGAGCGCGTCATGGATGCCGAGCTGGCGCATCACCGATGCGAAGTGCACGCCGGCGGTCGCACGCACCGGGTCGGGAAAGTAGATCGCCTCGGCGGCCTGCAGCGCGGCCTTGAGCGCTTCGGGGGTCGAGACGTCGATGCGCCGCTCGCCGGCCGGCACTGCAACGCCGGTGCGCACGGTGCCGAGCGCCGCGGGTGTGCCGGCGCGCAAGCTGCCGGCCGCCACCAGCGCGTCGACCATGGCCGCGGTGACGATGAAGACGTCGCAGGGCTCGCCGGCGAGCAGTGCCTCCTTCATCGCGCCGACCGCGCCGAAGCGACCCTGCAGCGTCGCGCCCGTCTCGGCCTCGAACTGTGGCCGCAGCGCCTCGACCAGGCCTTGGGCGGCACCGGCGCTGAGGAAGTTCAACACCATCGCACTCATTCGACCTTCGCTCCCGATACCTTGACGATGTGCGCCCACTTCGTGATGTCGTCGTTGACGTAGCGCGTGAATTCGTCGACGCCCATGCTCATCGCCGTGCTGCCCTGTGCCTCCCACGCGCGCCGCACCTCGGCGTTCGAGGTGATCTTGACGACCTCGGCGTTGAGCTTGGCGACGACCGCGGCCGGCGTGCCCTTGGGCGCCATCAGCCCGAGCCAGATCGTCGCCTCGTAGCCCGGCACGCCGGCCTCGGCGACGGTGGGCACCTCGGGCAGCGTGGTCGAACGCCGCAGCCCGGTGGTCGCGAGCGCCTTCACCTTGCCGGCCTTGATGTGCTCGCTCATCGTCGCGATTGCGTCGAACATCATGTCGACCTGGCCGCCGAGCACGTCGGTGCGCGCGCCGGCGCTGCCCTTGTACGGGATGTGCACGATGCTGACGCCGGCCATCGCCTTGAAGAGCTCGCCGGCCATGTGGTACGGCGTGCCCGGGCCGGATGATGCGTACGTCAGGCTGCCCGGCTTGGCCTTGGCCTGCTGGATCAGCTCGGGCAAGGTGATGGCGGCGAGCCCGGTCTTGCCGACCAGCACCAGGTCGGCGGCATTGATCGGCGCGATCGGCGCGAAGTCGCGCATCAGCTGGAACGGCTTGTTCGGAATCAGCGACTCGTTGACGGTGTGCGCGTTCGACATCAGCAGCAGCGTGTAGCCGTCCGGCGCGCTCTTGGCGACCGCGTCGGTGCCGACCACCGAGCCGGCACCCGGCCGGTTGTCGATCACGACGCTCTGGCCCAGGCTGTCCTGCAGGCGCTGGGCGATGAAGCGCCCGAACACATCGGCCGAGCCGCCGGGCGCGAACGGCACGACGATGCGGATCGCGCGGCTCGGGTAGTCCTGCGCCATGGCCCCCGCCGCCGCACACACCGCCAGCAGCATGACCGCCAGGATTCGGAGCCACGCGGCGCGACGATGCACACCCTCACGCAGGATCGGCTTCATCGTTTGCCTCCATCGCGCGTTGTCATGTATTGGCAACTCGCAAGACTAGCCGCACGCTTCGAGTCCGGTCAACAAAAAGGGGACTTTCGCAAATGCAGCGCAGAACCTTGCTTGCCGCCCTGTGGCCGGCGCTCGCCGGCAGCGCGTTCGCGCAAGCAGCCTACCCCGACAAGCCGATCACGATGATCGTGCCCTTTCCGCCCGGCGGCGTGGCCGACACGGTCGCGCGTCCCGTTGCCGAGGCGCTGGCGCGCGAGCTGAAGCAGCCGCTCGTGATCGAGAACCGCGCCGGTGCCGGCGGCGGGCTCGGCATCGGTATGGCTGCACGCGCGCCGGCCGACGGCTACACGGTGCTGCTGAGCCTGTCGTCGATCTCGATCCTGCCCGAGGCCGATCGCCTCTTCGGCCGCGCGCCGGTGTTCCAGGTCGGCCAGTTCAAGCCGATCGCGCGCTTCACCGCCGACCCGACCGTGCTGGTCGTGCGCGCCGAAGCACCGTGGAAGACCTACGCCGAGTTCGTCGCCGACCTGCGCGCGAAGCCGGGCGCCTACAACTACGGCAGCTCGGGCAACTACGGCACGATGCACGTGCCGATGGAGATGCTCAAGGCCGCGGCCGGCTTTCGCATGACGCACATCCCGTACACCGGCGCCGGGCCGGCGGTGATCGCGCTGCTCGGCGGCCAGGTCGATGCGGTCGCGAGCGGCCCGGCGACGGTGGTGCAGCACATCAGGGCCGGCAAGCTGCGCGCGCTCGCGCACTGGGGCGACCGGCCGCTCGCCGCGTTGCCCGAGGTGCCGAGCCTGAAGCAGCTCGGCGTGCCGGCGCAGTTCGCGCAGTGGTCGGCGCTGTTCGTGCCGAGCGGCACGCCCGACGCGGTGATCCAGCGCCTGCGTGCCGCCGCCCGCAAGGCCGCCGACGACCCCGCCGTGCAGCAGACCATCGCCCGCGCCGGCAGCCCGATCGACTACCTCGATGCGCCCGAATTCCAGACGTACTGGGAGCAAGACGCCGCGGTGATGACGGAGGCTGTTCGAGCGATCGGCAAGGTGGAGTGATGGAGCCCCCGGCCGCGGAGATACCGCGGCCACCCCCCGTGGGGGTCAGCCGGCCGCTTCGGAGCGGCCGTGCGCTGCCGGCTGAGTGCGTCTACCGTCACTTCAGCGCTTCGACGCCGGCCTTCGCGATCTGCCCGTCCTGCGCCGAGGTGACGCCGCTGACGCCGATCGCGCCGATCATCTTGCCGCCGACGACGAGCGGCAGGCCACCTTCGATCGGCGTCGCGCCGGGCAGGCCGAGGATCGCGTTGCGGCCGCCGGCGATGCCGTCCTCGAGCTCCTTCGTCGGGCGCCGGTAGGTTGCCGACGTGCGCGCCTTCTCGAGCGCGATGTTCGCGCTCGCGGTCTGCGTGTCGTCGAGCATCTCGTAGTAGATGAGCAGGCCGTGGTTGTCGACCACCGCGACCGCGACGTTCCAGCTGTTCTTCTTCGCTTCCGCGACGGCCGCCGCGGCGATCTTCTTGGCGGTCTCGAGGTTCACCGCGGTGCCGTACGGTGGGCGCACCGGGGCCTGCGCGAGCGCGGCGGTGCCGGACAAGGACAGCAGCACGAACGCTGCAAGCGCGCGGCGAAGCACGGTGAACGAGGCCATGGTGTCTCCTCCGGGAATTGGGAAGCGGGCGGGAGCGCCGATCTTAGGAGTCGCGTCGCCGATGCCCATCGGCGCGAACCCTCGCACACACTCGGGATCTGCACCGGCGCCGAACCGGGTTAGGCTTCGCCGCATGAGCCGACTCAGCGCCGACGACCTCGACACCCTCTTGCGCTATGCAGACTCGCTGCGCGAGAGCAGGCGCCACGGCGAGGCGATCGACGCGTACCGGCGCGCGATCGATTTCGGCGCGGCGCGCGCGCCGGTCGAGTTCGCGCTCGCGGCGCTGGGTGCGGGCCAGGAGCCGCCGCTCGCGCCGCCGCAGTACGTGCGCGAGCATTTCGATGCCTTCGCGAACGGGTTCGACCGGCACCTGACGGTGTCGCTGCGCTATCGCGTTCCCGAGCTGCTGTGCGCGGTGCTCTTCGCCGAGCTGCCCGAGCACGATCTGGATGTGCTGGACCTCGGGTGCGGCACGGGGCTGTGTGCGCCGATGCTGCAACCGTACGCGCGTCGGCTGGTCGGCATCGACCTCTCCGAGTGCATGCTGGAGCGCGCACGCGAGCGCGGCGGCTACGACGAGCTGCGCTGCGACGACATCGTCAGCGGCCTCACCGACCCGCCGGCCTCGTTCGACCTGATCCTGGCGGCCGACGTGTTCGTCTACGTCGGCGATCTGGCGCCGCTGTTCGCGGTGGTGCAGTCGGTGCTGCGCCCGGGCGGGCGCTTTGCCTTCTCGATCGAGACGAACGAGGATGCCGACTTCGCGCTCGCGTCGACGATGCGCTACACACATTCGCGCAACTACCTGGAGCGGCTCACCGCCGGCTTTGGCCTCAGGCTCGAAGCGATCGAGCGGCATGCGATCCGGCAGGAGGACCGCATCGACGTGCCGGGCGACATCGTCGTGCTGCGGCGCGTGTAGGACGGCTCAGTCCGGCGCCGGGCCGCCCCAAGCCGGACTGCGCCCCCTCGGGGGGCAGCGCAGGCGCGAAGCGGCAAGCTTGGGGGCTGTCATGTCACACCGGCGTCAGCTTCGCGACCGACAGCGCGAGCCACTTCATCCCATGGCGCCCGAAGTTGATCTGCGCGCGGGCGTCTTGCCCGCGGCCTTCGAGCGTGACGACGACACCCTCGCCGAACTTGGTGTGGAACACACTCTGGCCGATGCGCAGTCCGTGGCCGTTGTCGGACGACACCGCGGGCGCCTTCGGGTAGCTGCTCGCCGGCCGCGGCCCGACGCGTCCGGCGCCGACGATCGAGCCGAGCCCAGTGCCGCGTGACCACGCGCTCTGGTATTCGCGTGCGTAGCCCGAGCCGAAGCCCTGGTGGCGCGGCGTGATCCACTTCAGGGCCGCCTCGGGCAGCTCGTCGAAGAAGCGGCTCTTGATGTTGTAGCGCGTCTGGCCGTGCAACAGGCGTGTCTGACTGAAGCTGAGGTACAGGCGCTTGCGCGCGCGTGTGATCGCGACATACATCAGGCGGCGCTCTTCTTCGAGGCCGTCGGCGTCCGAGAGGCTGTTCTCGTGCGGGAACAGGCCTTCCTCGAGCCCGCTGATGAAGACGCAGTCGAACTCGAGGCCCTTCGCCGAGTGAACCGTCATCAGCTGGATCGCGTCCTGCCCCGCCTGCGCCTGGTTGTCGCCCGCCTCGAGCGAGGCGTGCGTGAGAAACGCCGCCAATGGCGACATGATCTCGCCGGTCTCCGCATCAGGCGCGGCCTCGGCCACCGTGCCGGTCTCGTCGACCGGCAACGCGACCGCATCCTTGCCGAAGCCTTCCTGGGTCACGAAGCCTTCGGCCGCGTTGATCAGCTCGTCGAGGTTCTCGAGCCGGTCCTTGCCTTCCTTCTCGGTCTTGTAGAAGTCGACCAGGCCCGAGGTGTGCAGCATGTGCTCGATGATCTCGCGCAGCGTCAGCCCGCGCGTCGCGTCGCGCATCGCGTCGACCAGCGCAACGAAGGCCTGCAAGTTCGCGCCGCTCTTGCCCGGCACCGCAGCGACGCTCTGCGCGAGGCTGCGGGCACTCGTCCGTGCGGCGTCCTGCAGCTGCTCGACCGTGCGCGCGCCGATGCCGCGCGCCGGGAAGTTGACGACGCGCAGGAAGCTCGTGTCGTCGTTCGGATTCTCGATCAGGCGCAGGTAGGCAAGCGCGTGCTTGACCTCGGCGCGCTCGAAGAAGCGCAGGCCGCCGTAGACCTTGTACGGAACGCCGGCGTTGAACAGCGCGCTCTCCATCACACGGCTCTGCGCGTTGCTGCGGTAGAGCAGCGCGATCTCGCTGCGCGGCGTGCCGTCGCGGTGCAGTTGCTGCACCTCGTCGACGAACCACTGCGCCTCGGCGAAGTCGCTCGTCGCCTCGACCACGCGCACCGGCTCGCCCGGCCCGGCCTCGGTGCGCAGGTTCTTGCCCAGGCGTCGCTCGTTGTGCGAGATCAGCTCATTGGCCGCATCGAGGATATTGCCGAACGAGCGGTAGTTGCGCTCGAGCTTGATGACCGTCTCGACGCGGAACTCGCGCTCGAACGCGGCCATGTTGCCGACCTGCGCGCCGCGGAACGCGTAGATGCTCTGGTCGTCGTCGCCGACTGCGAGCACCGCACTGCTGCCTGCGCCTGCGGGCGTGCCGGCGAACATCTTCAGCCACGCATATTGCAGCTTGTTGGTGTCCTGGAACTCGTCGACCAGGATGTGGCGGAAGCGCCGCTGGTAGTGCTCGCGCAGCGCCTGGTTGTCGCGCATCAGCTCGTAGGTGCGCAGCAGCAGCTCGGCGAAGTCGACCACACCCTCGCGCTGGCACTGTTCTTCGTAGGCTTGGTAGACCTGCACCATCACGCGCGTCTGCTCGTCGCGGACCTCGACGTCCTTGGGGCGCAGCCCGTCCTCCTTCGCGCCGGCGACGAACCACGTGACCTGCTTGGGAACGAAGCGCTCCTCGTCGAGGTTCATCGCCTTGATCACACGCTTGACGGCCGAGAGCTGGTCGGCAGAGTCGAGGATCTGGAAACCCTGCGGCAGGCCGCTAAGCTTCCAGTGCGCACGCAGGAAGCGGTTGCACAGTCCGTGAAAGGTGCCGACCCACATGCCGCGCACCGGCAGCGGCAGCATCGCCGCGAGCCGCGTCAGCATCTCCTTGGCGGCCTTGTTCGTGAAGGTCACCGCCATCACGCCGGCCGGCGAGACCATGCCGTTGCTGATCAGCCAGGCGATGCGCGTCGTCAGCACGCGCGTCTTGCCCGAGCCCGCGCCGGCCAGGATCAGCGCCGCGCGCGGCGGCAGCGTCACCGCCGCAAGCTGCTCGGGGTTCAGGCCGCGCAGCAACGGGCCAGCCGCCAGCGCCGGTCGTGCGTCGTGCTCTTCGAAGACGGGAATGTCGCGCTCGTCGGGCGGCGCGTGGGACTCACTGGACATCGACACATTCTAGGAGGCTGCCGCGGGCACACTTCCTGCGCTGCCTTCGGGAACGACTCTTCGCATGCCTTCAACTTCTTTCTTCCGACCACCCCGCCTCGGCCTCGCACTGCAGGGCGGCGGCGCACACGGCGCCTTCACCTGGGGCGTGCTCGACCGCCTGCTCGAGGACGGCCGGCTGCGCATCGACGCGATCAGCGGCACCAGCGCGGGCGCGATGAATGCGGTCGCGCTCGCGCACGGCTGGATGAACGGCGGCGCCGACGGCGCGCGCGCGGCACTCGCGCGCTTCTGGTCGGCGGTCGGCACGCGCCTGCCGTTCGAGCTGTTCACGATCGGCAGCATCGAGCGCCCCGGCCTCGCGCCGGCCGCACGTGCGCTGATGCACTGGGCGCGCCTGCTGTCGCCCTACCAGTTCAATCCGCTCGACGTGAACCCGCTGCGCGACGTGCTCGCCGAGCAGATCGATTTCGAACGGCTGCGCGCCGAAAGCCCGATGCGCCTCTTCGTCGCCGCGACCCATGCGAACAGCGGAAGGCTGCGCCTCTTCGAGACGCACGAGCTCGGCGTCGACGCGCTGCTCGCGTCGGCCTGCCTGCCGACCCTGCACCACACGGTGATGATCGACGGCGAGCCGTACTGGGACGGTGGCTACAGCGCGAACCCGGCCCTCTTTCCGCTCGTGCGCGCGGGCGTGCACGACCTGCTGATCGTCTCGCTGACGCCGATGCTGCACGCCGCGGCGCCGGTCAGCGCCGAGGAGATCCGCACCCGCACGCTCGAGTTCGCGTTCAACGCCGGGCTGCTGCGCGAGGCGCGCCTGCTCGCCGAAGCGTGCGCCGAGGCGCGTGCGTCGCTGTGGCCGTTCGGCCGCCTCGAGCGCCGGCTGCGGCGCCTTCGCACCCATCTGATCGACGCGCACGACGAGCTCGGCGAGCTGCCGAACGAGACGCAGCTGATCGCGCACCTGCCCTTCCTCGAGACGCTGCGCGATCTCGGCCGCGGGCGTGCCGAACGCTGGCTGGCCGACGGCGGCGCGCTCGTCGGCCAGCGCTCGAGCGCGGACCTGGCGCTGCTCTACGCGTCTCCATAGCCGAGCTCAGGTCGGGTCCGTCACCGTCGGCGGCGCGCTCGGCGTATCGCCGCGCCCGAGCTGGAAGAAGATGAACGCGGCGATCGCCGACAGCAGCCCGACACATGCGAAGGTGGTGTGGAACGCACGCAGCACCAACGGGCTCGCCGGCTCCGCCGGCACGCCGGTGAACGCGGCGAGCAATGCCGCCGCGGCCGCGACACCCAGGCTCATCGACAGCTGCATCACGACCGACAGCAGGCTGTTGCCGCCACTCGCGTTCGCCGCATCGAGGTCGCCGAGCGTCAGCGTGTTCATCGCGGTGAACTGCAGCGAGTTGATCAGGCCGAACACGAACAGCATCGCGAGCAGCGCGGGGTGCGGCAGCGCCGGCCCGGTGAGCGAGAAGCTCGCGATCATCGCGCCGAGCAGCAGCGTGTTGGTGACCAGCACACGCCGGTAGCCGAAGCGGCGGATCAGCGGCTCGGCGAAAGCCTTGCAGACCATCGCGCCGATCGCGGTCGGGATCAGGCTCATGCCGGCGGCCGCCGGTGAGAGGCCGAGCGCGACCTGCAGGTACAGCGGCATCAGGTACGGCATCGCGCCGCTGCCCAGGCGCGCGAACAGGTTGCCGGCCAGGCCGATCGCGAAGCTCGGGATGCGGAACAGCGCGAGGCTGAACAGCGGCCGCTCGGTGCGCGCCGCGTGCAGCCAGTAGCCGACCATCGCGGCGAGCCCCGCGACCAGCATCACGAGCGACACGGCTGCGCCGATCGCGCGCTCGCCGAGCCCCTGCAGCGCGAGCGAGACCAGCACCAGCCCGCAGGAGAACAGCGCGAAGCCCCAGCCGTCGAAACGCACCGCCGCGCCGCGCAGGTCGGGCATGAAGCGCAGCGCGACGAGCACGCCGACGAGCCCGACCGGCAGGTTGATCAGGAACACCCAGTGCCAGCTCGCCACTTCGACGAGCCAGCCGCCGAGCGTCGGGCCGACCAGCGGGCCGACCAGGCCCGGCACCGCGACGAACGCGAGCGCGGCCAGCAGTTCGGCGCGCGGGAACGCCCGCAGGATCGCGAGCCGGCCGACCGGCAGCAGCAACGCGCCGCCGACGCCCTGCACGATGCGCGCGCCGACCAGCAGCGGCAGCGAGCGCGACAGCGCACACAGCAGCGAGCCGAAGCTGAACAGCACGATCGCGGCGATGAACACGCGCTGCGTGCCGAAGCGGTCGGCAAGCCAGCCCGACGCCGGGATCAGCAGCGCGACGGTCAGCAGGTAGGCGATCACCACCGATTGCATGCGCAGCGGGCTCTCGCCGAGATCGCGCGCCATCGCCGGCAGTGCGGTGTTGAGGATGCTGCCGTCGAGCGTCTGCATGAAGAACGCGATCGCGACCAGCCAGGGCAACAGGCGCTTCGTGCGGGCATCGAGGGTCATCGTGGCCTTGTCGGTTCCGGGGAAGAAACGTCGGCGTAGAATTCGCCACCGGGCCCAAATTTTGGTGCCCGGTTCGTTTTTGTGCACCGCCCGTCGCCGGCGGCCTCGCACACCGACCGGGATTCCAAGTCAAGCGCTCGCAGCCTTCGACCGCGCACTGCGTCAACGCGCGGCTTCCGATTTGGAGCGAGAACCATGGAAATCTTCGACTACGACAACGTGCTGCTGCTGCCGCGCAAGTGCCGCGTGCAAAGCCGCAGCGAATGCGACCCCTCGATGGAGTTTGGCGGCCGGCGTTTCGCGCTGCCGGTCGTGCCGGCGAACATGAAGACCGTGGTCGACGAGCCGATCAGCGAGTGGCTGGCCGCGAACGGCTTCTTCTACGTGATGCACCGTTTCGACCTCGACAACGTGGCCTACGCGAACCGGATGCGCAAGAAGGGCCTGTACGTCTCGATCAGCTCGGGCGTCAAGCCGGCCGACGTCGCGGTGATCGACCGGCTCGCGGCCGACGGCGTCGGCGCCGACTACATCACGATCGACATCGCGCACGGCCACGCCGACACCGTGCACCGCATGATCGACCACATCAAGGCGAAGCTGCCGAAGACCTTCGTGATCGCCGGCAACGTCGCGACGCCCGAGGCGGTGATCGATCTCGAGAACTGGGGCGCCGACGCGACCAAGGTCGGCGTCGGGCCCGGCAAGGTGTGCATCACGCGGCTCAAGACCGGCTTCGGCACCGGCGGCTGGCAGCTCTCGGCGCTCAAGTGGTGTGCACGAGTCGCGACCAAGCCGATCATCGCCGACGGCGGCATCCGCGACCACGGCGACATCGCGAAGAGCGTGCGCTTCGGTGCCGCGATGGTGATGATCGGTTCGTTGTTCGCCGGTCACGAGGAGTCGCCCGGCAAGACCGTCGAGGTCGACGGCAAGCTCTTCAAGGAGTACTACGGCTCGGCGAGCGACTTCAACAAGGGCGAGTACAAACACGTCGAGGGCAAGCGCATCCTCGAGCCGATCAAGGGCCGGCTCGCCGACACGCTGCGCGAGATGCGCGAGGACGTGCAGAGCTCGATCTCGTATGCCGGCGGCACCAAGCTCGCCGATATCCGCAAGGTCAACTACGTCATCCTGGGCGGCGACAACGCCGGCGAGCACCTGCTGATGTGAGCACGTCGCTTCAGCGCGGCGCCGATCGCAGCGATGCCGAGCGCGCACAGCGCGGCCGTGTCCGGCTCGGGCACGGCGCTGACGCTGAGGTTCACGAACGTGTCGCCCTCGACCCGCGTCACCCGCGCGCGCAGGCCGAGTCCGACCAGTCCGCCGATCATGAGCGCGAGGCTCGCCGGCTCGGGCACCGCGGTGACGTTCAGGTCGACGTAGGTCGCGCCGTAGACGGCGTCGACGCGGTACCGCGCGGGGTCGAGGTTGCTCTGCAGCGTGCCGAAGCTGCCGCTGACGCCGCCGTCCGCAACCAGCACACGATAGGTGCCTGCACTCGCCGCTCCGCCCGCGAAATCGACCACGAGCACGCCGTCCAGGCGTGCCTTCCCGGTCACGTCGATCACGTCGTGCATGCTCGCGCGCGCGATGTCCAGATCGACGCGCAGCTCGCTGCCGAACTGCAACGTGCCTACCGCCAGGTGCGCCGCGCCGATCGCATCCGTGGGATCGACGCCCAGGGTGCCGACCAGGAATCCGGCGTAGGCGGATTCGAGCACGCCATCGATCCAGGTCGCCGCGCCTGCCGCATCCTGCTCGTAGCGAGCGACCGCCAGCCGCGCCCCGTCGATCTCGAGCACGCCGCTGTTGCGCAGTGCAGCGAGCTCGAGCGCTGCACCGTTTGCCAGCGCAAGCCGCCCGCGGTTGATCGCCAGCTCCGACAGTGCGTCGAACTCGGTGCCCTGCCACGTCGTGCGCAGGCGCGCCTGCGGCCCGTCGAGCGTGATGTCGGCCTCATTCAGGCGCACGAGCGCGGCGCGCGTGCCACCGAGGTCGGCACCCAGGTTGAGCACGAGGGTGCCGTCGCGCACGACGTAGCTCCCGCTGGTCAGCGTGCTGCCGTCCGCCTGCGCCAGCGGCCCGAAGACGACGACGCGCGAGCGCACCGCCTCGAGCGTGCCGGT
>Ga0075366_10000958_pt1 | contig 14077 bp, 10 predicted proteins | sample EndMethybrTD3031_FD_72351 | JGI IMG/M metagenome (GOLD analysis project Ga0075366, IMG submission 72351) | Populus endosphere microbial communities from Tennessee, USA - Endosphere MetaG P. TD hybrid TD303-1 | ecosystem: Host-associated > Plants > Roots > Endosphere | place: USA: Tennessee...
GGCGAGGTGTATGGTTATAACCCAGCCCACCGCATTTACCAGGGCTGGGGCAAAAGCGCGGGCTTTAACGGGTTCTTCGTTATCAGGTTTGAAAAGGTTGCCGGCCGGTCGGGTACTTTTACTGAAGATAAAGTTTTATCGGCAACAAGCATTAAAGAGCAGCCGGGAGCAGGCGGCTTTGTTGGCTTTAAAATGAACAAGGGCGAAAAGCTGGTGATCCGTATTGGTACCTCATTTACCAGCCTGGAGGGCGCCCGTAAAAATTTGCAGGCCGAAATGCCCTGTTTTGATTTTGATAAAGCAGTTGTAAGCTGTAAATCGATTTGGCAAAAAGCCTTAGGTCAAATTGAGGTAACTACTGATAACCTGAAGGACAAAAATATTTTTTACACGGCTTACTACCATACCATGCAGCAACCCCGCCTGTTTAACGATGTGGATGGCAGCTACCCGATGTTTGCAACCGGTTATAAAAACGCGAAGCTGGCAAAGGGTAAATATTACGACGATTTTTCGATGTGGGATATTTACCGGGCCGAAATTCCTTTGTATGAAATATTGAAACCTGCCTTTGTAAATGACCTGGTACGGTCGCTGATCATCAAAGGCCGGCAGGGCGGCTGGATGCCCATATTTCCGTGCTGGAACAATTACACGTCAGAAATGATAGGCGATCATACGGCCTCAGTGATCAGCTCCGCGTATCTCAAAGGTATCCGCGATTATGATATTGGCGAAGCTTATGGGCTGTTGCGGCATAACGCTTTTGATATACCTGCCAATAAAAGTGATTATGTAGAAGGTAAAGGCCGCCGGGCTTTGGATAGCTATCTGAAATATCATTATATCCCCCTGGAAGATAGCGTGCCCGATGCCTTTCACAAAAAAGAGCAGGTAAGCCGTACCATGGAGTACGCCTATGACGATTACGCCTTAGCTCAATTCGCGAAGCAATCGGGTAAAACAGCAGACTATAAATCATTGACCACGCGTGCGGGGTATTATAAAAATGTGTTTGACCCGGCAACAGGTTTGGTGCGGGGTCGCTATGCTAACGGCAGTTGGATAGCAGATTACAATCCCGATAAAAAAGAAAGCTATATCACCGAGGGCACGCCCCGCCAATATACCTTTTATGTACCCCAGGATATTCCCGGCCTTGTACAATTGATGGGTGGCCCGGCCAAACTGGAATCGGCATTGGATAGTTTATTTTTGAAAAAAGAATACTGGCACGGCAACGAACCCGGCCACCAGATACCTTTTATGTACAATTATACCCCGGCTCCCTGGAAGGCCCAGCACGAGGTTAGGGAGATACTTGCAACGGAATACAGCGATGGCCCGGGTGGTTTGGGAGGTAATGACGACGCAGGGCAGATGTCGGCCTGGTACATGTTTGCAGCCATGGGTTTTTACCCTGTAAACCCAGTTTCGGGCGAGTTTTTGTTGTGTTCGCCCATTTTTGATAAAGTTACGTTGAAGCTGCCCAACGGAAAAAGTACAACGATAACGTGCCACAAGAAAAGTAAAAATTCGGCATACATCTACCAGGTAAAGCTGAATGGAAAGGTAAGTGTGCGTAATTATATAAGCTACAAACAGATCATGAATGGTGGGAGCCTGGAATTTTATATGCAGGATAAGCCGGATGTTAAGTGGGGTGCACGACGTGAATACCAACCATCGAAATAATGGGTGAGCGTTATCTCAAATAAAAGAACGTACTTAAGACACCAACAGGTAAGTTGAAAAATAAGAGAATACTTTCTGTTTGTCCATATACGCCTGTAAAGGTGAGCGTAGATCACTTTATTGATCTCTCAATTACCAACAAACCAACGGGCGATAGTCTTTTGTAGTTCACCGCAATCCGGGTGGTCGTCAGAAGAAGCCCAGGCGACAATCCCGTCAGGGCGTATCAGCGCGGCGCTTACACCTAATCGTTCTTTTGTGCTGCCTGAAATATATTTCATCCGGACGCTATATTCACTCGTTAAAGTTTTAAGCGAAGGGTTTGCATCAAAATCAAGCAGTATCCCCAGGCCATCTTGCATCAGCTCGCCAATCTTTGCCCCGTCTTCCAACTCAAAGTTGGGAACGCTGTGGCCCGCCAAAGGGTGGCCGCAACCGAGGTTGTAGTGCGTGTGAACGCCCCACACACGTCCTGCAAAATAAGTGGCGCCATCGCGTGTATTCATCAGATCGCGCATAATTGCTTGCAGTGCGCGGGCGTCGGAGCTTGGTTTCATGATTGCAACCTGGGCGCGTGACCAATCCAAAACCTGTGCCCCAATTGGGTGTCGTTCGGTATAATAACTATCCAGCAAGCCTTCCGGAGCTTTTTTTCGGATGGTTGCGGCAAGTTTCCAGCCCAGGTTCATGGCATCGCCCAGGCCAAGGTTAAGCCCCTGGCCTCCTAATGGTGAATGGATGTGTGCGGCATCACCGGCTAATAACACCCGTCCGTTGCGGTAGGTTGTAGCCTGCCGCGCCCGGTCAGTCCAGGTGGTTGCAATATGCAGGGTATTGATGGTAACGTCGGTATTCGAAATACGGCGTAATACCTCCTGTACGTGCTCACGGGTGATTGGCTTTTCTGAATTATGAAATGCCCCTCCGTCAAAATCCTGTATCATCAGGTAACCGGGCTGGGATTGTAGGTACATGCCTCTGGGCGTAACGTTTCGGCCTGGGCTTAGTTTTTCTGGGTCGGCAATATCAACCCGGGTAGTGTAACCGGTAAATTCAGGCTCTGTTCCCGCGAATTCAAAACCGCCCAACTTGCGAACAATGCTACGGCTTCCATCGCAGCCCACCAGCCATTTACTATGAAAAGTTTGCCCGTCTGCCTGAACGGTTACCCCATCCTCCGTTTGATGAAAGTGTGTGATAGCAAACCCGCGTTTGATGACTACGCCCAGGGCTGTAGCGCGTCGCCCCAGCACGGTTTCAAGCTCCTCCATTTCAGAAATTAAACTGGTTTCGGTGGAGCCCGGCAGGCGATTCGTCCATTGAGAGGTGTCAATATCGCCTTTATGAAATGGAATGCCGGCAAAGTGCCCCACCTGGCGCCGTAACCCCTGCCCGGCATTTTGGTGAGGATTTTTAAGACGTTTATGTACCTCAAGTTCTGGTAGCAGCCCGCGCCGGTAAAGCGATTCGATAGTGGGCGCCGAGAGTCCCCGGATCCCGAAGGATAATTGCTTTAGTGGCGAGTGCGGATTCTCCGCCTTTTCCAGTATTAGTACCGAACATTTGCCCAGGGCCAGTTCGCAGGCGAGGAACAGGCCGACAGGCCCTGCGCCGGAAATGATAACATCGTAGATAGAATTATTTTGTGCAGATTTATGGCTTTTAAGTGTTGCTTTCATATGAATGATTGAAACACAAAAATCCGGAATGCTCCTGCCTTAGGATTGTACAAACGCGACAAAATCGCTGCTGATGGCCGCCTTTCCGTTCTTCGCTTTCCGCGCGAATGCCGCCGGTGTAGTGCCACTATAGCGTTTGAATTCCCTGCTTAGGTGGGACTGATCCGTATAGCCCAGCTCATGGGCTAAGCCCGAAAGGTTGGAATTTGGATAAAGCCATAATTGGTTGCGTACCTGCTCAAAGCGCATCAGGGCCGACACGTCTTTAACGGTATGTCCGGAAGATTGCTTGAAGTTTCTTTCCAGCGTACGAACCGTGGCATGGGCCGCCGCTGCTACCTGGCTTACCGGCATGGTGCCGTTTGCTTCCCGCATAGCAACTCCCGCTTTGAATAGCATACTGTCAATCGCAATCCCCGATCGTGCATCCAGGAAATACTGTTTTACCTGGGCCAGCGCTTCATCTATCCTGCCTGAAAGAACCAACTTATTCAATACGGATTGAAGCTGGGCGATAGGATGCTCAAATATGCGCACTCCGCCTTTATCGGCCGGCAGTCCGAGCAAATCGAACACGGTCCAGGGAAAGCACCGGATGCCAATGATCTCTAAACGGTTTTTCGTGTAAAAAAGGACAGGCTGATTGAGCAACCCCATCATAAACGGTGATGGCAATTGTTGCAAGCCTCCATTGGATGAAATGCTGCAGCCGCTTCCGAAATGAAAAATAATTTCAGCGTAGCCGTCAGGTTGTACCTCAAAACTTGATAGTCCTTCTCTCGAGTCTCTTCTGTTGTACCAAAAGCACTTTATGGAATCTTGTAGCTCTTCAGGAGGGGTAAATTCTTGGTGCTGCATTTTGAAAGATAGCCAATATAAATCTGGATGAAGGTTTAGAAGTATAAACACCTTTAGAAAAGGGGGCGTCTGCCAAGGTAGGAGAGCGCGGGCAATAGATTAAAAAAAGCGCTAAATGAGGCGAAAAGGGGAATTAGCAAACGATATATTAAGCGACAGCAATCTGTTTAAAACAAATTGCCGTCGCTTAATTTAACTATTTCTTCCATTCATTATCCACCAGCCTCCAAATACCTAAAGGGTTGGCGTTTTGCAGTGCCGAAGGCAATAAACCATCAGGGCAGTTTTGGTAGCATACCGGGCGCACCCAGCGTTTTACGGCATTGGTGCCTACCGCGGTAAAGCGGCTATCGGTAGTAGCCGGGAAAGGGCCGCCATGTACCATGCTATGGCAAACTTCAACCCCGGTTGGTACGCCGTTAAATAATACGCGGCCGGCTATTGATGGCAGTAATTGTAATAAGGCGTTATGCCCGGCAAAGTCCTCGTCGGTACCCATTACGGTGGTGGTTAACTGGCCAGATGCCGATTTTAATACTTTAAGTAGTTCCTGCTCGTCTTTACAGCCTACCATCAATGAGTAAGGCCCAAAAACCTCTTCGTGCAATAAGGGGTTGGCTAAAAATGTTTCGCCGCTTACAAGAGCAACAGTTGGCAGCGCCTCAATATCCTGCGCTTCGGTAGCCGATTGTTGAACCACTTTTACACCCTCCTGCGTCAATGCTTCATGGCTCTTTTTTTGGTAGGCGAAATGGATGCCCGTGTGCAGCATCTTTGCAGGTTTTATCGCTTCAATGCTTTTGCCTAAACTATCCAGGAAGCTGTAAAGGCCATCGCCCTCAATAGCCAGCATCAGGCCGGGATTGGTACAAAACTGGCCTACACCCAAGGTGATGGAGCCGGCATATTGCGCGGCCAGGTCGGCGGCATTTTTATTTAAAGTATCGGGCAAAAACACAACGGGATTTGTGCTGCCCATTTCAGAAAATACCGGGATAGGTTTTTTGCGTTGCGACGAATATTGCAATAACGCCAGCCCGCCAACAGTCGATCCGGTAAAACCAACTGCGGCTGTATCATCAGCCTGCACCAAAGCTTTACCACTTTCAAACGAGGTGCCGTGTACATGCTGAAAAACATGCTCGGGCATATTACTGCTTACAATGGCTTTTTTGATGGCGCTATAAACCATCTCCGAAGTTTCGGCATGAGCGGGGTGGGCTTTTACCACAACTGAGCAACCTGCGGCCAAAGCGCTCGCGGTATCGCCACCCGCTGTAGAGTAGGCGAACGGGAAATTACTCGCCCCAAAAACAACTACCGGCCCCAAAGGGGTAAGCATTTTACGAACATCAGGCTTGGGCAATGGCGCCCTGTCGGGATTGGCTGTATCAATACTGGCCTCAACCCAGCTGCCTTCGCGCAGCATAGTGGCAAACATGCGCAGCTGGCCTGTGGTACGCGCGCGCTCGCCGGTTAAACGGGGAATAGGCAGGTTGGTTTCTTCGGATGCTTTTTGTAACAGGGCATCGCCTAAAGCCTCAATTTCGGTGGCTATGGCCTCTAAAAACAGGCTTTTTTGTTCGATGCTAGTTTGCTGGTAGGCTTCAAACGCTGTTTGCGCCTGCTGCATTACCTGGTTTATTTCGTTAACGCTTGCTTCTTTAAAATTATTTGCCATGGCAGATATATGTTTGAATTAACAACGGCTTGCACCGCTTTATGTTTAGGCAAATATATTTAAAGCAGGGTGAAAGTTGCGGGTATTTTCTAACAGGTAATAACAGGATTTTGTCGTTTTTTGGGTATTGCCAATCATTATTTCAGGATCGTTATGTTTTCGCCGTCAATCACCTTTCTCCCGAATGGGAAGTTTGCGAGGATACAGAGTTGAGCGTGAGGGCACGGCTTCGGGTCGTGAGCGGATGTACTTAGGAGTTGAAGAAGCTTTTTGTTGTTAATTTCCTTGCAAGGGCATCGATTGCTTGTTTTTTAATTAATATTTAATAAATGCTGATTTTCAGTAAATTATTGCTATCTTTCAACAATTCCTTCCTTAATATACTACATAACTTAGGCATTGCCATATCCCGATACGGTAATAGTTAAGCTTTAACATAATACCAGCCTTTAACAGGCTGCAATACCGTAAAAATCAATTATATGACAGTTGCTGCCGAAAAATCTATTGAAACCGAAACCCGCATGTATATGTACGACCTGCTGAACACCGCTAAAGAATTTGGCTTTAAGGCCGAAGACAGCTGGGAGTTGAGTATGGTAACCAATACCGACAGGATAAGGATTCAAAAAGATTATTACCCAACCATCGCCGCCAAAGTTGGCCCCGAAATTTTGTTACAGGTGTTTCATACCGTAAAAATGCGTCTTAACCAAACGTTCAACAAAGAGCCGCAAAAAATTGACGAGCGTAACCCGCCGGTTGAAGATTTGAATTACCTGGTGGCCTTTAATCCGAAAAGACCAAGGACATAAATAATGCGTTTTCGCATTGTAGAAAACGGTAAAGGCGCATCACATGCGTCTTTTTTTGTGAGGTTTTAGCATGTCGCATCACCAGGTACAAAAGTTGGGACTAAGATTATTTGTTATGATATATTTGTACCATGTTCAACGCTGATTTTTTGTAACATGCACAAGGAGTTAAATTTAAACGGACGTATCTGGTTTGAAACTGCCGACGGAAAGCTGATGGGCCATGGCAGGGTTGAACTGCTGGAGCGTATACAGCAATCAGGTTCATTAAGGCAGGCAGCATTGCAAATGAAAATGTCGTACAGGCAGGCATGGGATATTATTAATTATATGAACGAGCATTTTGGCTCGCCGGTGGTTATTTCGCAGCGGGGTGGCAAGGGCGGTGGCAAGGCCGAGCTTACCGAAAAAGGATTGAAGGCTATTGAACAATTTAAGCTGTTTCATACTAAGTTTAAGGAGTTTTTGAAGGAAAATAGCCCGCTTATCCAAGTATAAAATAAACATGGAAAATAAATCAACCCGCCGGTTAACATAACCGGTTTATTTTTTACTTTCGTTATATAAATAAAAGCATATCGAAATTTTGATCGATGGTATGAAAAAAGATTACTTTTTATTAGTAATGATACTATTTGCCGGCGGTGCTTTGTTTGCCCAAAGCAACAAAAAGGCGAAAGATACCGTCGCCGGAAAAAACGATACAACGCAAATTAAAAAGCAGGAGCTTGGCGAGGTAGTGGTATCCGCATCGCGCGTTAGCGAAAATATTTTACGGTCGCCGGTAAGTATCGAAAAAATAACCGCTGCTGACTTTCGGCAATCGGCCGCGCCTTCATTTTTTGACGCGCTGGAAAATGTGAAAGGGGTACAGCTGATAACCCCCAGCCTCGGCTTCAGGATCATCAATACCCGTGGCTTTACCAATACCACCAACGTACGCTTTACGCAGCTGGTTGATGGGGTTGATAACCAGGCGCCCCACATAGGCGCGCCCATAGGTGATGCCATGGGGCCGGACGACCTGGATATTGAAAGTGTAGAGATCATCCCCGGCACAGCCTCGGCCCTATATGGCTTAAATGCCATCAACGGGCTGGCCAATTTTATCACCAAAGATCCTTTTACCAGCCAGGGCATCGGCATTCAGCAAAAAACAGGCATCAACCATATTGGCGATTCGGAAACATCTGCAAAACTATTTTCCGAAACCAGTTTCAGGCTGGCCAAGGCTATCTCCAAAAAGTTCGCCTTTAAAATAAACGGCACTTATACCACGGGCTACGATTGGATTGCTGATAACCGCACCGATTTAAATGCTGTCGCCAACGCAAAATTAGGCATTGCCGGCGGCCCTGATAATCCAGGTTACGATCCGGTGAATGGCTATGGTAATGAATCATCCGACAGGAAAACCGTAACCCTGGGTGGTAAACAATACTCCATTGCCCGCACCGGCTACGCCGAAAAGGATGTAACCAGCTACAACCTGCACAATGTAAAGGTTGATGTTGGCCTGGCTTATAAAATTAACGATAATACCCGCCTAACCTACACCTATCGCTTTGCCAATCTGGATAATATTTACCAGCGTGCCAATCGTTTCAGGCTGTCGGGCTATGTTTTGCAGCAACACGCGCTTGAACTGAAGAATAATATTTACCAGGTACGGGCCTACTGGACCAGCGAAAACACCGGAAAATCATACAACCTGCGTTCGGCCGGCGAAAATATCGACCGCAACTACAAAGACGATAATACCTGGTACGCCGATTTTACCAAGGGTTTTAATACGGCCACATCTGCCGGCGCTACTGTGCCGCAGGCTTTGCAACAGGCCCGCCAGATGGCCGATGCCGGCCGCTACCAGCCCGGAACGGTTGCATTTAAAGCTACGCTTGATAAACTGGCCGATATCAATAACTGGGATATCGGTTCGGCATTGCGGGTTAAAGATGATATGTGGCATGTTGAGGGTCAGGTAGATATCTCGAACGCTATTTCATCAACGTTTAAAAAGCAAACAGGCCTTGACCTGATGGCTGGTTTTGATCACCGTACCTACATTATTCACCCGGATGGCAACTATTTTATTAATTACGTAAAGGGAAAGGAATACAGTAATCTTGACTATAGCAAAACCGGCGGATTTGTACAGGTTGCCAAAGCCCTTTTTGATGACGAGCTTAAGCTTTCGGCTACTTTACGGGCCGATAAAAACGACTACTTCAGCCTGAAGCTGAACCCACGTTTCACTGCTGTATTTTCGCCGGTACCAGAGCAAAACTTCAGGGTATCGTTCCAGAGCGGTTATCGCTTTCCAAGCATTTTTGAAGCATTTAGTAACGTGAACAGCGGTGGCGTAAAACGGGTTGGGGGCTTAAGGGTTGTATCAAGCGGGGTGTTTGAAAACTCCTACGTGCGTACGTCGATAGATGCTTTCCAGGCGGCGGTTAAAAATGATTTTAACGCGGGCATGTCAACCGGTGCGGCTATCGAAAAAGAAAAAGGCCTGCTTAAAAAAAATACTTATACCTACTTACAGCCAGAGCATATCAACTCGTTCGAGGCTGGCTATAAATCGTCGTTTTTTAATGACGATTTGAGTGTTGACGCTGATTTTTATTACAACCGCTACAATAATTTTATAGGGCAGATTGAACTGAACGTACCCGGAACAACCAAGTCCGATTCTATCCCTTACTACCTGAATGATAAAACCAAACAAGCCCGTTACAGGGTGTGGACAAACTCGCAAAGCGTGGTTTATAACATTGGCGGCAGCCTGGGGCTATCTTATCGCCTGTGGCAAAAATATATTTTAACGGGCAATGTATCATACGCCAAACTACAGCGTACCGCCAATGAGGATGCGCTGGAAGACGGTTTTAACACGCCACAGTGGATAACAAATTACTCCTTTGGCGGCAACCATGTTGTTGGCAATTTCGGCTTTAATACCACGTATAAATGGCAAAGCGGTTTTTACTGGCAATCGTTTTTGGTTAATGGTAATGTAGCCTCATATGGTACTATTGATGCCCAGGTTAATTACGATTTTGTAAAAACAGGGTTTAATGTAAAAATTGGGGCCAGTAACCTCACCAACCAATATTACTACTCGTTTTTAGGCGGCCCGGCCATTGGTGGGTTTTATTACACCACGCTTACGCTGAATATTAAATAAGGAGAGGTGGAGAAATAAAAGAGCAAAGGGGTGTGCGATTCCTTCCTTGGGGAAGGGAAGGTAGGGGTTAAATCAGGCGTTCAAGTATGTCTATAATAGGCCGCTTAATAAACCCCTCCCTGCCTTTGCGCTCATATCCAATGCGCGCCCTCCCAAGGGAGGGAATAAAAAAAAATGACATAGTGTTTGAATGACATAATTTCAATCCCATCGTTACCGGCCACCCACAAGTGCCGGTAACCGCCATATTGCAACCATTTTTTATTCAAGCTAAAACAAAGGGGCTATTTTATTGATTAACACTTTGTTTACTTAAATTTAATCCGAAACATTGTTTCTTTGAACTTATTTATGAAGAGAGTTTTCCTGGTGCTGTTTATCAGCCTTATCACGCTATTCGCGGGCGCGCAAACTGCCAGTCAGCAATACCGGCTGGTTGGGAAAAACTATACCGAGATCAAAAATTATTACCTTTTAAACCTGTTTCAAAACTATGCCCCGGCCACTAAGCTTATTGGCAGCGATGCTGCTTTGGTACGCCTGGTGCAGGCTAAGATTAAAAACCTACAGGATTCGTTAAAGGCGAATAAGGGCTTTCGCAGCATTATACAGCCGTTGAAATTTTCGGAACAGGAAATAAAAACAACCGGCGCCAGGCTTGCCGCATTATATAAGCCCACCAATGCTTTGGGGCTGCTGGTTAAAAATCATTTGATCCCTTCGGGTTGTTATATTAAATATGATTCCCTGTCGCCGGCTTCATTGCTGGTAAAAGCCTGGGAACAGGACGCCCTGGCCGTAAACCACACCATTGAAGTGTATGCCGAAGGCAAAAAGCCAAACTTTCCGGATGTGGATTCCATCAACTTTAACGTATACCGCAATACTTACCCCAAATTAGTTGCCGATGGGGCCAAAACCATCGTGAAGCAATATGGCAGCACAAAGCTTTTTTATTTACCATCACTAAACTATGCCCTGCATAGTTTAGATGTTAACGGACGCAACGACGCCGCCAATGACGAGCCGATGGAGCAAAAGGCCAATAAAGCGGCCTATAACCGTTTAAAAACCATCAACTGGAAAAAGTATCAGTACACATTGATATTGGTGCCCGGCGAAGGACCGGATAAACCAGGAATATCTATCAGTAAAGGTAGTATAGCACGTTGCAAAATTGCCGCTTTGAAATTTGCCCAGGGATTAACACCATTTATAATGGTATCGGGCGGCAGGGTACATCCGTTTAAAACCAGGTTTAGCGAGGGCGAGGAAATGAAGAAATTCCTGGTTAACCAGCTGAAAATTCCCGAAAACGCCATTTTTATTGAACCCCAGGCACGCCATACCACTACCAATTTGCGCAACTGTGTGCGCCTGATATTCAGGTACGGGATGCCTTTTAATAAACCCTTTATTACCTCGACCAATAAAATACAGAGTTATTATATTTCGTATATGGATAAGCGCTGCATGGCTGATTTGGGTTATATGCCCTACTCCCTGGGCCGGCGATTATCCAATACCGAGCAGGAGTTTTACCCAAATATAGCATCCTTACAAATAAACCCGCTTGAACCGTTGGATCCATAGTTTGAAGTCCGAAGTCGGAAAAGTCCGAAGTCCGAAAGTTGGAAGACGGATAGTTAAGACTTGGGACTTTCGACTTACGACTTAGGCTTTGGCTTGTTTTTGTTAAAACGCCTGTTTGGCCTTTTGGGGTTTCTTTTATCGTCTGATTGGGCCGATTGCGGGGCCGGTTGTATAGAAGCCAATTCATCGGGCAGGCCAACTACGCGGATGGCGCGGTCCATCAATTGCTCAATGTTTTTAAGCTTGCGTTCGTCGCGGTGGTTTACAAAGGTAATGGCTGTACCGGTTGTGGCAGCGCGTGCGGTACGTCCAATCCGGTGAATGTAATCTTCCGGGTCGCCGGGCACATCGTAGTTAACCACCAGGTCGATGCCTTCTACATCAATACCGCGCGAAAGGGCGTCGGTACCAATAATAACCGGCAGTTGCCTGTTTTTGAATTTCAGCAAGATCTCTTCACGCTCCTTCTGCTCCAGGTCGGAGTGGAAAGCCATGGCATTGATCTTTGCCGCTTTTAACTCTTTATATAAAGATTTTACAATCTCCTTACGGGAAGCAAAAATGATGGTGCTTGTATAAGCGGCATCGCGCAGGATCAATTGCAGTAAGGGTGTTTTTTGCTGATCATGCATGCGATAGATCTGCTGATCAATCCCAACTGCAGGCTGCGAGATGGCGATATTAATCTGCTCAGGATCTTTCAAAATAGCCTTTGCCAATGAGCGGATACGCCCAGGCATGGTGGCCGAAAATAGCAGCGTTTGCCTTTCTTTTGGCAGATAGCTGATGATTTTCATGATGTCGTCAGAGAAGCCCATGTCGAGCATGCGGTCGGCCTCATCCAATATCAGGTGGGTTAAATGGTTTAGCTTTAGCACGCCCGATGTAAGGTGCGCAATAAGGCGGCCGGGTGTGGCAATAATAATGTTTACATTATTTTGGATGCCGCGGCGCTGCTGCTCATAAGCCATACCATCGCCACCACCAAAAATAGCAATAGAGCTAACGCCGGTAAAATAGGCCAGGCCTTCTACCTGTTGGTCTATCTGTTGGGCAAGCTCGCGGGTTGGCGCTAAAATAAGCACACTGGTTTGGTGTTTGGCCGTACCGGTAATATGATTGAGGGTTGGCAATAAGTAGGCGCCGGTTTTACCGGTACCAGTTTGGGCGCAGGCAATAAGGTCTTTTCCCTGCATAATTGCCGGGATGGCCATTTCCTGTATGGGAGTAGGGGTAGTAAAACCCATGCTCTCTATGCCTTCAAATAATTGCTCGTTAAAGTTAAAATCCTGAAAAGTCACTATATCTTATAAGTAAATTATGCAAGGTAGGAAAATTTAATGGGATATAGGGAGCCCCCTCTAAATCTCCCCCGGTTGGGGAGACTTTAGTAGTTGACACAAAAACAGCCTGTTAATTTTAAAACCTTATTTAATCCCTCCCTTCCGGGGAGGATTGGGTAGCTGTTACGAATGTATATATCCCCGCAACTGCTCAATAGTTTCCTGCTGAGATAGGATAGTTTCCTTCACCAAATCGTTGCTGGAGATGATGCCGATCAGGGTATCAGCTCTAAACACGGGCAGATAGCGGATATTGCTTTCGCTCATGATGTGCATGCAGGTTTCGATGGAGTTTTCGGGTATAATACGGGGCAGGCCGGTGCTCATAATCTCGCGCACCAGGGTTTCATGTGATGACTTTCCTTTCAGGATTACTTTACGGGCGTAATCGCGCTCGGTAAGCAGGCCAAGATATTCGCCATCTTCGGTAATTACCACCGAGCCGATGTTTTTAGAGGCCATCAATTCCAATGCTTCCAAAACAGATGCATCGGCATCAATGCTGATGGCACCGCCGCCCTTGCGGGCCAGTATGTTCGAAACTTTTATCATGGTACTTAGGTTAAAATGAGAGGATTGGCTTATAACCAAATATAACAAATCCCGGTTAAAACCAAATGGATTTTAAATTATATCTGTTATAATTTTTAATGGACGGGCCGGAACAGCGGTATCCTAACAGCGGCCGTGAATTAAAGAGCTACCGGGTTTACCACGAGATATGGTGATTTGGCGAAATGGAACAAGTTTTTTAACGAAAATCAGCTATTTAAACGGGATTTTGACTGTCATCGCTATATAAAGTCAGGGCATAACTGTAATGTTACTGTAAAAACCTAAAGCCACAATATGCCTCATTTAACTCAAAATAGCCGTTTTAACTAAGCTTTACCATTTGCTGACATAGGTCGGTTTACCTAAAAATGATTAATAATTAATATTGCGGCATGGTATTTAACTATTAGGATGCATCACGTAGTTGAGTATCATTTTATTAAATTTTATATCGGTCTATACAAAAAAATACTACTTCATTGAACAACTTGTTAACTCTTAAGGCACCAGCCGGTAGCACAGCTTTGGCCTTTCAGCATAAATTAAAACAGGCGTCTTTTAAAATTATATTGGGGCTTGTATTCTTATTTTTTCAAAGCTTAACGTTATCTGCTGTTACATTAAGCAGCGATACCAGCAAGTCAGATTCGGCCCGCCTGTCGCGCCATATC
>Ga0075366_10000960_pt1 | contig 14071 bp, 12 predicted proteins | sample EndMethybrTD3031_FD_72351 | JGI IMG/M metagenome (GOLD analysis project Ga0075366, IMG submission 72351) | Populus endosphere microbial communities from Tennessee, USA - Endosphere MetaG P. TD hybrid TD303-1 | ecosystem: Host-associated > Plants > Roots > Endosphere | place: USA: Tennessee...
GCTTTAATGATGCGGCAAAAACAGTCGGACGACTTAGGTGTTAAATCAATATCTCAACTTAAAAATTATCTCGATAAAAAATAACCGGATGGACTTACTTGACTGTTACTACAACGTACGCCAGCATACTGAAGCAATTTGCAGTCCACTGCAAACCGAAGATTACGTGGTGCAACCGGTTGAGGATGTTAGTCCGCCCAAATGGCACCTGGGCCATACTACCTGGTTTTTTGAAACCTTTATTTTGAAGCCTTACTTTATGGGCTACCAGGAGTTTGATCCCGATTATAATTATGTATTTAACAGCTATTACGAAACCGTAGGTGCCCGCGTTATCCGTACAGACAGGGGCAATTTGAGCCGGCCATCGGTTAAAGATATTTACAAATACCGGGCCTATGTAGATAAAGCCATGGCCGATTTCCTTTGCGCCGAACCATCGGCCGATGTGAAAGAACTATTGGTACTTGGCTTTAACCACGAGCAGCAACACCAGGAACTGCTGTATTACGATATTAAATACATTTTAGGTAACAATCCCCTGTTCCCGGCATATTCATTGGATTATAAGTCACCAAAGGTTGAACACGTCGATACCCCCTGGATCAGTATCCCGGAAGGGGTTTATGAAATCGGTTTTACAGGCGAAGGCTTTTGTTTTGATAATGAACTGAGCCGCCATAAAGTTTACCTTAATGCGTATGAGATAAGCCCAAACCAGGTTACCAATGCCGAATACCTGGAATTTATAAATGCCAACGGCTACCACGATTTCCGTTACTGGCACATGGAAGGCTGGGGTTGGGTGAACGATAACAAAATTGAATGCCCCATGTACTGGCATTTTATTGATGGCGAATGGCATAACTACACTTTCCACGGGTTAGAGAAAGTGAACATGCAGGCACCGGTTACCCATATCAGCTATTACGAGGCCTATGCCTATGCATCATGGCGGGGACTCCGCCTGCCTACCGAGTTTGAGTGGGAAATAGCCGCTCCCCAATTTAAATGGGGCAAAAGTTGGGAGTGGACGGAAAGTGCCTACCTGCCTTACCCGGGTTTCAGCAAAGCGCCCGGAGCGATAGGCGAATACAATGGCAAATTTATGGTGAACCAAAAAGTGCTGCGGGGCGCATCAGAAGCTACGCCGCCGGGGCATGAACGGTTGACCTACCGGAACTTCTTTCATCCAAATTTACGCTGGCTTTTCAACGGCATCCGTTTAGCCAAATAATACATTACACCTATGAAAAACACAATGGAAGCATTACGAAGCATGAAACCGCCACGAACGGATAGCTTTAAAACACAATTTTATGAAGATGTGGTGACCGGTTTACGGTCGCCAACCAAACACCTGGATGCCAAATATTTTTACGATGCTGAAGGCGATAAGCTATTTCAACAAATTATGAATTGCGATGAATATTACCTTACCGCTTGCGAGATGGAAATATTTACCCAACAAACCAAAGCAATTGCCGATGTGGTGATAAGCGGTGGACAGCCCTTCGATCTGATAGAACTGGGTGCCGGCGATGCTACCAAATCAATTCACTTGTTGAAAAACCTGCAGGCGCAAAAAGCCGATTTTACCTACTTGCCGATAGATATATCAGGTCATGTTATTTCCATGCTTAACGCCGCGCTTCCATTATCATTGCCGGGCTTAAAAATAAAAGGCCTGCAGGGCGAGTATTTTGAGATGCTGAAAAAAGCTGCAACCTTATCAAACCATCGCAAAGTTGTGCTTTTTATGGGCGCCAATATTGGCAACATGCCGGTTAAAGACGCGCAGGCCTTTTGCGAAGAATTGCGCTATCATTTGAACCCCGGCGATATGGTGCTGATGGGGTTCGATCTGAAGAAAAACCCCGAAACTATTTTAGCAGCTTATAACGACAGCCAGGGCATTACCAAAGCATTTAACCTTAACCTGCTTACCCGTATTAACCGCGAATTGGGTGCCGATTTTGATGTAGACCAATTTCACCATTATGCTATGTACGACCCGGAAACAGGATCGTGTAAAAGCTATTTGGTAAGTTTAAAAGATCAGGAAGTGCGTTTGCCTGATACCGAAGTGATCCATTTTGACAAAGACGAATATATATGGATGGAGATATCGCAAAAATATACCCGCGAACAAATTGCCGGTTTTGCCGCGCGGTCGGGCTTTCGGTCGGTAACCAATTTTTCAGATAGTAAGGGCTGGTTTGTAGACACGGTTTGGGTAGCAGAATAGTCTGTTCCCCGTTGTCATTTCGAACGAGGCACGAGGAGAAATCTTCTGCGTGCGCTATCGAACTTACAAGCCTCTTACCATAGCGATGGGTTTCAAACCCACCGCTACTGAATAAATATTGTATTATTTTATCATGCCGTTTTTCCGAATATATGCTGATTTACCGCGAAATTAAAATACTGGCAAAAAGCGGCGTATATCCCGGCAAAAACGCTGTCAAATTTATGCTGATCAATCCTGCATATCGGTTAAAAATACGTCCTGATTGTATTTAAACCCGTGTTTTTAAACTTTTAGGTATACCTTTCTTATCAAAGAACTATACTACAATATACCGAATTTCAGGGTGAAAAACAAATCGATTTTTAGCGATTTTTACCCCTTTTTAGAATTTTTAAGATCGACTTAGCTAAACTTACGCTTTTTTAGCGTTTTTTAGAAGAGGTGCTTTTGTACAGATTGTACAATGAGTGTTTTTAGTTTTTGATTAAAATCTGACAATCCACTAACACCCCATTCTCTACCTTTGCCGCATGATAAAAGCCTACCTGCTAAGCACCGGCGCCGATGGCCATTCGCATGTACAGAGCGGCTATTTGGCTGAAGGAGTTTTTACCGATGGCGTAACTATCCGTTTCCAGGAAACCGAGCCGTATACGTTTTTCGATTGGCATACCGCTCCGGCAAATCAATACGTAATTAGTCTTACAGGCACATTACAGTTTACCACTTTTACCGGCGAGCAATTTATACTAAGCCCGGGCGAGGTTTTAATAGCGATGGATACTACCGGCAGCGGTCACCGGTGGCAAATGTTGGGCGACGCGCCCTGGAAACGGGCGTATGTTTTATTCGACCCAACTAAAACCATTAACTTTACCCCCGATAAAATTTAAGACTACCAATGGCTGCCGACAACGCGAAATTTAAAAAACTACTGGAATTAAGCCGGGGCGATTACAAAGCCTTTCTGTACGATTGCGACGGAACCCTGGCCGATAATATGCCGGCCCATACCGAAACTTATATCCGCATAGCCGCCAACGATGGGATACACATAGACGGCGCCATGATTGATGAACTGGCCGGCTGGCCTATCCCCGAAGTAGTTAAAGAGATAAACAAACGCTATAACGGCAACTTCGACCCCGATAAGTTTGCGGCCGATAAATACAAGTTGTTTTACGACGAATTTATTGAACAAATAAAGCCTATTGAATATGTTACCGACCACCTGATAGCGCATGCAGGGAAAGTTAAGATAGGGGTAGTATCAGGCGGCAGCCGCCAGGCTATTACCAAAACGTTGCAGGTGCTGGGTATTTTAGATTTGATTGATGTACTGGTTTGCGCCGGCGATACCCCCAACGGAAAGCCTTACCCCGATCCGTTTTTATTAGCCGCCGAAAAACTTGGTGTACGCCCGCAGGATTGCCTGGTGTTTGAAGATGGTAACCCCGGCGTAGCCTCGGCAAAAGCTGCCGGCATGCCGTGGATACGGATTGATAAAGTGTAAATATTATTCGATTTTATCTTATAGGTAATATATTGGTTATAATTATTCCTTTTTATTTAAAATATCTCAAATTAGTTATAAAAATAAAATAATACTTCAGCATATTTGTATACCCATACCAATATGCCCTTAATTAACCCTTTATCTAATTTAGCTTTTGAGGCCCTTATTAAGCGTTGCCTGTGGGTTTGCTTATTATTTAATTTTATAACAATTGCAGCCATTGCTGCCTCCCCGCAAGATCATAACTCGGCACTATTCTCGGCTTTTAAGCATCTTGGCGATACGGCTCAAAATAAACGGGTAGAAGTTGCTTCAAATATTTATAAAAATACTTGCCGCCATTTAGACGAACCTACTGCGATGTCCATATTGGATAGCGTGGAATTGTTAGCTAAAAAAATAAACGATCCAGCGTTAGAGTGCAGTATTTATGTACTAAGGGCCGATTATTATTCCGTAAATCGGGGGTATAACCAGATAAGTATTGATTACCATCAAAAAGCGGTCGACTTTGCCACTGAACATGAAATGCCAATTGAAACGGCTATCTATTTGCATAAAAAAGGCCTTTTCTATTTCACATTCAGCCATAATATTGAAGCTTGCAAGTATTTTTTACAAGCCTATAATAAACTTAAACAAGTAGGATTAGATAACGTTCCCGATATTTCCCGTTACCTGGCAGAGCAGGCCCAGTTTTATTACGCGTTACGCGATTATGATACCGCGCGGCCTTTACTTCAGTTAGCGCTAAAGTATCCTATCAGTCAAATACGTATCCGTATCAATTTAACTACAGCTATTGGGCTTATTTTCCGCAGTACCGGGCATTATCCGGCTGCTATAGATTATTTTAACAGAGCGTTAAAAATTGCGGTTGCCCATAAAGATACCGCCTGGATAGCTATCAGCAAGGGTAACATCGGCTCGGTATATTTTATGCACGGCGATTACCAAAAAGCGATCCCCGACCTGTTGGTAGATTACCAGGCCTCCATGCGCTATAAGGAGTTTTCCAATGCAGCCAAAACCCTGTTAAGGCTTAGCCACATTAATATATACTATAAACAATATGCCCAGGCCACTGCCCGTGTCGATTCGGCCGAAGCGATGATCAAGGGCTCGAAGGAAGATGTATTACCGGTTATAGCCGAAATATATAAACAAAAGGGTACCCTGGCCCAAATAGCGGGGCGATATAAAGACGCGGTAACATTCATTAATCAATACATTGCAAGCAGGGATAGTATTGCCCGGCGGGATAATAGCGGCGAAGTTGAACGTATTAAATTTAAGTCTGCCAATGAAAATTACCGCAACCAGATCAACAATATAAAGACCATAGCCGATGTGGGCGCATTTAAGCGTAATGCCGTTATTTTTATCCTTTTTTTACTGATCATAATTTTTGTAATGATATTCACCCGCTTTCGGTTAAATGCCAAACGCGACCAGGAACTGTTGCTGATCCGTAAAAAAAGGGTGGATGAAAAATTAAAGAACGCTGCCGAATCATTACAGTTATACACTGAAAATTTAAAACAAAGCAACACCTTAATAGAAACATTTAAAGCAGAGATAGAGCGCTTTAAGGAACAATCGACCGACCGGGCCGGGGCCGAACACCTGGAAAAACTGATGCAGGCCCATATTATGACCGACGATACCTGGAGCGAGTTTAAAAAACTTTTCACCAAAGCGCATGGGGGCTTTTTTACCCGCTTGCGCAATACCTATCCCTATTTAACCGATACCGATATGCGTTTGCTATCGCTTGTTAAACTTGGGCTTAATAATCGCGAGATGGCAAATATGCTGGGCATTACTGTTGAAGGAATAAAAAAATCCAAACAGCGGCTTCGTAAAAAAATGCAGCTACCAGCTGAGATTGATATAGAGCATATCGTCGCGTCGTTCTAAAAACGCAACTTCTTGTCCATTTTTTGTCCACGGCAAATAAATATTTAGCAGAATAACTTATTGTATGTTTGCGCAACCTTATACTATAAGTATTTGCGGGCCAAAACTATAGCCACCCTAATGCTATAACATACCGCAATACATTACCATTATTATTATGCCCAAGCTAAATATTTTTATTGTTGAAGACGAGCCTTGTATTGCACGGGTTTTAAAGCAAACTGTGCAATATATCGGCCACCATGTATGTGGTATGGCCACATCGTTTGACGGTGCAGTGAAGGGGCTTCAACATGCAGGTGCCGATTTGATCATCACGGACATTATGCTTGAGGGTGAAAAAACAGGGGTTGATCTGGCTAAGTATATCAACAAGTATTTGAAGATCCCTATCGTATTCCAATCATCGGTAATAGACCAGCTGGTTATTGACGAAGCCTTAAAAACCGCCCCGTTGGTGTTTATGCCTAAACCATTAAGCAGCCGTATTTTAATGGATGCGATAGCAGCCGGCATTTAAATAAGTCCCTTTTTTGTCCACGGGGTATTAGTAAGTAAATCAAGCACTTATCCCTATATTTAATTGTTGGATAACCCCCCGAATTATTCACTTATTGATTTTGATATAACAACAGTATGGAACAGGCCAGCACCAAAAGAACATGTCCCAAATGCAAAAAAGGATATCTTGATTACAGGACGCCCCGGGCGGTTGGGGTTAAAATGTTTTTATTTTGGTTACCTATCAGGCGGTATAAATGCAGCTATTGTGATAAAAAATCATATGTATACGGCGATATGAAAAACAGTATACCGAAAATTAATAAGTTAGAAGTTATTAAAAATGGCGATTAATATATCAGCCTGACCAGGCGGTTATCCTGCAAAACCGGTATAGCCGTTGTAATATCTACATTTAAACAAAACGCAATATCTTCCTCAATACCCAATTGCTTTAAGCGTTCGCTGTGCGATGTTTTTTTCAGATACTGTTTAATGTCGTGCTTGCCTAACTGGTAAAGGTCGTTAGCCGCAATAGCCGGATCATCAAGCTGATAACCATCAGCTTTTAATTGTTCTATTACCGCTCCTGCAAACAGGGTATCTTCCAAATTGAAGTTGTATTTCCATCCTGCGCATACCAGCAAAATATTTTCATTCGCTGTTTTAAGCCAGTTGCATAACGCGGTTAAATTCAAAAAAGAACCGATAACAATTTGTTTTGCCTTGCGCGATAAGTATAAAGCCTGTGTGCCATTAGTGGTAGTAAGTACTACCGATTTACCGGCTACTTTCTCTGTGGTATATGAGAACGGGGAGTTGCCGAAATCAAACCCTTGTACCACTTCGCCATTGCGTTCGGCAGCCAATAAATACGCCGGATGTTTTTCTTTATAGGCCAGGCATTCTTCTACCTCGGCTACCGGGATAATAGCCTCGGCGCCATTTTCAATACCATAGCATATAGACGAAGTGGCCCTGAAAATATCAATAATAACCACCACATATTCTTCTACATTATATAAGTGTATCAGGGCGGGGGTAAGGCAAACTTCTAATCTTTTATCCACTATCAGTATTTGTTATTGGCGGCAAAAATAAAGGAATAATGCAGATAGCAGGATTTTTTTAGTAATTATTAATGTGCCGATAAAAAGCGGTCAATAGCTGCTACCGCATTAGTATACCTATCCTGCCCGATACCCGATATCACTATATAACGGGCATTTAAAGCTTGTAATTCTTTATGCCATACTTCCATAAAATACTCACGCTGGTTTGGGAAATCGCGCAGCGGGTCATCCTGCCAGGGCAGGTTAATATCCAGCAGCAGGTACAGGTCGTAGGGATGTTTGGGTAGTTCGTCTAATACTTCTTGCGGGGTATAACCAAAAAAGGCATCGCTCCATATTTTTACGGTAATAAAGGTAGTGTCGCAGATAAGCAGTTTATTAGCTTTCGGTAATATTTCCTCTTCCAATGCCACCTGCCCGCGAAACATGTTTACCTCATCTTCAATAGTAGGCGGGGCAGTCAGCGCGGCGCAATAATCGCGCGCAAATTCGGGTACCCAAACCGTATGATAATGTTCGGCCAAATAGGCCGACATGGTTGATTTCCCCGTTGATTCCGGCCCGACGATGGCTATTTTGATTGGATTATTCATTTAGAACACAAAAGTATGTCATTTCGAACGAGGTACGAGGAGAAATCTTCTGCATGAAGACGGCTGCACGCAGAAGATTTCTCCTCACACCATCGCGCCTGCCCGTCCCGTTCGTTCGAAATGACATTTGGGTTGACTCAAAACTCACGACTTTAAACTCAACATAGCCACTTCTTCTCCCACCAAACTACCCATTGCTACGCCCATACCATTGCACCGCACCGCGCAAAATATGCCGGGTTGTACTTCTTTAATTATAGGCGATATCTCCTCGCCAAAACCCATAATACCGCTCCACCAGTAATCTATTTCAACAGGTTGTCCGGGCAGTATCATTTCATGAAGATATTTCAGCAATTGCTGCTTCACGGGATCAGTTTGACCAAAGTCCCAGGTTTCTTCGGTCTCAAAGTCCAAATTTCGTCCGCCGCCAAATAGAACCCTGTCATCAATATTTCTAAAATAGTAATAACCTTCGTTAAAGTGATAGGTGCCTTTTAGCTTTAAGTCGGGAACAGGCTTGGTCACCAGCACTTGTCCGCGCCCGGGGGTCACCTGCAACTCAGGGAATAGCTGACGGGCAAAGGCGTTGGTAGCCAGTATTACTTTGCCGGCTTTAAAGTTGCCTTGTGCGGTTTTTATGCTGATGTGGTTATCCTCGTTAATAATAGAAGTCACCTCGCAATTATTCAGTACCATCGTATCGGTTTCATAAACCTTATGCAGCAAGGCGCGCATCATATACCCAGTGTGTATCTGACCCTCGAAAGGGTTATAGATCATATGTCTCACGCCTTTGAATCCAAACCCGCTTATCGTATCATTCGCCACAGCGTAAATATTTTTATGGCCAATAACCGGGCTTAATAAATTATTCAGGTAATCAATCTGCCCGATACACTCCTCCGCGTGCGCGGATTCATCAGTCATAAATAACTCGTACCCGCCATGCTGATAATAGCGGATATTTTCATCGCCCAAATTTTCACGCAGGCGTTGCAACCCGCGCCATTTATAATCAACCAGTTTCACGGCTTCTTCCGGCGATGACTTGCGGATAAACTCCAACTGTTCAGATGCAGTACCGAAACAAGCAAAACCTGCATTCTTAGTGCTGGCGCCGCTGGGTAAAAAACCACGCTCTAATACCAGCACACTTAGGTTAGGTTGCTGCCGCTTAACGGTTAGTGCCGCACTAAGGCCTACTATGCCGCTGCCGATGATAATCACATCGGCTTTTCCTGTAAATGCGGTTTGTTCCCAGTAGGAGAAAGTGTTCATAATTTACCCATCTCTAACTCTCCCAAAGGGGAGAGGATTTAGTGAAATGCGAAGTTAGACATTTTATTCCTCCTCTTTGGGGAGGTTAGGAGGGGTGTTACTTTTTTCCTATCTTCACGCATCAACTGATCCGCTATGAAGAAAACCCTTACCCTTGCCCTCATTGCCTTTACCGCGACCGTTTATGCGCAACAAAAAAGCATTTCGGGCTTTACATCCGTTAACGCCGAAAAAGAAACTCAACTGGAACAACAATTTGATAAAGCCATAAGCGCGAAACGCATTGGCGAAAACAATAAGCAACTATCGGCCTACCCGCACCACATTGGTTCGCCGGGCGGCAAAGCGGTGGCTGATGCCATTTTAGCCAAATACAAAAGCTATGGCCTGGACGCGCACATAGAAACCTATACGGTGCTTTTTCCAACACCAAAAACACGGGTGCTGGAACTAACATCACCAACCAAATATATCGCGATATTAAAAGAGCCGGCTTTAAAAGAGGATGCCACATCGGGCCAGGCAGGACAGTTGCCGACCTATAACGCCTGGAGCGCCGATGGCGATGTAACCGGTTCGTTAGTATTTGTGAACTACGGTTTGCCGGATGATTATGAGCGGTTGGCGAAAATGGGTGTTGATGTGAAAGGTAAAATTGTGATTGCTAAATACGGCCGCTCGTGGCGGGGCATTAAACCTAAGGTAGCTTACGAACATGGTGCTATTGGCTGTATCATTTATTCCGACCCGAAAGATGACGGCTATGCTCAAGGAGATGTATATCCTAAAGGCCCGTATAAAAATGAGTACGGCGTACAGCGCGGTTCGGTAATGGATATGGTAATTTATCCCGGCGATCCGCTTACTCCCGGCGTTGGTTCTACCAAAGATGCCAAACGTTTAGACCGTAAGGATGCCACTACTATATTGAAAATTCCGGTGTTGCCTATCAGCTATCACGATGCACAGCCCTTACTGGCGGTGCTTGATGGCCCTGTTGCACCCGATGACTGGCGCGGCAGTCTGCCTATTACCTACCATGTTGGCCCGGGTAAGGCAACCGTGCATTTAAAACTGGAATTTGATTGGAAACAAGTGCCGGCCTACGATGTAATAGCCATGATAAAAGGCAGCAAATACCCTGACGAATGGGTGATGCGCGGCAACCACCACGATGCCTGGGTAAACGGTGCCAGCGACCCTATCAGCGGGCAATCTATTATGCTGGATGAGGCACGTGTGCTGGGCGAAATGCTGAAGACCGGCTGGAAACCAAAGCGCAGCATTGTATTCTGCTCGTGGGATGGCGAAGAGCCGGGGTTGATGGGATCGACCGAATATGTGGAAGACCACGCTAAAGAGCTACAACAAAAAGCCGTGGTATATATTAATACTGACGATACCGGTCGCGGATTTTTAGGCGCCAGCGGTTCGCACGCGCTGGAAACTTATGTGAACGAGATCACACAGGCGGTAACAGACCCGGAAACCAAAGTAACCTTGTTTGAGCGTAACAAAGGCCGCGAAGCTGTTGGTGCTACATCAGCGAAAGCTAAGAAAGAAGTGTTGGACAGAAAGATCGCACATATTGGCGCATTGGGTTCGGGGTCGGATTATTCACCGTTTTTCCAGCATTTAGGTATACCATCGTTAAACTTTGGTTTCGGTGGCGAGGATGGCGGCGGCGACTACCATTCTATATATGATAGTTATGACGATTATACCCGTTTTAAAGACCCGGGATTTGTATATGATGCCACGCTGGCCTCGGTAACCGGTCGCGCCACTTTGCGTATGGCCAATGCCGATGTGCTGCCGTTCGATTTTCGCAGCTTATACAATACCATCAATAAATACGCTACCGAGTTAAGCGAACTTACTAACCAGATGCGTGAAAACACCGCAGCCGAGAACCTGCTGGTGAAAAGTAACAGCTATGCCCTGGCTGCCGATCCAACCAAAAAAATGGTGCTGCCGGTAGCTAACCCCGAAGTACCTGCGCTTGATTTTAAACAGCTGACAGATGCCCTGGCCACATTAAAAGCCAGTACCGATAAACTATCGGCTGCCTGGGCTACCGCAACGCAAACCGACGCTGATCACGACAAGTTGAATAAATTATTATACCAGGCCGAACAGCAATTATTATCAACCGAAGGCCTGCCCCGCCGCGATTGGTACAAGCACACCATTTATGCGCCGGGCTTTTATACCGGCTATGGCGTAAAAACTATTCCGGGCGTGCGCGAAGCTATTGAACAACGCAATTGGACAGAGGCGCAGCAGCAAATTGGTGTAGTGTCCAAATATATTGTGCAACTGTCGGAATATTTGGATAAGGCATCAATGTAACCGCGATAGATCAACTTCAATACGAATAAACTTAAGCCGGCTTTATAAAATTATAAAGCCGGCTGTTTTCTCCCTGTGGAAAAATAGTTGTGCGCCTTATGGTTAAATTTTCCGGGCTTAAATTCTAATTTCGCAATCGTAAAATATAACTATGATAGCCCATCACCATAAAATAGCTACCGAACTTTCTATTACCGATAAACAGGTAAACGCCACCATCGCCTTATTAGATGAGGGTGCTACTGTACCATTCATCAGTCGTTACCGTAAGGAACTGACCGGCAGCCTGGACGAAGTGCAGGTGGCCGCCATCCGAGACCGCATGCAGCAACTGCGCGACCTGGATAAACGCCGCGAGGCTATTCTGAAATCGCTTACCGAGATGGGTAAACTAACGCCCGAACTGGAAAAACAGGTGAACGAAGCTGAGACGATGGTGCTGCTGGAAGATATTTATCTGCCTTATCGCCCTAAGCGCCAAACCCGGGCTACCAAAGCCCGCGAAAAAGGCCTGCAACCCCTGGCCGATTTGATACTAACTCAAAATCGCGTTGATTTGGAAGCGGAGGCTGATAAATATATAGATGCCGAAAAGGGCGTAAACACTGCCGAAGAAGCATTAGCCGGTGCCCGCGATATTATTGCCGAAACCATTAGCGAAAATGCTGAAGTGCGCACCAAAGTGCGGGCCTTGTTTGTAGAAAAAGGCACATTCCAATCTAAAGTGGTTCCCGGTAAGGAAGAGAGCGGTATTAAATATAAAGATTATTTTGACTGGACTGAGCCAGTGAAAACCGCGCCATCGCACCGGGTACTGGCTATGCGCCGTGGCGAGAAAGAAGAGATCTTGTATCTTGACCTGCAACCGCCCGAAGATGAAGCCGTGGCTTTGCTGGACAGGGAGTTTGTGAAAGGCAACAATTCATCAAGCGACCAGGTGCGCCTGGCTATTGCCGATGGTTATAAGCGCCTATTAAAACCATCAATGGAAACTGAGGTGCGTTTAATGACCAAAAAAGCCGCAGATGAAGAAGCTATCCGAGTATTTGCCGAGAACGCCCGCCAGCTTTTATTAGCCGCGCCAATGGGGCAAAAGCGTGTAATGGCTATCGACCCGGGCTTCCGTACCGGCTGCAAGGTGGTTTGTTTAGATGAACAAGGTAAGCTGGAAGAATACACCGCTATTTTCCCGCATACCGGTGCAGGGCAGGCTAAAGAAGCTGAAAAGACTGTGCCGTTCCTGGTTGATAAATATAAAATAGAGGCCATTGCCATAGGCAACGGTACCGCGGGCCGCGAAACGGAAACTTTTGTACGCAACCTGAACATCCCCGGTGTAACTATTGTAATGGTGAACGAGAGCGGCGCATCGATATACTCCGCATCAGATGTTGCCCGCGAAGAGTTTCCCGATAAGGATGTAACCGTAAGAGGGGCGGTATCTATCGGTCGCCGATTGATGGATCCGCTGGCAGAGTTAGTGAAGATAGATCCGAAATCCATCGGCGTAGGCCAGTACCAGCATGATGTTGATCAGGCCAAACTGCAAACATCGCTGGATGATACCGTAATGAGTTGCGTAAACGCCGTTGGAGTTGAATTGAACACCGCCAGTAAAGAAATATTGGCCTATGTATCGGGTCTTGGTCCGCAACTGGCGCAAAATATTGTGACTTACCGTAACGAGAACGGCGCGTTTAAACGCCGCGATCAATTAAAGAAAGTGCCCCGTTTAGGCGATAAAGCATTCGAACAAGCAGCGGGTTTCCTGCGGATCCGTAATACCCCCGACCCATTAGAGGCCAGCGCCGTACACCCGGAACGCTACGCCCTGGTTGAACAAATGGCTAAAGATAAAGGCTGCACCGTAACCGATTTAATGACCGACGCGGCATTGCGTAAAAGCATCCCGCTGCAAAAGTATATGACCGATACGGTAGGTTTGCCAACCCTGAACGATATTATGGCCGAACTGGCCAAGCCAGGCCGCGACCCGCGCGAGCAGTTTGAAACTTTCAGCTTTACCGAGGGTGTAAATTCCATGAACGACTTGAAAGCTGGAATGAAGTTACCGGGCATTGTCACCAATATTACCAACTTTGGTGCCTTTGTTGATATTGGCGTTCACCAGGATGGGTTGGTACACCTTAGTCAAATTACCAACCGTTTTATTAAAGACCCTAACGAGGTATTGAAAGTTGCCCAGCGTGTGCAGGTAACCGTTGTTGAGGTGGATGCTAACCGTAAGCGGATCTCGCTATCTATGAAGGATAACGAACCGCGACCAAAACCCACCGAGCGTAAACCCGAAGAAAGAAGGCCGGCACAGCAAAACGATAACCGCCCGCAGCACCAGCAAAAACCGAAACAAAACGAGGAAACGGATATGGCCATAAAGCTGGCGGCTTTACGAAGTAAGTTTAAATAGGGGTTTAACCCACTGCGTCATTGCGAGGAACGAAGCAATCTCCCGGTTAGCATTTCATTAGGCCAGGTAAATCAATTTTTTGAAAGCCAGTGGATGTACTTTTTCTTTTTCCGGAAAAGAAAAAGTACCAAAAAGAAACCTCCCGGCGGGGAAATC
>Ga0075366_10000961_pt1 | contig 14068 bp, 13 predicted proteins | sample EndMethybrTD3031_FD_72351 | JGI IMG/M metagenome (GOLD analysis project Ga0075366, IMG submission 72351) | Populus endosphere microbial communities from Tennessee, USA - Endosphere MetaG P. TD hybrid TD303-1 | ecosystem: Host-associated > Plants > Roots > Endosphere | place: USA: Tennessee...
GTTCCACTAAAACACGGGTAAGCCAGTTGTGCATTATTAAGCAATCAGCTGTGCCGATGCTGGCTTCGCATGGTATGATAGTTTGGTTGCCGAATATCATCTGGTGATAACGGCCATATAATTCGGCAGGAACCCGGTTTTGTAACTGCAGCGTAGGTACCGTTCGCCCATTGTTTAGTTTTAAAGGTAAATCGTTGTTGTAAACTACATGCAGGATCACATTATTGTAAGCATCGTCGGTAGTGTGCCCGTGCTTTTGCCAGTCGGAGGCCGAAAGGTGAACTTCCACATTACCAGCCCAAAGGGTTTCACCAATTTTAATGCGGGCGTTATGGAAATCGGGCCCTGCATCGGTATTGTGAACACCGGTAGAAAATATTTCCAGTGCTTCGCCATCCTCCGTTTGCAGGTTTAAACGATCAAACAAACGAAATTTCCATACATAGTGCAAAAAGTCTTCGGTGAAAAGCATGCTTTAAATATAGTGAGTAGTTGATTTAGTTGGATTAGGTTGATTAAGTTTTTTGTGCGCTAATTTGATTATAGTACTTTTAGGTTTTAATCTGCATCTGAAAAATTATGACCGACATAACCGCATCTGCACCTAAAACAACCGGTGGCCGTATCAAATCTATTATAGGTGGCTCGTTAGGTAATTTGGTAGAGTGGTATGATTGGTATGTATATTCAGCATTTTCGCTTTACTTTTCCAGCTCTTTTTTTCCAAAAGGCGACCAGACTGCCCAATTATTGAATACCGCCGGTGTATTCGCGCTTGGTTTTTTGATGCGCCCAATAGGAGGATGGCTGATGGGTACTTATGCCGATAAACACGGCCGTAAAAAAGCGCTTACCGCATCGGTGTTATTGATGAGCTTTGGCTCGCTTATTATCACCCTGACTCCTGGTTACAATTCTATTGGAGTAGCGGCGCCGTTGCTGTTGGTGTTGGCCAGGGTTATACAAGGCATTAGCGTTGGGGGTGAATATGGTACAAGTGCTACCTATTTAAGCGAAATGGCCGGCAAAAAACATCGTGGCTTTTATTCAAGCTTTCAGTACGTAACGCTGATTATGGGTCAACTCCTGGCGTTGGGACTACTCGTGTTATTGCAAAGGATATTTTTAACCGACCAGCAGTTGCATGACTGGGGCTGGCGCATCGCTTTTGGCATAGGGGCCTTCCTGGCTGTAATCACTATGTATCTGCGTCGTAGTTTACAGGAGTCGGCATCATTTCCAAAGGAAAAAGACAAAATCACTACCACACACGGTACCATAGCCGAATTGGCAAAACACCCGAAGGCGGTATTAACCGTTATTGGCCTTACGGCAGGTGGCACTTTGGCGTTTTATACTTTTACTACTTATATGCAAAAATTCCTGGTAGATACCTCGGGTTTTAATAAGGCCGAAGCTACTTTAATATCCAGCCTTACCTTGTTGGTATTTATGTTGGTTCAGCCACTATTTGGATTATTATCTGATAGGATAGGACGTAAACCGCTGCTCATTGGCTTTGGCGTTTTAGGCACAATTACTACAATACCCATACTTACAGTACTCGCTGGTACAAAAGAGGCATGGCTTGCATGCGCGCTTATTTTGGCAGCGCTAATAATCATTAGCGGGTATACGTCTATCAACGCGGTTGTAAAAGCCGAACTTTTCCCCGCAAACATACGGGCGCTTGGCGTTGGTTTTCCGTACGCAATAGCGGTATCTGTATTTGGCGGATCGGCCGAATATGTTGCCCTTGGTTTTAAAACCCTGCATCATGGACAATGGTTTTACTGGTATGTAACGGTTTGCATCGCCTTATCGTTGGTACTGTATGTTACCATGAGGGATACCAGGAAACATTCTAAGATGGAGGAGGAGTGAGTGGGGGATTTGAGAATTTGAAGATTTGAGAATTTGAAATTATTTTCTGAACTCGAATTTATCGAATTTAATGAATTATTTGAATTTCAAAATTCTGAAATTCAAATAATTCGACAAATTCCGGTTCAGACAAATGTACATTCTGTTAATTCTTAAATTCTGCGAATTCTGATTTCAGACGGTTGGATTTTCAGAATAATTTTTCCATAGCTCATTCAATGTTTTGCCGGTTTGCTGCTTCCAGGTTTCGTCGGTAAATGTATGGTCGCGCATTTTGGCGTCGAAGGTTTTTACTATGCCGGGCTTGCTTTTTTCCAGCCAGGCCAGGAAACGGGCGGTAACACGATAGCTGTTATCATAATTTTGGCTGGCTTTATAAGCCGGTAACGACCAGTTGGCAGCCGGGTTGTTTACTCCAAATTTAAAACGTGCATAATCGGCAATGCCTTCAGTTAGCCAGCCTGGCCCGGTGCTTTCGCCGTAATCCTGTACAATATGCATCACTTCGTGGGTTACCACATCAATATCCTCGGGGTGTTGGTGCATCCACCGCGAGCTGATGGTTACAACGCCGTTTGCAGTTTCGGCAACGCCTTTGTAGTTGGTATCTATTATCATAATTACCGCTTTCAACGTTTTTTTGTTGTATGCATGTGCCAGCTCAGGATATACTTTATAAAATGTGTTTATCAGTTTGGTTTTCAGCGCAGTATCAAGCGTATTGTCATAGTTGGTAAAGGTAAGCTTGTAACCGTTTTTGTTGTAGATGCTGGTTTGCTGGGCGTAGGACGTGCCTGCCATCAGCATTAAAAATAAGACAGATAAGATCGTGTTTTTTTTCATTGTTTTGGATAAAATAGATTGAATCCCAAAACTACAATTTTAAACTAAGCGTGAATATTAATACCATTCGTTTATCAGGATCGTTACATAAAAAGTTATTAATTTTGCCCGCATAACATTCACGGGGACATCCCGACATCTATGACCGATAGCAACAATTTATACCAGTTGGCAATTACATTATTGCAGCAACTGATATCTATACCCTCATTTAGCAAAGAAGAAGACCGCACAGCCGATCTGATCACCGAGTTTTTACAACAACATGGTGTAGCCACTCACCGCAAGCTCAACAACATATGGGCATGGAACAAGCATTTTGACCCGGCAAAACCGACGATACTGCTTAATTCGCATCACGACACGGTAAGGCCAAATTCAGGCTACACACGTGACCCGTACGATGCCAAAATTGAAGACGGCAAGCTTTTTGGACTTGGCAGCAATGACGCGGGCGGCTGCCTGGTATCGCTGATAGCCGTATTTCTTTATTTCCACGATAGAGGAAACCTTGAATATAATTTTTGCCTGGCCACTACTGCCGAAGAGGAAATCTCCGGTGTAAATGGCCTTGAACTCATCATCCCCGAATTGGGTAAACTGGATTTCGGAATAGTAGGAGAGCCTACCCTGATGCAGCTGGCCATTGCTGAACGTGGTTTAATGGTACTGGATTGTACTGCTCATGGCCGCGCCGGCCACGCAGCCCGCGAAGAAGGTGAAAATGCCATTTATAAAGCATTAACCGATATTGAATGGTTCCGCAGCTTTAAATTTCCTAAAGAATCAGAAGTTTTTGGGCCGATTAAAATGTCGGTTACTATTATTAACGCAGGTTCGCAACATAATGTGGTACCGGCAAGTTGTGTGTTTACTGTTGATGTGCGGGTTACAGATGCATACCGCAACGAGGAGGTCCTGGAAATTATCCGCCAGCATGTAAGCAGCGATGTAAAGCCAAGATCTATCCGCCTTAAACCATCATCTATTCCCAAGGAACATGCCATAGTACAGGCAGGCATAGCTTTAGGCCGGACAACGTATGGGTCACCGACCACTTCAGATCAATCGCTGTTGGATATCCCATCCATCAAAGTTGGCCCCGGCGATTCGGCGCGCTCGCATACCGCCGATGAGTTTGTATATGTAGATGAGGTAAGAGAAGGTATCGAGTTGTATATTAAGATGTTAGAAAGTATAAATTAGCCCCCTAACCACCTGAAGGGGAACCACTGTTGCAAAGTAGACATTCAAAAAGTTCCCTCTTCAGAGGGTTAATGCGTGAGCGAGCTTCCGGCTAACGCAATAGCGACCCCCAAAAGCACAGCGCCCATTTTTCGTAAGTTGAATTTATGATCGGCGCTTGATTCAAATAAAATTGTGGTAGATATGTGCAGGAAGATACCTATAACCATACCCATTATCCGGTTAAAGTAATGCTGCAGGTTACCAATATTACTGGTGCTTAACGTATTGCTAAAAAAGTATCCCGCCGGCGCCATTACGGCGAATAGGAAAATGAAAAATATGGTTTTGTTACGACCTTGCTTGTTAGTAAGCAGCACGGTACCTAAAGCGAACGCAGCCGGTATATGGTGCAATGCTATGCCATAAACCAGCTGATCCTGGTTCCCTTGCGCCAATGGCATGCCCTCTAAGAAAGCGTGCAGGCAAAGGCTTACCATAATACCCACCGGAAAAACAACCAGGTCGTGGTCGTGCTGGTGTTTATGCATGTGGCCGTGCTCAATACCGTCCGAAAATAGTTCTAAAACAATCTGGAAAAGGAAACCGGCCAGGATAAATACGCCAACATAATTATCATTGCCGTGGTAAGCATCGGGAATTAAATGCAAAACGGTTATGCCAAACAGGTACGCCCCGCTGAACGACAGCACCAGTTTAAGCATTTTATGATTATCGCCCTTGAATAAAAAGACAGACAAGCCGCCGCATGAGGCGCTTAAAAATAATAACAAAACTTTCCAGGTCTCCATTAAAAGGCAGGTTGTATTTTTTTGAAAATATAGGCAAACAGTAGTCCCACTAACGAGCCGTAAATTGCCCCGCAAATTACGTCGACCGGGAAGTGCACTCCCACGTACACCTGGGCAAATGACACCAGCGCAGCCCAAAAAATGGCGGCAAACCAAACCCAGCGCCATTTTTTGCCAAACACCAGGCATAAAAATATAGCCATGGCAAAATGATCTGTAGCATGTGTTGATGGGAAGCTATAACCCGTTCCGCAAGGGATGCGGCTAATATCTGTCAAGCCAACTACCGGATCGCGGCAGGGCCGAAGCCTTTGTACCTGGTGCTTAATAAGAGTGGCGCTTGTAAAATCGGCAAAACCGGCTGTTGTTGCCAATAGGATAATGATAACAGCCCCCACCTTTTTATATCGCCATAAAGAGAAAACGATAATGAAAATATATAGCGGTATCCAAAATTTAGGATTACGGAACCAGGGCATCACCAAATCAAAGAATGGGTTGGCCAGGTCGTGGTTAATGAAATAAAATAAATGCCGGTCGAGCTGTAAGATGTAATCAGGCATTGATGGTTTTTATAGTAAAGTCCAAAGTTATCAAATACTTTATACAAGTTTTATAACGCGCGGCTAATTACAGGTAAATGGCCGACGGTTTACCAAGTCGCGTACTGGCAAAAACTAAACAGCGTTATCCGTTATTAAAAAAGAAGTAGGCATAAAGCAGCTTTTTTAAACGGTTTGAGGCCTTTTTTAACTGAGCAAACGTTTGCAGAAAAATATAAATTGTACAAGCCTATTGTTTAAATATTTTACTTTTGTGCAACAAAAACGATACAATTTTGACACTAATAAAATCAATTTCGGGAATACGCGGTACCATTGGTGGTGCTGCCGGCGACGGTTTAACACCGCTGGATATTGTAAAATTCACATCGGCTTATGGCTCCTGGGCCGTTAAAAAATCGGGGATTAAAAAGATAGTCATAGGCCGTGATGCCCGTATTTCGGGCACTATGGTAAATAACCTGGTTATTGGTACGTTACAAGGTTTAGGTATCGATGTAATTGACCTGGGCCTATCAACCACACCAACTGTTGAAGTTGCTGTTACCGGCGAACAGGCCGCCGGTGGTATCATCTTAACCGCAAGTCACAACCCAAAACAATGGAACGCGCTTAAACTGCTTAATGCCGATGGCGAATTTATAAGTGATGCCGATGGTAAAGAAGTACTGGAAATTGCCGAAAACAGCGATTTTATGTACGCCGATGTAAACGACCTTGGTAAGGTTACCCAGGATGATAGCTGGCTGCAAAAACATATCGACCTTGTATTGGCATTGCCGCTGGTTGATGTAGACGCTATAAAAAAGGCCGATTTCAATATTGTAATTGATTGCGTAAATTCTACCGGAGGTATTTTTGTACCTGCTTTGTTAAAGGCATTGGGTGTTAAAACCGTTCATGAATTGTATTGCGAGCCTGATGGCAATTTTCCGCATAACCCCGAACCATTACCTGAAAACCTTACTGCCTTATCAAAAGAAGTGCTAACCAAGCGTGCTCACTTAGGTATAGCCGTTGACCCGGATGTTGACCGCCTTTGTTTTGTTTGCGAGGATGGCAATATGTTTGGCGAGGAGTATACACTGGTAGCTGTGGCCGATTATGTTTTACAAAATAATTTAGGCAACACCGTATCCAACCTGTCATCAACCCGTGCGTTACGTGATGTTACCGAGAATGCCGGCGGCGAATATCATGCTTCGGCGGTAGGAGAGGTGAATGTGGTTAACAAAATGAAGGAAGTGAACGCGGTTATCGGCGGCGAAGGTAATGGTGGCATTATTTATCCCGAAATACATTACGGCCGCGATGCTTTAGTTGGTATCGCCTTATTTTTAACCCACCTGGCTAAATACGGCCAATCGGTTTCAAACCTGCGACGGTCATATCCCGGTTATTTTATTTCGAAAAATAAGATCACTTTAACCCCCGAAATGGACATTGACGCCCTTTTGACCAAGGTGGAAGAAAAATATATGAAACAACCGCACTCAACAATTGACGGTTTGAAAATAGAATTTGATAAAGAATGGGTACATTTGCGTCGTTCAAATACTGAACCGATTATCCGTATTTACTCCGAGGGCAATTCAGAAACCGTTGCAAACGGCCTGGCAAATAAGATAATCGCAGATATTAAAGAAATTTTGAGTTAATTATTGAATTATTGATTTACTGAATTATTGAGTTAGAAGATAACAAATAATCAAATCCATAATTCAATTAAGAGTTTTTTACAAGTTAACTGACCCATTTGTTGAAGAATTGAATTGATGAATTGTTGAGTTTACTCTTCAAATCGCTAATTCAATAATTCAGTAAATCAATAATTACTATAACGATGCGTGTTTATTTTGATAATGCTGCTACTACGCCGCTTGACCCCGAAGTTTTAAAAGAAATGTATAAAGTGATGGAAAACCATTATGGCAATCCATCATCAATTCATTCGCATGGGCGCGAGGCACGCACTTTGATCGAAAGATCCCGCAAAACAATAGCTAACCTGCTGCATACTTCGCCTGCCGAGATATTTTTTACATCAAGCGGCACCGAAGCGGATAATACAGCCATCCGTTGCGGCATTATCGATCATAACATCACCCACGCCATTACCAGTCATATTGAGCACCATGCTGTACTGCACACGTTGGAGGCCATGGAAAAATCGGGTATCATCAAATTAAGTTTTGTTAATATCGATAGTAAAGGAAATGTGGATTACGATCACCTGGAAACCTTGCTAAAAGATAATGCCCGGAGTTTTATATCTATTATGCATGCCAATAACGAGATTGGCACCCTATCGGATATGAACCGCATAGGCGACCTTTGCGAGGCTTATAACGCCATTTATCATTGCGATACGGTACAAACCATGGGGCACTATCAGCATGACCTGAGTAGGCTTAAAACTCATTTTTTGGTATGCGCCGGTCATAAGCTGCATGGCCCTAAAGGGGTTGGCTTTTTGCACATTAACCACCGCATTAAAATAAAGCCGTTAATTTATGGCGGTTCGCAGGAACGCAATATGCGCGGCGGAACCGAAAATATTTACGGTATAGTAGGCCTGGCCAAAGCATTGGAACTGGCTTATGCCGAAATGGAGCAACACCAGGCACATATACAAGGTTTAAAATCGTACATGTTGGGTAAACTAACCAGCGAAATTCCCGGCGTTAACTTCAACGGCGAAACCGATCCTGAAAAAAGTTTATACACCGTACTCAACGTTGCCTTCCCCGAAATGGAAATGGCAGATATGTTGTTATTTAATTTAGATATCAGCGGCATATCAGCATCAGGGGGCAGTGCCTGTAGCTCTGGTACCGATATCGGCTCGCATGTGCTCACCTCGATAGGTGCAAGTTCATCAAGGCCATCGGTAAGGTTCTCATTCTCCAAATACAACACTAAAGACGAAGTTGATTTTACTGTGGCCAAGGTAAAAGAGCTCTGTTTGGTGAATGCTTAGATAACTTTAAAACTTGCGGAGTTTAAGACTTCGTAAGTTTTTCTTTTTACATGATGCCCACTTGCACATCTAAAGCGATGAGCCCTCAACGTAACTCATCTGCACATCTGAAATCTACATATATGCACATTTTATCCGAAAGTTATTTTCTTAATTAGAAAACAATATTTCATTTTCATGGGTTTATTAATTAACAGATAAAATTAAAACCTATGAACACACCTAATGAAAACTGGGAAAACCAGAATGAAAATAGCAACGATTTTAAACACGACAACTCTTTTTCGATAAATAGCGCCGACGATAGCGGATATGCCATCGATCCTGATGATGACGTAGCTGATACCGATGAAGTTGACGACGATTTATTGGCTGACGACGATGATGAGTTGGAAACAGATGATGATGAATTGGACGATGACGACGATTTGACCGACTTGAACGAAACGCCGGAGGTAGAGGAATCTGAAAATGAGGGAACAGGTTACCAGGGCCAACGTGAAGTTGAGCAGCCGCAACGGGACGCCGATACATCGATAAGTGAGCAAATTGACGTAACCCCACCCAACCAGCATGAATTTCCGAAAACAGGCCCCGCCCGAACAGATTTTGAAAGCAGGCCTTTTGGCCGGACTACAGGCCGAATGGTAGGGCATGAGCCGGGTACCGAGGGTATATAGGCTAAATTATTGGTTAATATAATCAGGAGGATTACGTCATGAACGATTATAAAGATGCTGATATCAATCAGGATAATAATAAAGAGGTAAGGGAAAGCAATAGGGACATTGACACCGGTACTAACCGGAGCAGAAGTCACCTTGACAAGCAAGCACCCCAAAAGAAGCATTTTAACGTTTTACATGAAGACGGTAGTTTTGCCGATCTTCCGGATAAGGAAATAAACGGGGCAGGGGCCGAGTCCGCCTCTGTAACCGAATAAAACTCGCTGCTTAAATGAGAAGGGGCTGTCCGTAATGGTCGGCCTCTTCTTTGTAATATACTCAGTTTTCCTCTAATAACAGTTTAACCTGTTGTTATTTTAAATTGAAAATTTCAGGAAATTATAAAGTGAATGGCTTTATAAAAACAACTCATCATCGGTTTGGTTATTAATGGCAGCAACCGACTTTTTCTTATACAATAAAACGGACATTATTGAGTTGATATAACATACACCATTGTATAACACAACCCAAACTTCCACGTATAATCAGCATAAACCACTGATTGAATGCATAGTTATAAACCAACACCCAATGATGTCTCGTAAATTAATATTTTAATCTAAAATATAGAGGAGGATAAGATCATGAAAATGTATGGAGGACCAGATCAAAACCAAAGGGGTAATGTCTGGTCGGGAGGAATTAACAACAATGGTAATATGATGGGACCAGGTGATAAAAACTACCTTGAAAAGAACGGCCCCAACAGAAAAAATCTGAAAGTATTACATGAAGACGGCAGTTTTGCCGACTTTCCCGACCGTGATATACCAGGAGCCGGTGCGTTGGCGGGCTGTATAACCAAGTAGCCTTTGATACAATTTAATATATAAAAACAAAGGCCACCCAAAACGGGTAGCCTTTGTTTTTATATGGACTATCAGAAACTCAGTTTTTCATCATCTTTAAAAAAGATGCCAGTTTCTCTTTCATTTCCCGGCGATCTACAATAAAATCTAAAAAACCATGTTCCTGCACAAACTCTGCAGTCTGGAACCCTTTTGGCAAATCTTTTTTAATGGTTTCCTTAATAACCCTTGGGCCCGCAAAGCCAATTAACGAGCCCGGCTCGGCAATGTTAATATCGCCCAGCATAGCGTATGATGCGGTTACGCCGCCTGTTGTAGGATCGGTTAATAAAGATATATAAGGTATTTTGGCCTGTGACAGTAACGCCAGTTTAGCCGATGTTTTGGCCATTTGCATTAGTGAAAACGCAGCTTCCATCATCCTTGCGCCGCCCGATTTGGATATCATCAGGAAGGGGATTTTATTGGCTATGCTATGATCTATCGAGCGGGCAATCTTTTCGCCTACTACCGAACCCATAGAACCACCTATGAAATTAAAATCCATACAGGCAATTACGATGTCTTGCCCGTCAATTTTGCCAACTGCCGCGCGTATCGCATCTTTCAAACCGGTTTTAGCCTGGGTTTCTTTTAGCCTGTCGACATACTTTTTGGTGTCTTCAAAATGCAGGGGATCGCCCGACGTCAGATCGGCAAATAACTCTGTAAACTCGTTGTTATCAAACAGAACAGAAAAATACTCTTTTGAACCTATGCGCAGGTGAAAGCCACAGTAATGGCAAACATATTGATTTTCAACCTGCTCAGAATAGTGTAAAGGCTTCTTACAATTAGGGCATTTATTCCAGATACCATCAGGGGTTTCCTTCTTTTCCTCAGTAGTCGTAATTATCCCTTTCAACTCTCGTTTAAACCACGCCATATCTATGTCTAACTCTTTCAATTGACTACAAAGAAACGAAAAATATTATAAACTGTTTAAGTGTGGATTGCTAATAAGTTCATAAAAGTTATTGTGGTGTAGTTTATCCCTTATAAACAGGCAGACACCGCGGTTTAATAAAGCAAAACGGTGGTACGTATTACCTGATTGGTCAAATATCAAAACTTGTTTTTTTACCCCTACTTGTTAATTGTATTTTATTTAAAATAAGGTATTTAATTAAAAAACTGTGATTTTTAATTTGTAACATTATAAACTAATTCACCTAAATTTTTACCATATGAAATCCGATAACCTAATTCTTGTTTTTGTTCATGGCTGGAGTGTTACCAACCTTGACACCTATGGCGAATTACCTCTGCGTTTAAAAAACGAAGCTGTCAATATCGCCTCAACCATAACGGTTAAAGATATTTACCTTGGGCAATACGTGAGCTTCCATGATGAAGTGCAATTGCATGATATCTCCCGTGCGTTTGAACATGCAGTACAGGAGCAGTTATCGGCAGAAGTTCTCGCTAATAACCGCTTTGTTTGCATTACGCATTCAACCGGCGGACCTGTGATAAGAGAATGGTTTGATTTTTATTACAATAAGCCCGGTGCACCTGTATGCCCTATGAGCCATTTAATTATGCTGGCGCCGGCCAACTTTGGTTCGGCATTGGCACAATTGGGCAAAAGCAAAATAAGCCGGTTAAAATCATGGTTCGAAAAAGTGGAACCGGGGCAGGGCGTACTTAACTGGCTTGAGTTGGGAAGCGATAAATCATGGGACCTTAATGAAAAATGGATTAAAGGAAAAGGAGGGGAGATTGGTGAAAATAGCATTTTTCCGTTCAGCATTATAGGCCAGTCTATTGATCGCGCTTTTTATGATAATCTTAATTCATACACCGGCGAATTGGGATCGGATGGAGTGGTAAGGTCGGCCGCAGCAAATTTAAACGCTACTTATGTAAGTGTAAAGCAAGGGCCCGTTGTTAGTACCGATGGTAAAGATACGCCAGAGGCAATGACGGTGGAGTTTGATACCGCCCCTAAAACAGCCTTCAGGATTGTTAAATGGAAAGCACATTCGGGCACCACTATGGGGATTATGGCCAGCCCGAAGGAGGATGCCGCTATAGATACCTCCGAAAGCGCCGCGTTGGTTGCAGCTATATTAGATTGTATTAAGGTTAGTAATATAAACGAATACGATGCCCTTGCCGATGTATTTGCTGCCCAAACAGATCAAGTGCAGGCCGTAGAACAGGTGGAAAAGGTATCGGAAGGCTTCTTCCTGCATGACCGGTATTTTATTCATGACCGGTTTTCGATGGTGATTTTCAGGATTCATGATTCTGAAGATTACCCGATAACAGACTACGATCTTATCTTTACAGCCGGCGACAATGCCGACCCAAACCATTTACCCGAAGGCTTTTTTGTCGACAGGCAGCAAAACAGGATCTCGCCACAAACCGTAACTTATTTTGTTAACCATGATATTATGAATGGCTGCGCCGGTATAACATATAATGGAAAAGAATTACGGCCGGCCTTACCGGGGGCAAAAAAATTAGGGCTCATCGTAAATCCGCGGCCGGATAATGGCTTTATTAAATATGTACCATTTGAAATTGCCGCTGATGACGAATTTTTGAAAAAAGTTATACAACCCAATTCAACCACGCTTATTGATATTTGTCTACAGCGGATTGTGAGTAAAAATGTGTTTAGCTTAATTCCTTGCCCCGCCCCGCTACCCTATGATCATGATTTTAGCGATGTGGAACCGGGAACCGGCTATGTAAATTGATTGGGCAGATGCGATAAAGCATTACCTGTATTATGAAAATGATAATAAAAGGACAAATTGAGGGTTGTTTTACTTTTTTATATTCCTTATTACCATTTAAAACTATCGTTTTTATATACTATACTTATATAACTGAATAAAATGTCAATATCCATTCATTTTTTTAGCTAAAACAAAGAAAATTCATAACTTCGAGCCCCAAATAAGAGTCATGGATTTAAAAAATTATAAAGGTGTTCTGCACGGCGATCAGGTGCAGGAACTATTTGAAGCAGCTAAAAAGCATCAGTTTGCTTTACCGGCGGTAAACGTTATTGGTACCAATACCATTAACGCAGTTATGGAAACAGCTAAGCTGGTAAATTCCCCGGTTATTATTCAGCTATCAAATGGCGGTGCACAGTTTTACGCCGGCAAATCATTAGATAATTCAAAACTACAGGCCTGCATTTTAGGTGGTGTATCTGCTGCAAAGCATGTTCACTTATTAGCCGAGCATTATGGTGTTGCTGTTATTTTGCATACCGACCATGCCGCTAAAAAATTATTGCCATGGATTGACGGTTTGTTAGATCATGGAGAAAAGTTTTTTGCTGAAACCGGTAAACCGCTTTTTTCATCACACATGCTTGATTTATCGGAAGAGCCTATTGAAGAAAATATAGAAATATCTGCTAAATACCTGGAGCGTATGGCCAAAATGGGTATGACACTCGAAATTGAATTAGGTGTTACCGGTGGCGAAGAAGACGGTGTTGACAATTCAGATGTTGACAGTTCACGTTTATATACCCAACCCGAAGAAGTTTCTTACTCATATGAGCATTTATTAAAAGTTAGCCCGCGTTTTACAGTAGCTGCAGCTTTTGGTAACGTACACGGTGTATACAAACCAGGTAATGTTAAATTACAACCCGTTATTTTGCATAACTCGCAAGGGTATGTAAAACAAAAATTCAACTTAACCGAAGAAAAGCCTATTAACTTCGTATTCCACGGTGGTTCTGGTTCAAGCCAGGAAGAAATCCGCGAAGCTATTTCATACGGTGCGGTAAAAATGAATATTGATACCGATATGCAATGGGCATACTGGGAAGGCATTAAAGATTACTACAAATCAAAAGAAGGTTATTTGCAATCGCAAATCGGTAGCCCGGATGGAGAAGACTCGCCAAACAAAAAATATTACGACCCGCGTGTTTGGTTACGTAAAGGCGAAGAAAATTTTGTTAAGAGGCTTGCCGCCGCTTTCGAAGATCTTAATTGTATCGACGCGACCAGCAAATTATAATATTCATTAAAAACTAACAAAAGCGCCTGTACATTTGTTGTACCGGCGCTTTGTTGTTTAACGAAGCGGCCCTTCTAAATTTAAAAATCTAAAAAATGGCCCAGATCGCAAAAAAGAAAAAAAAGAATTTATTCGAAAAGTTTGCCAATTGGGCTACTATTGCCACCGGTAGTTCCGCAGCTTTTTTAACCGCAATAACGATAATCATAGTATGGGGCATAAC
>Ga0075366_10000962_pt1 | contig 14063 bp, 11 predicted proteins | sample EndMethybrTD3031_FD_72351 | JGI IMG/M metagenome (GOLD analysis project Ga0075366, IMG submission 72351) | Populus endosphere microbial communities from Tennessee, USA - Endosphere MetaG P. TD hybrid TD303-1 | ecosystem: Host-associated > Plants > Roots > Endosphere | place: USA: Tennessee...
CTAATGCAGGTTTATTTGTTGCCGAGTAAAGGTCTTTGATCATTTTGTCGCCCGCTGTTTGCTGCGACCAGGAGTACTTAAAACAAAGCAAAAAAACAAAAGGCAGTAATTTTTTAACCATGCTTTAAGTTTAATAAAAATAAGGGAGAGCATGGCCCTCCCTTACAGTAAAAGTAAATAACATAATACCCGATAGCCTTATTTACGCTTAGTACAAATAATTTAAGGCTATTACATCATTTGGGTTAAAGGTACGGTCGGTACCCGATGAGCAAGCCAGCATCCATGATCCGGCATCAGCTTTTGTAGGAGTGCCCGGGATGTTGATGGCGCCAATGCCTGCGGTGCCTTCATTTGATCTGCGGCCACCGCAGCTAAACGCACGGTTCATGTAATCGGTATGGCGGAAACCAATGCAATGGCCTATCTCGTGTTGCAAAACCGAGGTTAAGTAATTTACATCGGGATTGGTGCCGTAAGCCTGGGCATTGGTGTTCATTTGAATTTGGTTATAAGGATCGCCGGCTGATGTTGGGAACCCAGACGAACCCAGGGTAATATAGCCGCCGCTTGGCCCTTCGTTGAAACCTATTACCTGGATATTACCGCCGCTACTTACCACCTGGAATTGGATAGTAAGGCCTAACGCATTGTAACGGGCAACCGCATTGGCTGTTGCCGTAGCATACACGGTTGGCAGGTTTGATACTGAAACGGTAATTGTTCTGGGCAGGCTTTTAACCAGGTTGGTGGTCCGGTACTGCTCGTTTTCGGCAATCCTTAAATTAGGACTGCTGCTTGCTTCTGATAAGTTGGCCGAAGTTAAAAGGATATCCCCTTCTACCAGGTAATTATCGCCTTGTTTTCTAACCTCATCGGTGCTAAAGCCCAGGTCATTTATTTTTTTTAATACATCGGCCGAAACTGCTGTTGTTTGTTTTGCCGGCTGGCTGTTGTTTTTGGTACAAGAAAATAGAACAGACGCAGCAACAGCGGCACCAAGGCCAAGTGTTAGTAATACTTTGTTTTTCATGTGTGTTTTTCGTGTTAAGTTATGTTTGTAAGGTTTTCCTAAAAACTACAATTGGCTGGCCAGCATTGAAATAATATAATTTATCGGGTAATTATATTATTTGGTTAATTGTATACAATTACAATTTTAATTTTTAGTTAAGCGTAAATTAATTTTTATTTTTCTAAAAAACAAAAAATGACAATTAATTTTTTTCTTGATTAAGCATATAACCCCTTGGTTATTTGTGAATTTGCTATTACTTGTTCATTAACAAACGCGCAACGGGGTGCAGACAGCGGGTTCAGCAATACCCTAACCAAGGCCGGTCTGCAAAAAAAGTTTTGATAGGATACTATGTTCACGAATGCATATAAGTTAAAAAGAGGCCGATTATGGCCTCTTTTTTTAATATAATCCCTCACTTGCTTTCCCGGCATTTGGCCAATCGCAGAAAGTCGTTTGGCCTCTCAATTAACTAATCGTTTTTTGAGTTATGTTTTTTATCACTTCATCCAGTTCATTTGCCGACGATGACAGGTACTCCAACACCTTTTCTCTTTCAGGGTCATCGGGGACCATGTTTTTTATAATGGGAATTAAGCCCATTATCCGCACAAGCGGGGCCCGGATAACGTGCGATTGGATCCACGATATTTCTTTGAGTTTTATGTTTTGCTTTTCAATTTCAATGATATATTTCAATTGGTTGGTGATATCATGTGCAATAATCAGCTTGGCTTTTTTGCCCCTATAATCCATGCTGTTACTTTGAATGTCAACCTGGATAAGCTCGCCATCCTTCTTTTTATGAGTGAAAACCCCTTTATTAATCAACAAATTAGGCTCAACCGGCTCATTTATCATTTTTTCTACTTTCGCAACGTCCTCCGGCAGCCTGATGTCCCTTATCGTCATCGACAAAAATTCATCGCGGCTGTACCCATATTTTTTTATTGCCGCGGCATTTACGTCCAAAAAGCGTAAGGTTTCTATATCCACAACCCATTTGGGCAAGGGGCTTAAATCAAATAAATCGCTATACCTTTTTTCAGATTCAAGTAATAAAAGTTCTGATATTTTACGTTCGGTAATATCTTTAAAAAATACCGAGAGGCCGTCGTCTGCCGGATAGGCACTAATGTCATACCATTTTTCGAGTGGCGTAAAATAATCTTGAAAATGAGTATATCGTTTCAAAGTCATTGCTTCGTGGTACCTTTTATATGATTCTGAATTTACCGAACCTTCAAATACCTCCCATAAATTCTTTCCTAAAATAGTATGCCGGGGCGTTTTCAATACTTTTTCGGCGGTATTGTTCCAGTAAGTAACAATCCAATCGTGGGTTACAGCAAAAAAAGCATCACCTATACTTTCCAGTATCCTGTTCTTTTCTTCCGATAATTGTCTTCGCTCCAGGGAAAATTGAACCTCCTTTTGCATCTCTGCCATTTGTATGCTTTGACCAACCTGCAATTCGTTATACTTTTTTAGTTGAAATGCCCATAGCGCGCAAATAAATGAAATAACCGCAGCCAAAAATACATGTATCACGAATGTGCGGAGGTCAAAATAGCTGAGTTGAGTAAAGTATATGCCCGCCATGCCTGCGTTTTGAAGATAACTGAATAGTGCGTGGTGGATAATAATCACCACAAGTATCGGAATTTGAAGCTTCCAATTTTGATAAGTGATCATTGCAATACACCCTATGAAAGCAAAAAAATGCATTTCAAACATCCCGTGCATCTGGTAAATGAATTGGGTCATAAATAAACCAAACACGGCGCTTAAAACATATTGGTATAATGTTGAACCCGGCAAAAATAATTTTGTAGAATAGTAGGCTATTAAGCAAATACCTCCTACCCCAAACGCAATAAGCCAGGTGCTATAAAACGTTGCCCAAAAAAGGCCTGCCATGAAATAGGCAACCAAAAAATAATTCATTATTCTATCCGACCGCTCTTTTACACCAAAAAGGAGAGCATTGGGCTGATGTGATAATGAGTTTTGATTGTACATCCTTAAATAATCATTTATTGCAATTAGGTAACTGGCAGCCATATGCCCTAAGCGCAAGTTGGCTAAAAGCCAGTTTAGGTTGTGCCGATAATAAACCTGTTATAGCAATTTTTGCATAATTTGTTTTTTCATCGGTACAATACCTGCTTCGGTTATAGTTACCGCGGTAGTACAGTTGGTGGCGCGGGTTCAGCAGCGCGACCTGAGGTGTTGAATATACGCCGCAGGCCTTTGCAATAGACGGATCGAATATCACCGGGGTAGTTAAATCAAATTTATCCTGGATTTGTTTGGCAGTATAATAGTCGTTATTTAATACCACCACCACAAAATGTACCTGGTGGCCATATTGGTTTACCAGCGATTTAAATTTGGCTAAATTAAACCTCGAACACGGGCAATCCGGGTTAAAAAAGTGAAAGAAAACGGGCTGATTTCCATTTTTTACGTCCCCGTTTAAACTGATAAGCTGCCCCTGGTAAACCGGTTTATAGTTCTTGGGGATAGGAGTTGGCAATAGATAAACCAATTGATTATACCAAAATAAAGCCCCAACCGCACCGAGTAAAAAAAATAGCCAAATACCCACTGCGAGCTTTTTCATCCTGTTTTTTACGTAATGGCACTTCAAAAGTTGCTTATTATAATCATATTATGAAGAAATGCAATTAATTGCCTTTACCCTGATTTTTTTTACAATTAAAAGATGTAAACAGATTTTTTTCTTATCATTACGGATGCGATTTTATCTGGGAACCCTTACCCTTTTATTTTTCCTGATCTCGGCCAATAGCCCGGCCGACGCGCGCCGTGCAGGCCGTAAAAAACATAAAGTGGCTAAATCTGCAAAAAGACATCAGCATGGTAATGCATATACCAGGCCGGTTATTGATACCGCCATCTCAACCGGCTGCACCAGCCCCGAAGAATTAATAACTTTTGCAAAATCGCTGCAAGGCATCCGTTACAGGTTTGGCTCACGCAATCCCGAAAAAGGGTTTGACTGCTCAGGTTTTGTTAACTACGTTTTCAATCATTTCGGCATTTCCATCCCGAGGAGCTCGGTTGATTTTACCGACGTACAGGGCGGGGTAGATTTAAAAGATGCCAAATTTGGCGACCTGATATTATTTACCGGCACCAAAAAGCATACCCGCCGGGCCGGCCACATCGGCATCATTGTATCTATGCCCGGCGAACCTATTACTTTTATTCACTCCACATCGGGCGAAGCGAATGGCGTTACGCAGACAACCATGAACGACTACTATATGGGCCGCTATATGCGGACCATCCGGGTATTTTCGGATAATAATCAGTTCGACATTTACCCGGCAATGGCCTCTCGTTAATAACCTGCTACAATTGTAATAGCAGGTTCCTTTTATTACGGCCTGGTAATATTTAACCGCCTTAAAACGAGTTACATATTAGATATTTCAATTTATTTATTAGGTATTCAGGCCTCAATATCAAAACTTATCATACATTTGCAGCCCATCAAAACAGTGCGGGATGGAGCAGTTGGTAGCTCGTCGGGCTCATAACCCGAAGGTCGTAGGTTCGAGTCCTGCTCCCGCTACATTAAAAATTGAAGCCTTGAATCGGAAGATTTGAGGCTTTTTTCGTTTGGGTTAACCTGGAGGCTATTATATTTAATTGATTAGCCCGGTTTATAAATTTGGGGCCGCGTAGACGTGCTATTTGCGAAGGAAAGCATTATATTTAAATCTGTAAACCCCTAATAATATGTCAAACCAGCAATCACAATTTTACCTTAGCGCAAAAAAAATATGGAGCACTGTAGTTAAGGAAGACTCAACACATCCGCACGAACTTAAATTAGAACTCGATCTGCACAAGCGACTGCTCAACCTCTTTCAGCCGGGTTATTATTATTATTATGTATTCAATATTTTTCAGGCTGAGTTTGAGGTTGTAAGTCCGGGTGTTACCAATATCCTGGGCTATTTACCCGAAGAAATAAATCTTCCTTTTTTCCTGGAAATATTACACCCCGACGATAAGCCGTACTTCCTGCAATTTGAAACGCGTATTACTGAATTTTTTAAGGCTTTGCCATTTGAAAAAATAGCGAAGTACAAGATGCAGTACGACTTTAGGCTGCGTGCCAAAAACGGGCGGTATGTAAGGTTACTGCACCAGGCCGTGCAGATAGATTATGATGAATCTAATTATTACCGTACGCTGGATATTGATACCGATATTACGCACATTAAACCAGACGGTATACCAACCTTCTCGATTATAGGCCTGGATGGAGAGCCATCGTACTACAATATCGCCGAAGCCAACACGCTCACACAATCATTCGACCTGTTTACACGTAGGGAAAGGGCAATTTTAAAGCTGATTGTAGAAAACAACAGCAGTAAGGAAATAGCCGACCAGCTATTTATAAGCCCCCATACTGTAAACGCCCACCGTAAAAACATACTCAGAAAGGCTAACGCCCAAACGCCGGTGGAGTTAGTGCGCAAGGCACTACAGGAAGGCTGGGTATAAACATGCTAAAAAATAGCTATAATTAGCTATTTTTTTTATGCCCGAAGCACATGAAGTTTGCAAGGAATAGATTAACCTTAAAACCACCTTGCAATGAAAAAACTTTACTTTTTATTTATCATTCTATTAGTCACTACCTGTTGCTTTGGGCAAAATTGGGGAGATGGCAAAACAAATTGGAGCAATTCTATCCAGGCGCCGTGTTTCAGCAATCTACGTTTTGCTTTCATGTCGCAGGGATATGTACCGTCGGTAAATGCCTATGCTTACAATTGGCGAATTGAAAACAAGTCTACTAAAAGGGTTAGTTTCAGCATCCAACCATGGATTATTTCTGCCGACAATAAGTATAAGGAAAAAATGCTTGGCGGGCTTTTTGTACTTGACCCGGGAGAAACGTATACACATACTACCGGATACAATAAGGTATTACCTAAAGGCAGCTCGGCAGAGTTTCATATATATAGTTACAGTGATGAAAAAGGCGGCCCGTCATATGATTGCAGGGATGGTCAAAAAATTTGTTTTTCAAATTGCAATGTGCCTAATGCTGTTTCAAGTAACCAGCAAGGAAATAACATTACCGTCAATCAAACTAATACAAAAAGCATTAATGATCAGATAGATGCGCGATTGCAGAAAAAGGATGATCTATGCTCACAGTTATCAAAAACAAACACACAATCCTCAATCTGCAATAAAACATCGGCAGATTATATGACTGGTTTAACCGGCACCGAAACCCAGGTCAACAACAGAAAATACACCATTCTTGCTGATATAAATGCGGATATTTACGAATTAGAATCATTGCTTCGCCAGGCGTCTGAAAAACAAAAGGCAGCTGAAATTGCACAGCAAGAGGCTGAAGTAAAACAGAAAAAGTTTGGTGATCTGATTACCCAGGGCGATATGTCTTTTAATAACAAAAGCTATGATTACGCCATGGGCTATTATACACAGGCGCAAAACATCGCTACAAATGATGGGGAAAAAAACATAGCCAGCCAAAAATACAATCAGGCCGCCGAAGCCAAGCGTACTGCCGCGAGGACAACCCGCGTGGCCGAAGTAAAGCAAAAAGATAAAACCGAAGATGCAACATATACCGCTGCGGCGGGTTCTGCGGCAGCGGTTATGTCGATGCTAAACGACGGGTACACACACAGCGGATTTTCTGCCAAGTTTCAAATGGGTGTGGGCTACGACCAAACACCTATGATAACCAACCAAAACAATAGCAACGCTGCTGCTGCTTCTTATGCCGATAAAGCATCTTATCCCTTAGTTGGTATTGGGCTGAAATTTGAAATATTGAATAATGCCCCTGTTAATATTAACCTGGGAGGTATATATACGGCCGGGCTTCATGCATTTGAAACCGGCATAACCGGCGTGCACACCGTAATAGGAGGAGAAGGCGGAATACAATTTTGGTATAAAACGGCTACAAAATTTAAGCTGTTCGCCGACTTTGGCTGGTACCAACGGACAGGCGAAAGAAAAAGAGATCAGGATGCTGTAACCGGCGGCACATCGGCTACCGACGACGTTAGGGAAGGCAAGTACAATTATAATGTAATGAGATTTGGTTTTGGGCCGATGCTGCATTTTAGAAAAGGCGGCAGGGAAACCTGGATAAAACCCGGGGTGTATTTTGATAAAGTTTCCTTTGCCAAGGGAGATAAGCCTAAAATGCTATTTTCATTGAAAACCAATATAGCAAGCTCAATTATAATTGAAGCGACTTACAGTCAAAACTACCCTGTTGCCGGCACTATCAATTATCCGAATGCTTTCCATGTTGTTAATCAAGATTACTTTTCACTCAAATTGATCAGACAAGGAAACCTCTTTTAGCGAACTTTCCACTTATAAATAGCGCTGAACACTAAGTCCATAGCCTCTGTTAGTAAGTGGCACAGGGCGCAATATTCAATTCAACTACTAAACCCTTCCAACCAAATCGGGTTTAGTAGTTGAATTAATAATACTGTTACTTTATCAATCTTTTATAAATCATCAAAGGTTCGACTTTGGTCATGTCCCCCCTATGAAGCAAATTAAAAGCCTAAAACTTTTCAACTTGAGGCTTTTTTGTTTTATAACGGCTGCCGCTGTTTATTTCAATCCATAATTCAGGTAGCCGCCATCGGCTACTATCTCCGTTCCGTTAATAAAGCTTGCGCTGTCAGAAGCCAGAAATAATACCGTTTTTGCTATCTCATCAGGATCGCCTAATCTTTGCAGTGCTGTAGCGGCAGCTAAAACTGGTTTTGCTTCCGCAGGAACGGCGTATTCTAATCCAGGCGTTTGAACCGGGCCCGGACTAACAATATTTACGCGGATTTTTCTGTCGGCCAATTCATTTGCGGCAATCTGCGCAATTTTATTTAATGCGCCTTTGGTAGCAGAATATACGCTGGTACCCAAATTTGATGCTGTTGCTACTGTTGATGAAGTGAAAACTACCGACGCTCCATTTGCCAGATGCGGTATCAATTTTTGCAAAGTGAAAAAATGGCCCTTTACATTGGTGTTAAACTGCGCATCAAAATCTGCTTCGGTTGCCTGTTCAATTGGCGCAAATGTGGCTATCCCTGCGTTCAGGAACAGAACATCTAATGGGGATCCGCTATTTGCAACCGCTTCTTCCAATATAGATATGTCTGCCAATTTTGAGGTATCGGACAATACCGTTTTTAAATTAGGATTATTAATCTCCCCGGCTGCCTTTTGTAAATTTTCAGTATTTCTGCCGGTAATCCAGACGTTTGCACCTGCATTAATAAACGCTTTTGCTGTTGCCAAACCAATTCCGGTGGTGCCACCGGTTATAACTACATTTTTGCTTGTGAAGTTCATAATTAAATTTTCTAATGTTTACCCTGCAAACATAGCTTAGTCAAATTTATTTTAGTTACTTTGTAACCAAAAGTAACAGTAACATTTGGGTAACAAGGTAACTTATGATTGATAATGTATGCCAGCCAGGGCACAAAAAGCAAATTATGGCTGTTCACGATGCGATGGACGTATTGAGCGGAAAATGGAAGATCTCCATCATCTCGTCTATTTGCTATTACAACGAAAGGAGATTTTCTGACATTTTGAACGATGTAAACGGAATTTCAAACAAAATGCTAAGCAAGGAATTAAAAGAACTGGAAGCAAATAAGCTGGTTAAACGAACGGTGTTAGACACACAACCCGTAACTGTCCAATATAATCTGACAGAATATGGCAGAACATTACAGACAATCATCGATAATCTTGCTGCGTGGGGAATGGAACACCGTAAAGTTATTACCGGGAAATAGCAGCGATTTTTAAAAATCTAATAAGTTTAACTCTTCGATATTCGATTCGCTTTCAGTCTTGCCGCCCGCTATATTAACAACGAAAGCCTTGTCTATGCTTTAATCGGAATTTTTTTCAGGGTGTTTTTAAGTAAATGGTGATATTTGCTATTGTAAAGCAATATAACCATGACCCGTTTATCTGTCAATATCAATAAAATAGCCACCCTGCGTAATTCCCGCGGCGGAAACAATCCCGATTTGGTACAGGTTGCCAAAGATTGCGAACGTTTTGGTGCACAAGGCATTACTGTACACCCCCGCCCGGATGAAAGACATATCCGTTACCAGGATGTTTTTGATTTAAAGGAAATAGTTACTACCGAATTTAATGTAGAGGGTAACTGCCAGGAACAGAAGTTTATTGACCTGGTGTTGGCCAACAAACCTGAGCAGGTAACACTGGTGCCCGATGTGTTAGGACAGATAACATCTAACCACGGCTGGGATACCATTACCAACTACCATTATTTAACAGATATGATAGCCGTTTTTAAAGAAGCCGGCATTCGTGTGTCGATATTTGTTGACCCAATTGCCAAGATGGTTGAAGGCGCCGCCAAAACCGGTACCGACCGGATTGAACTTTACACCGAAGGCTACGCCACACATTTTCACCAGGGTAAAGAACTGGCTATAGCACCCTATATTGAAGCCGCGAAGGTTGCACATGAGGCTGGGCTGGGCATTAATGCAGGGCATGATCTTGACCTGCATAATTTGAAATATTTTGCCGAAAACATACCTGCATTAGATGAAGTGAGCATAGGTCATGCCCTCATTTGCGATGCGTTATATTACGGATTGGAGAATACCATTCAGATGTATTTGAGGCAGTTGGTCTGAGATCTGTGGTGTGTGGTCTGAGATCTGATGGTCTGAAGTTTGTTCTTTTCACCTCAGACCTCCGACCTCAGGTTTCTGACCTCCGATTTATCTTAAAATAGTTAAGCTGCCTGATAACAGGCTACAGTTTTTATTCAGGTTGATGATGTAATAATAAGTGCCTACCGGCAGGGGCTTCCCGTTATAAGTACCATTGAATGGTGTTGTATATCCCTTTGATTCAAATAGTTTTGTGCCGTTACGGTTAAAAATTTGCACTACGGCGTTGGGGTAGCTTTCAATATTACTGATCTGCCAGTAATCGTTATGGCCATCGCCGTTGGGGGTAAAGGTGTTGGCGATGCTGAGCGGGGATAAGCCTACCGACACTTTTACTTCTGTTTTTGGGCTTTGGCAAGTGCCGCTTACCTGGGTTACGAAAAAAATGCGGTTGGCCGTTACCGTTATTTTAAACCGCCCACCTGGTTGTTCGTTTAATGGCGACACGCTATCAGCCTGCTCATATAACCGGTAAACTACGTTGGCCCCGGCGTTGTTTACCAAAAGAATGGCATCCCCAGGACTACAAACCTGGATATCACTTACCGATGGAGCGGCCAAGTCCTGCGGAGTGTTTTGAATTTGGTAGTTAACATTTATGCTCCCGCATCTGCTATCGGCAATATTTAAAGTATAGGTACCGGCCGAAAGGTTTGAGATGCTGTTTGCGGAGCCTATTGATACTCCGTTGGCATCTAGCCATGTGTAGGTATAAGGTGGTAATCCTCCGGCAACCGTTACATTACTAACGTAACCGCCTTTCAAGCCGCATTGTTCGTTGCCTGTTTGCCCCTTATTTGTAACTTTTAAGTCGGGGAGCTGATTCACCTGATAGGTGTCATAATAGCTTTCGCACCCATTTGGATCGGTCAAATAAAGCTCGTAGTTACCTGCGGGCAGACCTGTTGCGCCGTGGTGTAAGGCAACGTTAACTCCGGCAGCGTTAACCCACCGAACAGCCTTTATAAGGATATCCTGATTTACCTGCAATGCGCCATTTGCAGCATCATAGCAGGCATCAATATGATTAACCGTATAGTTAGATGGAAATACGGTACCAGGAACTTCTAAAATTTCATATCCCTCGGTGGTTTTACTGCATCCATATTGGGTTTGAAGCAGTAAGCGAATAGATACCGGGAGGAACGCCATCCAGGTCTGATTTCGTTCCTGCCAGCTTATTATTGGCATCCAGCCATTCAAACTTTGTGGCTTGCGGAGCAGTAATCCCTTTAATAGAGCCTGTTGCTTTGGCACAACCGGCATTCGTCTTTTTAAGGTTTGTATAGTCAAATACAATCTCTGTTGATTCGAGCGTTATCGGTTTTGAAAATGCCGAGCCACACCCTGAACCCTTCACTTCTAATGTATAAGTACCGGAAGGAACATTTACCAAATCAAGCTGATGCCCTACCTCTTGTCCGGAACCATCTTTCCACGTATAAGTGTAGCTTTCGGTACCCGGCACTAAATTTTTTATCTTTACATTAATGATTGATCCATCTGATTTGCCGCATCCAGCCGATTTTTTTATCGCGTCAACATCATTGACATTTATAAATGAGTAAGGCGGAGAAAAATCTGATGTGCTATTTTTAAAAATTGCCGATGCTATAACAGTACCATTAACAGGTCCATTATATGTCCAGTTGCCGGATCCATCGGCTTTAGTTGACGCGAAATAAACTTTAGGGCCGGGCAGGTCACATGTGCAATCGGCGTTAAATAATTCTATTGTTGAACCGGGGGTTGCCGTTCCACTAACGTTGGCAGTATTGATACTATTTATTTTAACAAAGGGTAAATCGGGTTTTAAATAAGTGACCATAGCCTGATAAAAAAAACAGAATATACTATTCTTTGTGACTACAAAATCGTCAGTTGGTGAAGCGCTAATGCCGTATTCACAGTAGGCAATCGCATTTTTTTCGGACGGGGCATCGCCTCCAATTAGTACTTTAGCCCCGCCGGCATATGCAATGCCCGCTGTTGATGAACTTTGGTTATGCAGATTAAAATTTAACGACCCTGTAATATCTGTATTGATGCCGTTTCCCTGAATTTTTAAATTACCGCTTGACGCGAACAAAAGCAGAATGTTGTTTGCGTACACATTTGCAAAAAGATTGTTTTTTATTATACCGTTCACCGGTGCATCTATCGGTGTTCCATTGTTGCCGTAAGTTGGCTCAATAGTAATCCGGGGATATTCCAGGGCACCAACCGGCGCGTCAGTACCTTCAATATTGGTACCCATTTTGTTGTAACTTATATCAAAGTCATTATTACTCGTATTAGTTAAAATAATTTGCAAAAAACCTGCAATCATATTACCTGTGGCCGCACTACCTCCTAAAATTAATTTGTCGCAGCTGAAAATGCCGATTCCGCCCATGTATTGATCTTGAGCAGCCAAATCGGTAAAACATATATTGCTTTGAAAAGCAAGGGACTTGCCTTTTTCAAAAAAAAGATTTGTATTCTCAAAATAATTTCCTTTTGCAGGTGCCCCAATTTTTATACTGCCATAATTCTTTAGTTGAATACCATAACCATGCGCAAGTGGATCATTGTCTTTCAACCACAGCCCATATATTTCTACAAAATCAACACCTGAACCATATAGCGTCCCTAAAATTAAACCATCCGTTGATTTATTAAAGATTTTAACTTTAGAATTGGTAACACCGAAATATGAGCCTTGCTGGGTTGTTCCATCAATTATCAAATCAGATGAAATGTCTGGCAATGAACTTAGCATTATTATCGTCCTCCCCGCTTCACTTACATCCGGCAAATTAAAATTGATATAGTCTTTCTCCGTACTCCCGTTGGCTGCAGCTTTAGTTAAAGCCTCGCGCAAAGTTCCCGGCCCGCTATCGGCATTGTTGGTAACTACAAATACTGCTGCTGTTGCCTGCCGGCAAAATAAGGTGAGCAATATGATAAACAGTTGCCTGCAACGCATTGTTATTAATCTTTAGGATTTACCGCCTTACACATCCAATAGCATCCTACCTAATAATCGTTAAACTGCCCGAGAGCAGGCTACAAGGCGTATTTAAATTGATAATATAATAATACACGCCCGGCGGCAATAGCTGATTATTGAACTTACCCTCAAAAACGTTTATGTACTCTTTAGATTCGAATACTTTTTGACCATAGCGGTTAAACACCTGCACCAATGAACCCGGGAATTTCTCAAGGCCTTGTATATTCCAGTAGTCGTTTATGCCATCGCCATTTGGGCTAAATGAATTTGGCTTTTTAACATCTACATGCACTACCTCAATATGGGTTTGGGTACGGTTGCTTTCGCAGCTGCCAATGCTATAGTTGATGTAAAAATCGCTGGTTTCGGCAATAGGCAGCGTGAATTTACCTGTCGTGTTGGTAAAAAGTGGCGTTGTAGATGTCGAATCTGCATACAATTTATAAGTACCCGCAACAGGATTTTGCACGCTGATGGTAACTGTTTCCGGATCGCAGATCCGTTGGTTATTAACAACAGGTGGATCTGGCGTAAAGGTATTATTACCAACCGTACGATCAAGGGTGAGCGGGATGGCGCACGCGGTATTATCGGTAACAACCAGCAAGTAGTTTCCTTCGCCTATATTTTTAAGGTCTTTTTCGGTACCAACAACGGCATTATTTGCATTGGTCCAACTGTATCTGTAAGGGGGCACACCTCCTGTAACGTCAACACCGGTAATAGTTCCAAATAACTGATCGCATTCATCGGGATTTGAAACCGGGTTATTCTGCGGCGAAAACTGTAAAAGCGGCGTTACCTTTACTTCTAAATTATTGACCAGTACGCTTGGGCAGCCGTACTTATCAGTTACATTAAGTGTGTAAAAGCCGGCAGCTAAACCGCTTATACCGGGCGAATTGCTAACAAAAGTGCCGTCCTGCTTTAACCATTGATAGGATGCGGGAATTATTTTTCCTTCAATCTCCAGGTTAATCGCCCCGTTATCTAATCCGCAAGTGGTGGGGGTGCTTGTCAGGGTTTTAATGGTAAACACTTCAGGCGCCAACCTGCTAACGGTAAAATATCCATCGTTACTGCATTTGGTAACTGTATTAACCGCGTTGAGGCGATAAGTGCCGTCGGCCAGGTCAAAAATATCTAAATTGCTTTGGTTGGTAGCAATCGGGGTTCCTTGTGGGTTGTACCATTGAAACAAATTGGCATTTTGAACATATACGCCTGTTATTGCCCCGTTATTGGCGCCGCACTTGGC
>Ga0075366_10000963_pt1 | contig 14036 bp, 10 predicted proteins | sample EndMethybrTD3031_FD_72351 | JGI IMG/M metagenome (GOLD analysis project Ga0075366, IMG submission 72351) | Populus endosphere microbial communities from Tennessee, USA - Endosphere MetaG P. TD hybrid TD303-1 | ecosystem: Host-associated > Plants > Roots > Endosphere | place: USA: Tennessee...
GCAGCCGCCGGAGGCGCGCTGCCGTCCTGGTAGTCGAAGAAGTACACGAAGGCGTCGCCACCGACCTGGCACTGGCCGTTGCTCGGGATGTTACCCACCACGACCAGGTTGCCGGCGGCCAGCTGCGGGTCGAGGTTGATCCGCTCGCCGGGCGAGGTGTTGCCCGGGTTGAGGTCGACGAACCAGCCATCCCTCACCGACCAGTCCACCTCGTTGCTCGTCGCCGTGCGCGTGTTGCCCACGTTGATGAGCTTGTTCTCGACCACGTTGGCGGTCCGGAAGTTGTTGTACGTGGCTCCCGTGCCCCGGTCCCGGATGCCGTACAGCGAGTTGTTGTACGCGACATAGTTGTCCGGCACCGGAAGCGTGGACGGATCGACGAGGTCGTTCGTGCCCAGGTATCGGCCGGTACCGACGTAGATCACCGGGTACGTCGCGATGACCAGGCCGGCCGCGTTGCGGACCCGGATAGCCGTGACCTCGGGACGCGTGGTGACCGCCTGCGGCTTGCCCGTGGCGTCCTTGAGCGTCGCGAGGACGGACACCGTGGGCGGGTTCACCGTCGTGTCGAACCGGTACACGTTGCCGAAGAGGTCGCCGCCATAGATCGTGGTGATCGTGCGGTCCCTTTGCGGGTCGGACACGAAGCCCGAGATCTTCGCGAAGCCCACGGGCGCCGTCGCCGATCCCGTGTTGGTCGGGATCTTGTTCAGGACCGCGCCGGTCACGAGGTCGACCACGAACAGGAAGCCCCTGCCCGAGCCCGGGCTCACGTTGTTGAGGCCCGAGGTGATATAGGCCACCCACTTGCCGTCGGAGGCGCGCTTGCCGATCTCCGCGTTGCCATAGGAGAAGCCGAGGTCGGTATCGACGAGTGCGCAGAGCGAGGCGTCGGCGCAGAACTCCCACAGCACGACCGGGTTGGTCGGGTTGGTGACGTCGAGGGCGTAGTAGCCGCGCCCGCCGGAGTTGAGGCCCGCGATGAGCACGGTCTTCCAGGCGCCGCCGACGAACACGTCCGCCGTCGAGGGAGACCCGTCGACGTTGAAGCGGTGCGTCGCGCTCCAGTTCGCGTTGGCAAGCTTGTGCAGGTTGGGCATCACCATGCGCGGCACGTAGGCCCACAACTCGTCGCCCGTATCGCCGTTGATCGCGTGCAGCATGCCGTCGTTCGCGGCCACGTACAGGACCGGCGTGCGGGTTTCCTGCGCGACCTTGAAGTCGTCGTAGGTCGGCGACACCGCGTCGTTGTACGAGAAGCTCGGCGTGCCCACGTACACCGGCGTTGCGTTCACCGGGTCGCCCAGGAGGTGCTCACGGAGGCGGAACGGGGGCGTCGTCTCCCCCACGTTGGGGGCCTTCTCGTACTGGCGCTGGCCGCGCAGGTAGTTCACGAGGTTCGTGCCGTCGTTGGCGACCGCCTGCTGGGCGGCCGTGAGCAGCACGCATTGGCCGAGGGCCCCGCACTTGTTCGCGAAGTACGGTTGCTCCGCCGCGATCGAACCCGCGGCCGAGGACCTGAGGCTCGAGTACTTGAAGTCCTTCCGCTTGTTGCCGCCGCTTTCGTCGATCGTGTAGATGAGGCGGGAGTCCGTGCTGTCGCCCGAGCGGACGTCCAGCCTCGTCATGGCCGACCACTCGATCGCGGGAAGCACCTTGCCGTTGGTGAGGTCGATGCGCTGCGCCACCACCTCGCCGTCCCAGACACCGGTCCGGAAGGTCGACGAGAAGATGAAGTTGCTGGTCTCGGTGATGTTCGGGCTGGACGTCGCCGAGGCGGCCGCCGCGGCCGTCGCGACCTTCAGCTCGGACAGCGCCGAGAGCAGGCCCTGGGCCAGCGAGTTCGGGTCGCTCGCGCTGAAATACGTGCCGCGCCCGTTTACCGCCGCGTGCCAGAGATCGTCCAGCGTCGACGGCTGGTTCTCGACCGGAACCGGCCAGTCGCACTTGGCGCCCGGAGCCACCCAGGAGCAGTTCTTGGCGCTGGGGTCCTTGATGTTCGAGAAATCGCCGACCGTGTCCTTCTTGTACGTGGGCGAGTAGTCCACCAGGCCCTCGAGGCCGAGGCCCAGGCCGAACGTGACCATATGCTGCTTGGTGTTCGTGTCCTTGCCGCCGACCGAGGGCACGTTGTCGAGGGAGAGGGGGCCCGTATCGCGCAGGTCTTCGCTGTAGTAGTACGCAGCGACGTCGGCGAGTGTCCCCGAGCCTCCCAATTTGCCGTCAAAGGCGCCGACGGCGCGGGTGAAGTAGCCCGAATCGGTGTTGTCGACGTCGCCCATGGTGGTGCCGCCGATCGTCTGGCCCGGCTGGGACGTGGTCTGGTTCCAGTAGCCGTCCGTCGTGAGCAGCGCGTAGTTGGTCTGGCACGAGTACTGCAACGGGTCGGCTCCCATGCCCGCGTTGATGCCGTCGGTCTTGCCCGCGTAGTAGCGTCCGACGCGCGAGAGCGCCTCGCGAAGCGGCGTGCTGCCGTTCGTGGTCTGCGCGTAGAGCTTCGTGTACCAGTTGCTGCGCTGCGTGCCCGTGAACTGGCCCACGCCGAGGTACTTGGAGGGCGTCACCGGGTTGTTCGGGTTGATCGTGATGAAGCCGACGCGATAGCGGTCGTCGATCGAGAGGAACGCGCGGCCGGTCGAGGTCTTCATGAGCGCCATGCGCGTGCGGTAGTAGCCCCACCAGTTGGCGAAGTTCTGCAGCTCTTCCGCGTACGTGCACGAGGCGGCTGCGGCGCAGTCCGGACGGATGGCGCCGACGCCCTTCGGATAGTTCGCCGTCGCCGGGACGATGTCCACGCGCGTGAAGCGGCCGAAGCGCGGGTACTTGTAGCCCGAGTTCAGGTCGAACTTCTTGCGGCACTTCGGCGTGGCGCCGGCAGCCGTGGTCACCAAGGTGAGGCTGACCGCATCGGCCTGGGTGTTGCACCAGCGAATCGGCGCGGGCTTGGTGTTGCCGCTCACCAGGTCCGGCGCGGTCAGCAGCGCGCACTGGGTCAGGTTGTCGTCGAGGCAATGCTCGACCGGCGAGATGTTGTAGTAGTGCGGGCCGCTGTTGGTGACCCGGACCTTGTAGTAGAAGACCGAGTTCGGGTAGCCCTCGTTGGCCGGGCTCGCGCTCTTGTAGTACTGGAAGAATCCTCCACCCTGGTTGTCCTTGCCGTTGTAGCGGCACTTGCTGGTGTCAGCGAGGTCCGTGGCCGAGGGGCTATTGGTGTTGCAATAGACCACTTCCTCGAAGCTGGTGACGAGGTTCTTCGCAGGGTTCGAGGCGGAGACCGCGAAGAACTTGTCGCCCGGGGCAGCAGTGGGGCTCACAGCGCCCAGGCTCGCGCCCGTCGAGTCGACCGCCGGCGCGTAGCTGATGTTCGGGTTGTACCAGATCTTGTTGAAGAGGGGCGTGTAGAAGAGCAGCTCGCCGTACTCGGCCGACGACGTCGTGCTGTGCGTGTTGGCGTCGTTGCCGGAGTCGTTGCCGCAGGACTGGCCCGTGCCGTTGCCGCCGTTGGCGCCCGGCCCGACGCACTTGCTGCCATTCACGTCGAAAGTGGCATTGGTGCCCGCGGAGGTGATCGCGATCGGCGCGCCGTTGGCCGTGGTCGACAGGGTGAACGTCTTGGTGTCGGCGATTGCGATGATGTAGTACGTGGTGTTGAGCGCGAGCGGCGCCGGGGGCGTGCCCGAGGTAAACACCACGGTCTGGCCGACCGCGCCACCGTGGTTGTTGGTGGTCGTGATCTCTTCGCGATCGACGATGAACGTCGCACCCGTCGTGCTGTTGGTGAGGTTGATCTTGCTGCCGCCCGAGGTGGTGGCGAGCGAGAACTGCGTCGTCCCGTTGACGCCCACGACGAAGTACTTCGTGCCGACCACGAGGGGGGCGGGAGGCGTGCCGGCCGTGAACACGACCGTGGAGCCGTTCACCGCGTTGTGGTTGCCCGAAGCCGTGATGCGCTCGTTGCTGCCGGTGTCGACACCGCTCACCGTGCGCTGCGTTCCGCCGGCGCCGGAGACCGTGTTCGGCGCGGGGCACACCTTGCAGTGGCGGTAGGTGACGCCCGCGCTCGACGTCTGGATCTGGTCGGGCATGTAGTTGTAGTTCATCGACCCCGAGTCGTCCAGGATGTACATGAGGTTCGGCAGCACGGCCGTCGACGGCGCCTGGGCCAGCGGCACGTCCGCGAGCTGCGCGACCTGCGCGCTCGCTCCGATGGGGGCGAGGGCCGTGAAGGTGCCGAGCAGCGAGCCGGCAACCAGGGCGATGAACGAGCGGCGGAACGTCTTGTGGATTCTCATGGGGTGACTCCTTGGACCCGCAACCGGGCGGGATTAGACCTGCTGCGCGAGACTTGTCTGGGTAATGGTCACGGTATTGCGGGGGCCATCGACCCTCGTCGTGACTCGGTAGTAAACGAGGGGCAGCGAGACCGGGGGCGGCGCGCCGGGCTTGTTGCTATAGCCGTCGCCTTCCCCCGCGGCGGTCGTCTGGACCGCGCATTGGTTGTCCGGGTCGCTCCAGTTCATGCTCGCCTGCGCGCACATCCGGTTCACGATGTAGCGCACGCGGTTGCCCGCGGCGTCGGGCGCGCCGCCGTTCACTGAAATGGACTGCGTCCACGTGCTCTCATCGAAGTAATCCGGGTCTACTCCGGGCAGCGACGAAAAATAGCCGGTGGCGGGGTTGTCGTCGTAGAGCGTGGCCGGCATGTTCTTGTTCGTGGTGCCTACCCAAAGCGCGGCGGCCTGGACACCCTGGTCGGCGCTTTGCACGGCCGCTTCCTTGAACGCGAAGTTGCCGGCCACCATGACGGCGGTCTCCACCGAGCGCATGAGGGCCACGCCGGCGAGCGACATGGCCACCAGCATGATGAGCGCGACCATCAGGACGATGCCGTCCTGGCGGCGAGGGAGGGAGTGCGAGCGCATGGGATCTCTTCCTTGGTCTCGGTAGGTTCAGACGCCTTCTTGCGGCGCCCAGATGAGGTTGCGGGCGGGGACCGCCATCTCGAAAACGCGGTAGCGATAGCACATCCAGTTCGGGTCGGCGCTCACGTCGAGGGGGCGGTTGGCCGCGGTCCACCTCGGCGCCGCCGTCGTCGTCGCGCACACGCCCGTAGCGGGATCCGGCCTCTCGGGCGTCGCGCTGCGCGAGACAATCGCGAAGCGGATGCCGACGACCCCCGTCGGGTCGGGAAGCGTATCGGCCCAGTTGGTGCCGTCAATGGCGTACTGCACCTGGAATTGCACGATGCCGTCGGAGACCACGACCTGTGGGCCCGGGTTCAGGACGTCGGTCATGACGAGCTGGCTACCGACCAGTGAATAGTTCACGACCGTCGGCTTCTGGCCGAGGTTGATGATCCGGGTGCCGAGGTTCTTGGCGATGTCCCACTTGGCGTAGGTCGTCGAACTGTTGCCGCCCGCCTTGTTGAACGTCGTATTGCGCGTGACGCCGTAAGCGTCCACGTAGGTACCCTTCTTGTGGTCGATGCCGTCGGTGCCGGGGAGGTCCTGCACCTGGTAGAGCGTGCACCCCGGCTGGGTGTTGGACGTCAGGATGAAGAGGTCGCCCTTCGAAAAGCCGAATCGGCTGTACGTCGTGACCAACCCGGTCGGGGTCGCAGGGAGGGCCAGCTTCGGGGGCGAAGTGAAGCTGCGCGTATCGGCGAATGCAAGGGTCAGGCTGTCGGGGGCACCGCCAACACCGTCCGCGATGAGGTAAGGCACCATCTTGAACGAGATCGGGATGTCGTCGGTGCCGCTAAAGCCGGAGACGACACAGCCCGCCCCGGCCGGGTAGCTCATGCCGAAGCCGGCCATGCGGGCTTCGCGCTCCAGCACGAAGATCGAGCCGACGCCGTTCTGTTGCGCGTCGCCGGCCCCGGTGGTCGTGCGCTTCTGGCCCTCGGAGACGGCGAAGACCTGGAACATCACGACCGTGGCGATCAGGCCGACCAGCATGCCGACCATCAGCTCGATGATCGTGAAGCCGGCCGCGTGGCGCGGGATTTTCATGAGAGGAGAGGGGATCGGGCGCATGGTCTTCATCACGGGGGGGAGACGACGGCGACGGCTACATGGTTGCTGGGCGTGATGGCGTCGGGCGCCTTCCAGCGGACGGTAATGACCATCCGGTAGCCGCCGGCGGGGTCGGGGGTTGTGACGATCGTCGGTGGGTACGCGGCTGCCTGGGGCAGGAGCGCCGTCACCTTGCCGGCCCACGCTTGCGTGATGGGGTTGCCGCCGGGCCATTTGTAGGTCGAGATGTCGCCGCCCATCCAGGCGGCCGCCGAGATCTCGTTGGCGAGGAACGCAGCCTCGGAGCGGAAGCGGGCGTTCGAGACGTTGCTGGTCGACACGGCCTGCATGGCCACCAGCGCGAGCACGCCGAGTGAAAAGATGAGGATGCCGATCATCGCCTCGATCAGCACCACGCCACCCTGGTTACCGCGGATCGATGTCATGGTTGTCTCCTAGCAGTGGCGCGGATCCGTCGTGGCGATCCCCGAGTACGGATCGCACATGCGGATGCTGCCACCGGGCGGAACCTGGACGAGGAGCTTCCGCTCGTCCGCCGCGTCCATCGTGGTGTTGCGGATCTCGATGGAGCTGAACGGCTTCGATCCGTCCGAGGGATTGGGGTCGACAACGCGGCCCAGCGAGTTGAACGAGATGATCTTCGAGTCGCTCGGCGTCACGACGACCGTTGCGTTCGACGAGCCCTCCTCGTGGGAACGCTGCGCGAGCGGCAGCACGGTCAGGTCTTCCGCGCTCGAGCAGAGGCGCACGTCCCAGCCGGTTTTCGGAGCGTCGACGAGCTTCGCCTGGACGCAGGCGTTGCGCCGGATGGCCTCGTTGCGCGCGGTCTGGAGGGCGTTGACCATGCTCTCGCCCGCCGTCCGGATCTGCGTGTTCTGGATCCAGGTCTTGAAGCTCGGGATCGCGGCCATGAGCAGGATCCCCACGACCAGGACCGAGATCATGATCTCGATGATCGAAAAGCCCGATTGGCGGCGCCGGTCCATGATCAGCAATGTCCCTTGCGCGTGACGAAGCATCCGGTCTCGCTCGGCGTCCAGCCGGTGGGCGCGGCGGTGGTCGCGCGCGCCCCGGTCTCGTTGATCGTCATGGCGAAGCCCAGGACCCGGCCTTCGCTGCCGGTGGCAGTGAGCGTGAAGGTCTGGTCGGTCGAGACGCAGGCGAGCGCGAACTTGTCGATCCTCGGCAGCCTCGCCGTCAAGGCCGCGTCCGTGCAGTCATACCTGCGGTTGTCCTGGTAGTACTGCTCCATGATCACCCGGCCGCTGTTCAGGCCGGTATGGGCGGGCACGAGCTGGGCACGCGTGATGTAGTCGGTGTACATCGGTACCGCGATCGCGCTCAGGATGGCCACGATGGCCACCACGATCATCAGCTCGATCAGCGTGAAACCCTGGTTCTTTTTCATTGGATAGACCTCCACGGATGGGAATACTAGGTAGGCGGGTGCACCCTCCCCACTCCGCCCGATCAACGGCGGACAGCGACCGATGGACGGTGGGCGGCCCCGACGAACGGCAATCCGGGATTCCGCGGGTGGCAAAAGGGGGGCAGCGAAGCCCGTGCTGCGCTATAATAGACGTCCCCCCGTGCTGTTGTAGCTCAGTTGGTAGAGCAACTGATTCGTAATCAGTAGGTCGGAGGTTCGACTCCTCTCAACAGCACCAGTCTTTCCAATGCAAAAAAGCCGCCCGAGGGCGGCTTTTTTGCTTCGCGAGACAGACGCGAGGAGGCTTACATCTTCTCCTTCGTCTTCACCGCGGCGTCCTGCACCTTCTCGCCGCCCCGCTCGATGTCCTTGCCGGCGCCCTGCACGGTATTGCAGGCGGAAAGGACGAAGCTCGATACGAGGATGGCGGCCAGCGCGATCACGGTCTTCTTCATGGTCAGGGCCCCCGGCGGGCGATACCGACCACCAGCGAGACCACGGTCAGCACGAGGAAGATGAAGAACAGGATTTTCGCGATCTCGACGGCGCCGGCGGCGATACCGCCGAAACCGAACAGGGCGGCCACCAGCGCCACCACGAAAAAGATCAAGGCGTAATAGAGCATGAGCCGCTCCTTGGTTGACTTGCGGCAAGGTCGCGCCGGGTGGCACGGCAGCTCGCCGGTAGTGAGTGCATTTTGGGCACCCGGGCGAGCCCCGAATGTCCGCACCCTGCGGAATCCCGTGTCGGTCCCTGCCTACAGCGACAAGCGGCGCGCGGCCTCGGCGACGAGCGGTTCCCAGGTCTCCTCGCCCGAGACGATTCCCAGCGACGGATACCAGAGCGAGGCATTCCCCGAGCGCGCGGCCCAGTAGATCATCGGCGCGAAATCCCCGGTGTGGAGCAGCAGCCCGCGAACGCCGCCCGCGCCCGCCAGGTGGGCCGTCACGTTGCTCACGGTGACCGTGGCCTCGCACGCCTGGAGGGCGGCCACCAGGCCCTCGAAATCGTTGAACGTATCGAGGCCCTCGAGGCGGGTCATGAGACCCGGGTGCGCCGCGTCGAACGCGGCGCGGTCGGCGGCGACATCGCCGTATTGCACGTCGAGGAGGCGCACGCCCGGGATCGCGGCGAGGCCCGCGAGGGCCTCGACCGGCATCGACTTGCGGATCTCGTGATGGCGGCGGCCGCGGCCCTGGAAGCTGCGCCAGGACACGGCGATCCACCGGCCCGGTCCCAGCGCTTGGCGCGCCGCGGCCACGCGGGCCGGATCCGCGCGAAAGACGCCGCGGGGCTGGCGCTCGAAGCTCGCAACGTCGCGGCGAAACAACGCGGGCAACGAACCGAGCGGCCAGTGACGGTCGCATTTCGCGAACGCGGCTGCGGCCTCGCCGGGCGAGACGACGTCGATGCCGGGCAGGTTCCGCGCGAAGAGCGAGACCATGCGTTCGTCGACTTCCACCACGGCGCGCGTGCCCGTGGCCGCGAGCTCGGGCAACAGCGTGCCGAAGAGCAGCAGGTCGCCCACGCCCTGCTCGCGCCACACCGCGACGCGATGGCCTTCTCCCAGCTCGGCGGGCGCGAGGCGCGGCAGTTCCGGAGGGCGCCACGTGGCCATCGGCGGGCGCGTGGTGAAGCGCAATTCGTAGCCGTCCCAGCCGCGCGTGAAATCGAGCTCGCGCAGCGCGATCTGCGCGAGGCTGAAGCGCGGATCGACGAACGCGGGCTGCATCTCCAGGGCGCGCGCATAGAGGGCCTTCGCGCTGTCGAGGTCGCCGGTTTCGAGCGCGACGTTGGCGCGGTTGTTGATCGCCTCGGCAAAGCGCGCGTCGGCGGCGATCGCCTGGTCGAAGCGCTCCGCGGCCGCCGCGAGGTCGCCGCTGTCCTTGAGCGCATTGCCCCAGTTGTTGAGCGCCGGCGCGAATCCGGGCGCGGCCGCGAGCGCTTCGCGATAACGCGCGACGGCCTCGTCCACGCGGCCCTCGCCCTGCAGCGCGAGGCCGAGCGTGTTGAGGACCTCGGGATTGCCCGGCGCGAGGCGGATCGCCTGCTCGAGCAGCGGGATCGCCTCGCCCGCGCGGCCGGTGCCCACGAAGACGACACCCAGGTTGTTCATGGCGAGCGCGTTGCGGGGGTCGCGGGCGAGCGTCGAGCGAAACGACATCTCCGCCGCGGCGAGATCGTTGGCCTGGAGCTGCAGGTTTCCGCGGTTGTAGTGTGCGGAAGGATTGCCCGGATCGAGCGCGAGCGCGGCCGCATAGGCCGCGTGCGCCGCGCTCGCGTCCCCGCGCGCTCGCAGCACGTTGCCCAGGCCCACGTGCGCGTCCGACGAACGCGGATCGACGGTCGCGGCGCGGCGAAACGCCGCGGTCGCTTCCTCGAGGCGGCCCTGTCGCCGCAACACGCTGCCCAGCTGGATCCAGCCGCCGAGGAACTTCGCGTCGAGCTGCACGGCCTTGCGCGCATCGCGCTCCGCATCGGCGAAGCGCCCCGCGTCGGCGAGCAGCATGGCGCGGTTGTTGAGGAAGGCGTGGCTGCGCGGCTCGCGCTCGATCGAGCGGTCCACCAGCGCCAGGCCCTCGGCTGCGCGGCCGGTGCGCGCGAGGATCAGGCCGAGCAGGTGCAGCGCCTGGGGATCGTCGGGCCGCGCCGCGAGGATGGCGCGCCACGCGGCCTCGGCGGCGTCGAGGCGTCCCGACTGGAACAGCGCGAGTGCCGCCGCCTCAGGCGTCGAGGCGCTCATGGATCGCTTCGAAGAGGCGAGGCCAGGTGTCCACGTCGCGGCCCGTCACGATCCGCACCGACGGATACCACGGCGAGCGGTCCTCGCCCACGCGGACCCAGTAGTAGAAGGGCGGATTGTCGGCGAGGTAGGCCAGCCACACGGGCTTGCCGAGCGCGGCGCCCAGGTGGGCCGTCACGTTGCTCGTGGTGACCACGAGGTCGCAGGCGTCGATCACCGCGAGCACGCCCTCCAGGTCATCGCGCAGGTCGAGGCCCTCGACGCGGCGGATCGTGCCACCGTGCTGCGCAGCGAAGGCCGCGCGCTCGTCGGCGGTGTCGCCGTATTGCACATCGATCAAACGGACATCGCTGCGCTCCGCGAGCGTGGCGAACGATTCGAGCGACGCCGACTTCTTCGCCTGCACGAAGCCGCGCGCCACAGGCTGGAAGCTGCGCCACGAGATCGCGATGAGGCGGCGCCCGGGCTCGGCGAGCTCCTTGCGGTACGCCTCGCGCCGGGCGGGGTCCGATTTCAGGATCGACACGGGTTGCGCGCCGAAGCTCGCCGCGTCCGGGCGGAGGATGCGTCCCAGCGAACCGCTCGGCAGGAAACGGTCGCAGCCCTCGAAGGCGCTGTTCGCGGCCGGCGTGTCGACCATGCGCCACGCCGGATTCGCGCGCGCGAACGCGGGGCGCAGCCGGGGATCGACTTCGAGGACGAAATCCGTGCCGCGCGCGAGCAGCGAGGGCATGAGCGTCGCGGCCACCAGGCGATCGCCCACGCCCTGCTCGCCCCAGACCGCGACGCGGTGGCCGTGGTCGAGATCCTCGACCGTGAGCTCGGGCACGTCGAACGCGCGGCGCACGACCGTGGTGGGGATCGTGTCGAAGCGCGCCTCGTGCAGCGTCCATCCGGCGCCGAATTCCATCTCGCAGAGGTGCGCGATGCCGAGGTTGTAGGCCGCCCGCGTCGCGCGCGGGTTGGCCTGCAGGGCGCGGCGGTAGTACTCCATCGCCTCGCGCCGCTTGCCCTGCTCCTGCAACAGGTAGCCGAGGTTGTTCAGCGCGTCGAAGTGGTCGGGCTTCGCCTCCAGCGCCTGGCGATAGCACGCCATCGCCTCCTCGACGCGGCCCTGCTCGTGCAGCGCGAGGCCGCGGTTGCTCAGCGCATCGGCGTGGCCGGGGACGCGATCGAGCACGGCCTGGTAGGCCGCGAGCGCCTCGTCGCGCCGGCCGAGCGCGCCAAGCGCATTGCCGAGGTTGTTCATCGCATTCGTGGAATCGGGCTCGAGCGCGAGCGCACGGCGGTGCGCGGCCTCCGCGTCGGCGTAGCGATGGGCGGCGAAGTAGGCGATGCCGAGGTTGTCGTGCACGGCCGCCGCGTTGGGCCGCAGCGCGGCGGCGCGCTCGAGCGCGGTGATCGCGCCGATCACGTTGCCGCGCGCCTTCAGCAGGAGGCCGAGATTGCTGAACGCGTCGCCCAGCCGGGGATCGATGCGCGTCGCGGCTTCGTAGTGGGGCAGCGCGTCGTCCTCGCGCCCGGCGGCGAGCAGCGCGTTGGCGAGGTTGTTGTGGGCCGCCGCGAACTGCGGTCGCAACTGCAGCGCCTTGCGATAGGACGTGACCGCCTCATCGAGGCGCGCGCTCTCCTGCATCAGCAGCCCGAGGTTGTAGAACGCCTCGGCGTAGTCGGGCTTCAACGTGACGGCCTTGCGATAGGCCTGCTCCGCGCCCGCCGTCTCGCCGGCCGCCTTGCGCACGCCGGCCAGGGCGTTCCACGCCTGGGGGAAGTCCGCCTTCAACGCGATCGCGCGTTCGAGATCCGGGCGCGCAGCCTCCATCTCGCCGCGGCTGATGCGGGTCTGGGCGCGGTTCACCAGCGCGGTGGGATGCGCGGGCTGGATGGCCAGGGCGCTGCCGAAGCTTGCGAGCGCCTCGTCGTGGCGGCCGAGTTGCCCGAGCACGATGCCCAGCACATGGTGGCCCTCGGCGTGCCCCGGCGCGGCGGCGACGAACTGGCGCAGCGCCGCCTCCGCCTGCGGCAGCTGCCCGGCCTGCAGCGATTGCACCGCACTCGCCCAGAGCGCCTCGGGAGATGGGGAGTTCGCCATGCCTAGCGCAGGAAGAGGCGGTATGCGGGGTTGCGCGACTCGTCGGTGTAGTCGTAGCCCAGCTCGCGCAGGAAGCGGCGGAAGGCTCCGCGCTCGCGCTCGGGCACCTGCAGCCCCACCAGCACGCGCCCGACGTCGGCGCCGTGGTTGCGGTAGTGGAAGAGCGAGATGTTCCAGCCCGAGCCCATGTGCGTGAGGAAGTTCATGAGCGCGCCCGGGCGCTCGGGAAACTCGAAGCGGTAGAGCATCTCGCCCTTCGCCCCGCGGCCGCGCCCGCCCACGAGGTGGCGCACGTGCAGCTTCGCCGTCTCGTTGTCGGAGAGATCCACGGTCTTCATGCCCTTGCGCGTGAGCTGGCCGATGATGCGGTCGGTCTCCTCGCGTCCCGAGACGGAGATGCCGAGGAAGATGTGGGCGGCGCTGTCGTCGGCGTAGCGGTAGTTGAACTCCGTGACACTGCGCTTGCCGAGCAGCTCGCACAACGCGCGGAAGCTGCCGGGCTCCTCGGGAATGGTGACGCCCAGCACCGCCTCGCGGTGCTCGCCCAGCTCGGCCCGCTCGGCCACGAAGCGCAGGCGGTCGAAGTTCATGTTCGCGCCGCAGGCGATCGCCACCAGCGTGCGGCCCTTGGCCTTGCGCTTCGCGGCCCAGCGCTTGGCACCGGCGAGCGCGAGCGCACCCGAGGGCTCCACGATCGTGCGCGTGTCCTCGAAGATGTCCTTGATCGCCGCGCAGATCTCGTCGGTATCCACGAGCACCATCTCGTCGACGAGCTTCTGCGCGAGGCGGAACGTTTCCTTGCCGACCTGCCGCACGGCCACGCCGTCGGCGAAGAGGTTCACGTGCGGCAGCGTCACGCGCTTGCCGGCCTTGAGCGAGGCGGTCATCGCGTTCGAATCCTCGGGCTCCACGCCGACGATGCGCGTGCGCGGCGAGACGCGCTTCACGTACGCCGCGATGCCTGCGATCAGCCCGCCCCCGCCCACCGGGACGAAGATCGCGTCGATGGGCTGCGCATGCTGGCGCAGGATCTCCATGCCGATCGTCCCCTGGCCGGCGATCACCAGCGGGTCGTCGTAGGGATGGACGAAAGTGAGCTTGTGGCGCCGCCCGAGGGCCTTCGCGTGCAGGCTCGCCTCGTGGTAGCTGTCGCCGTGCAGCACGACCTTCGCGCCGCGCGCGGCGACGGCATTCACCTTGATGCGCGGCGTGGTGACCGGCATCACGATCGTGGCCATGGCCCCGAGCTTCTGCGCCGCGAGCGCCACGCCCTGGGCGTGGTTGCCGGCGCTGGCGCAGATCACGCCGCGCGCGAGCGCCGCAGGCGACAGGTGCGACATCTTGTTGTAGGCCCCGCGCAGCTTGAAGGAGAACACCGACTGCTTGTCCTCGCGCTTCAACAGCACGTGGTTGGCCATGCGCCGCGAGATGCCGGGCACCGGCTCCAGCGGGCTCTCGACCGCCACGTCGTACACGCGCGCGGCGAGGATCTTCTGCAGGTAGTCGTCCTTCATGGACCCGCAAGGATAGCAAGAACCCCCTCACTCCACCGTGAACTGACCCATCATCCCCATGTCCTCGTGCTCGAGGATGTGGCAGTGGTACATGAAGGGCCGGCCCCGGGTCGGCTGCGTGAAGCGCACCAGCAGGCGCACCGGCTCTTTCACGCGCACCGTGTCCTTGAGTCCCGCGTCGTCGGGGCCCGGCCCGCCCTCGCCGCGGCCGATGACTTCGAAG
>Ga0075366_10000965_pt1 | contig 14034 bp, 21 predicted proteins | sample EndMethybrTD3031_FD_72351 | JGI IMG/M metagenome (GOLD analysis project Ga0075366, IMG submission 72351) | Populus endosphere microbial communities from Tennessee, USA - Endosphere MetaG P. TD hybrid TD303-1 | ecosystem: Host-associated > Plants > Roots > Endosphere | place: USA: Tennessee...
TCAGGCGGACGAAGACGCACGGCCGTCCCGCGTGGGTCGACTCCCCCTGGATCGAGTGGAAGATCTCGTTGACCGTGAGCATGCGTGAGCGAACCATCTATCTTACAATTTCCTGATGGCCAAGCCGGTTTTCTACACCAAGCCCACCTGAACCACGTGCAAGAACGCCAGGAGTTTCCTGGACGAGCAGAAGATCGACGTGGAACAGATCGACATCAACAAGACGCCGCCGGACCGCGCCTTCCTCGAGGAACACGTCGACGCCGACCGGTATCTGGAGTTCGTGAGCATGCGCAGCCCTGTCTTCAAGCAACGGCCGCTGCCGGGGTCGAAGGAGGAAGCGATCGATCTCATGATGGAGAATCCGAACCTGATCAAGCGGCCGATCCTGATCCGCGGCTCGAAGGTCACGTTCGGCTTCGACAAGAAGGCCTACGAGAAGTCGTGACCGCGAGCGCGCACGGCGGGCGGACCCGGCGCATCCGCGTCGGCACGTCCGGATGGAGCTACCCGTCCGGCGCGGGCACGTGGAACGGCGTCTTCTATCCGAAGAAGCGGTCGAAGGGCTTCAACGAGCTCGCCTTCTACGCGCAGCACTTCGACACGGTCGAGGTGAACTCCACCTTCTACCGGGTGCCGGCCGTGGCGACCACCGCCGGATGGGCGGAGCGTACGCCCGACGACTTCGACTTCTCGCTCAAGCTCTATCAGAAGTTCACCCATCCGCGGATGTTCACGAAGGCGACGGGGAAGGATGCGGTCGATCTCGATCGCCGCGACGTCGACGAGTTCCGCGCCGCGATCGATCCGCTGGCGCGCGCCGGCAAGCTGGGCGCGCTGCTCGCCCAGTTTCCGACGAGCTTCAGGAACGAACCGTCCTCACGCGGCTATCTCGAATGGCTGCTGCGGGCATTCCGGGACTATGAGCTCGCCGTCGAGTTCCGCCACAAGAGCTTCAGCGAGGATCCCGTCGAGGCGATGCAACTGCTCGCCGAGTACGGCGCCGCGCTGGTCCAGATCGACGAGCCGAAGTTCAAGGACTCGATCCGCCAGGACCGGCGTCCGAACGTGAAGACGATCTATTACATGCGGCTGCACGGCCGCAACGCCGCCGAATGGTGGTCGCACGAGAAGTCCGAGGACCGCTACAACTACCTGTACTCGGCGTCCGAGCTGGATCCGATCGTCGAAGACGTCGAGGAAGCGTCGCGCGACGTGAAGAAGACCTACGTCTACGCGAACAACCACTTCTCGGCGAAGTCGGTCGCCAACGCGGCGACGATCAAGGACAAGCTCGGGCAGCCGCTGCCGGGTGACTACCCCGACACGTTCGCCGAACGCTATCCCGACTTGAAGGGACTGGTGAAGATCGTGCCTACTCGGCCTTCAGATAGGCTCGTCTGAGGATGTCGCCCTTCTGGATCTTGTTGACGACGTCCATCCCCTTCAGCACTTTTCCGAAGACCGTGTACTTGCCGTCGAGCTCCGGGGCCACGCGCCTCGTGATGTAGAACTGGCTGTCGGCGTCCGCCGCCGTGCCGCTGTGCCCCATGCCGACGGAGCCGACGCCGTTCTTCCGCTTCTTGGTGATCTCGGCGACGCCAATCGGCTTCCCGCTGCCCTGGCGTCCCCACCAGTCGATCCGGCTCATGTCGCGCGAGACGGGGTCGCCGACCTGGATCACGAAGTTGGGATCGGCGCGGTGAAACCGCTGGCCGTTGTAGAAGTTCTTGTTCACGAGCTCGACGATGCGGGCGACCGTCTTCGGCGCTTCCTCGGGATAGGTCTCGATTTCGATCGTGCCCTTGATCGTCTCGAGCACGATGACCGGGCCCGCGCCGGGCGACTTCGTCTGCGCGCCCGCCAGCGCGGTGAGGGCGAAGACGAGAGCAAGTGTTCTAAGCAGGTTGGACAAGCTTTCCTACCTTCGTGACGCCGATTTTCGGACACACGTCAGCGAGGACGCACTGTGGACACAGAGGATACACCGGACGGCAGACGTTCTGCCCCCAGGTCACCAGGTACAGATTGATGATCGGCCACCAGCGCCGCGGCGAGACCCGGTAGAGCGCCTGCTCCGTTTCGTCCGGCGTGGTCGTCTGCACCCAGCCGAGCCGGTTCGAGATGCGGTGCACGTGCGTGTCGACGCAGATGTTGTCCTCGCTCCTGTGGGCGAGAATCAGCACCAGGTTGGCCGTCTTGCGACCGACGCCGGGCAGCGTCAGCAGGTCCTCCATGGTCGACGGCACGCGGCCGCCGAAGCGATCCACGATCTGGCGGCACGTCTCCTTCACGTGCACCGCCTTGTTGCGGTAGAAGCTGACCGGATAGATCAACTGCCGGATCTGCGCGTGCGTGAGCCGCGCCATCGTCCGGGGCGTGCGCGCGACGCGAAAGAGACGGCTGGAAGCGGCGGCCGTCACCGCATCCTTCGTCTGCGCCGACAGCATCGTCGCAATCAGGACCTGGAAGGGATCCTCCTGCTGCTCCTTCGCGATCTTCTCGACGGCGGGCTCGTCGAGGCCGTCGATCGCCTTCGCGAGGCGCCTCATGACCGTCGCCACCGGCGCACGGTCTGCCATCAGGAAATCGGCGTGAGCGGCGCGGCGCCGGACAGGACGGCGAGCACGTTCCGGACGGCGAGATCCACCATCGCGAGACGGGTCTCACGGGTGGCGCTGCCGAGATGCGGCACGAGGACGACGTTCTCGAACGCGAACAGGGCGGGGTTGACGTCGGGTTCCTTCGGGTAGACGTCGAGGGCGGCCCCCGCGATCAGCCGCTCACCGAGCGCCCAGATCAGCGCCTCTTCGTCGATGACGGATCCCCGCGCGGTGTTGACGAGCAGCACCGATCGCTTCATGCGCGCGAACGCCTTGCGGTCGATCAGGTGGCGTGTGGCCGCCGAGCCGGGAACGTGAAGCGAGATCACGTCGGAGGTGACCAGGACTTCGTCGAGCGTGCGATCGTCGGGCCCACGAGGCGCGGAGCCCTGACGCCGCGCGAACACCGGGGTCATCCCGAACGCCGCCGCCTTCGCCGCCACCGCCCGGCCGATGCGCCCGGCGCCGACGATGCCGAGCTGCTTGCCGCGCAGCTCGGTGCCGAGCATGAAGTCGAGCGTCCATCCCTTCCATCCGCCCGCACGGACGAGCCGTTCGCCCTCGCCCACGCGCCGCGCGATCGCGAGAATGAGCGCCCAGGTGAGCTCGGCGGTCGCTTCCGTCAGCACGTCCGGCGTGTTGGTGGCGACGGCGCCGTGCCGGCGGACCATGGGGACGTCGATGTTGTCGTAGCCGACGGCGATGTTGGCGACGATCTTGAGCCGGGACCCGGCCGTCATCACCTCGTCGTCGATGCGGTCGGTCAGCACGCAGATCAGCGCGTCCTTGCCCTCGACGCGCCGCAGCAGCTCGTCGCGCGGAATCGCGCCGTCGCCGCGATAGACGTCCACGTCATGCTGCGCTTCCAACGGAGCGAGAACCGACGAGGGGACCCGCCTGGTGAGGAGAACCGACCCCACTAGTGTCCGTGGGACAAACAGTACCCACAGTGGTTGCAGTGCACGCCGGGCTCGATCACGCAGCGATCGTCCGCGGGCGCGAGGGCGTATTTGTAGTGGCTCGGGTGCGCGCCCGGGTGGATCCGCACGCCGGGATCCGGTGGATCCGTCGGCGTCGACGCCGCCAGCCGCGAGTCGATCCGCGCGATCGTGTCGCGCACGAGCGCGCGCAGGGCGTCTTCGTTCATGCGGTGGTCTCCACGGCGTCGACGATCCCGATGATCGCGGCGTCGACGGCGGCCGCCTTCTTCCCGAGCGCCTCCCCGGCGGCCTTCCCTTCGATCACGACCAGCACCTTCTCGCCCACGCCCGCCCCGACCGAGTCGATGGCCAGCAGCGCCGTGCCCCTGGGCTGATCGTCGAGCGTGAGCGGCTGCACGAGCAGCAGCTTGGCCCCTTCGAGCTTCTTGTTCTTCTGCGTGGCGACGACGGTGCCGACGACTCTGGCGATCTGCATGTTCGCTACCCGCGACCCGACCCGCGACCGCTATTCGGTGTCCCAGCGGTCGACGATGCCGACGATGGAGGCGTCGGTGGGCGGCTCCGCGGGATAGAAGGGGAACGCGGCCTCGCGGCCGCGCACGAAGAAGACGTTCTCGCCGACGCCGGCGCCGACCGAGTCGATCGCCACCAGCGTGCGGCCTGCTGCTTCGCCGGCAGCCGTGAGCGGCTGCAGCACGAGGAGCTTCATGCCGGTCAGATTGGCGTCCTTGATGGTCGACACGACTTCGCCGAGGACTCTGGCTAGCTGCACGGCCGCACCTACTCCGTGACTTCCACCGTGTCGACGATCCCGACGATCGCGGCATCGACCGGACAGTCCTTCAGGCCCGACGCCATCCGCGCGGAGCTGCCGGAGACAATCAGCACCGTCTCGCCGAAGCCGGCGTCGACGGTGTCGATGGCCACGAGGATGTTGCCCTCGGCCTTGCCCTGCGGGTCCACGGGTCTGGCAACGAGCAGCTTGCTGCTCACGAGCCGCTCGTCCTTGCGGGTCGCAACCACGGTACCGACGACCTTGGCGAGAATCATTTTCTATCCGAGGGGCTTCGCCGCTCGAACTCCCCTCCACGCGCTCATTTCGAGGCCGTAGCTTTCCCGATCGGCAGGGTGTCTTCCAGATTGGCGTGCGGGCGCGGGATGACGTGGACCGAGACGAGCTCGCCGACGCGGCGCGCGGCGGCGGCGCCGGCGTCGGTCGCGGCCTTGACCGCGGCGACGTCGCCGCGCACGATGGCGGTCACGTAGCCGGCCCCGATCTTCTCCCAGCCGACCAGCGTCACCTTGGCGGCCTTCACCATGGCGTCCGCCGCTTCGATCATCGCGACGAGCCCCTTGGTTTCGACCATGCCGAGCGCTTCACCCATTGCATCTCCTTGACGCCGGACGTGAAGGTCCGGCCTGCCTCGACGCCGGACCCGAGGTCCGGGCTATTTCAACTCTCGGACGGCGGCTTCGATGAGCGCCGTCAACTCGCCGTATGTTAGCCGAATTTCACCCTGATCGGGCACCAGCCGCGCGCCCTCGGACTCGGGCGCGAACACGGTCTGGCACGACGCCGGATCCCCCAGGACCGCGCCCAGCGCGTCGGGGGGACAGATCGGCGCCGGCGCCGAAATGCCGTACTTGCCGCGCAGCCCCTGGAGCCGGTCCACTTCCTGCCGCGAGAGCAGCCGCTCGCCGCCGAGCAGCCGCGCGACGAGGCTGATCTTGGCGAAGTGCTCGATCGTCTCCATCTTGTAGTACGCCGCGAACAGATCGGCGCCGAGCGTCAACGCCCCGTGGTTGGCGAGCAGCATGCCGTCGTGCGCCTTCACGTACTGGCGGACGGCTTCGGGCAGCTCCTTCGTGGAGGGCGTCGCGTACTCGGCAATCGGCACGCTGCCGAGCGTCGTGATCACTTCGGCGAGCACGGCGCGGTCGAGCGGAATCCCCGCGACGGCGAACCCCGTCGCGATCGGCGGGTGCGCGTGCACGACCGCCTGCGCGTCGGACCGCTGCCGGTAGACCTCGAGATGCATCTGCATCTCCGAGGAGGGATCGCGGTCCCCGGCGATCTTCCTGCCGTCGAGATCCGTGACGACCATCATGTCGGGCGTCATGAACCCCTTGCACACGTTCTTGGGTGTCATCAGCAGGCGGCCGCCGTCGAGGCGCGTGCTGATGTTGCCGTCGTTCGACGCGGTATAGCCGCGGGCGTACAGCCGGCGGCCGACTTCCACGATCGCGGCGCGACGCTCCTGTTCCGTCATCCTGCGATCTTCGCGCGAGCGCCCACGCCGGTCTGGTCGCCGCCGTAGGCGCGGCGGCAGTTCTCCGAGCAGAAGAACTTCATCCCGGCGCCGCTGCCCACGGTGAGCGCGCTCGACGGAACGACGTACGTGCCGCAGACGGGATCGCGGACGAGGGGAACGGCACTCGGCGGCCTGGGGAGGACCGGGCCCTTCAGCCCTTCGGCGACGCCCTGGAGCAGCCGGATCAGACCGCGCAGTGCCATCGCGATCAGGATGAGCCAGACGATGAGCTTGATCACTGCGAGCCCTGCGGCTTGATCCCGAGCTCGGGATGCGCCGACCGGACGCCGTCGAGCGCCTGCCGCGCGGCCTGCGCCTCTTTCGAGGACGGCGCGACCACGAGAATCTTCTGCCAGACCTCGGCGGCCCCCTTGAGGTCCTGCTTGCCGAACGCGCGCACGACGCCGACGTTGAGCAGCGTCTTCGCATGGGCCGGATCGATCGCCAGGGACCGATCGAACTGCGCGAGCGCCTTGTCGGGATCGTTCATGTAGTAGTAGGCGATGCCGAGGTCGGTGCTGGCGTTGACGTCCTTCGGGGTGATCTTGAGCGCCTGCTGATACCAGTCGACGGCTTCGGGGAAGCGGCCCGCGTCGAAGTACATGTTGCCGAGCTCGACCCGCGTCAGCGCATCGGACGGGTTCTGCTGGGCGGTCACCTTGAGGGCCGACGCGCGCGATTCGTCGAGCGGCGGCGGGGCCGGCTGGCCGCCCCCGGAGGGAGCCGCGGCCTGCGCGGGCGGCGGCGCCGGCGCGGGCCGGCCGCTACCCTGCTGGCTGCCGATGATCCAGCCGACGAGAAGGCCGAAAAACACGCCCGCGACTCCCACGACCAAAGAGTCCTTCGACACAGGAGTCCGATCATAATGGATCCGGGGGGCGGCGCTGGAGGCTCGCTTCACTGCCCTCGGTCGCACCTTTCGAGGTAGGCTCCAGGCGCGCGTGCTCTCGATTCTCATCGTCAACTTCAACACCGGACGGTGGCTGCGGGACTGCCTCGACAGCCTGTTCGCCGTGCTCCCGGCCGGCACGTTCGAGGTGCTCGTGCTCGACAACCAGTCGCACGACGACAGCGTCCCGCAGGCGCAGGCGCTGGGACGGCCGGTGCGCTGGACGCTCTCGGACCGGAACCTCGGTTTCGCCAACGGCAACAACCGCCTGGTTCCCGACGCACGCGGCGACTTCCTCTGCCTGTTGAACCCGGACACGACGCTGACGGCCGATTGCCTGACGCCGCTCATGGCATACCTGCGCGAGCATCCCGATGCGGCGATCGCCGGGCCGCATCACCTGGGCGCCGACGGACACTGGCAGCTGACCTTCGGCGAGCCGGTGACCCTGCGCGGCGAGTTCCTCTATGCACTCGACCCCGCCCGCTTCTGGGCGCGCTACCCGGCGGACAGTCCCGCCGAGCCGCTCGACGTGGCCTGGCTGGCGGGCAGCTGCCTCGTGATGCGCGCGTCGCTGCCGCACGATCTCGGCGGTCTGTTCGATCCGCGGTTCTTCCTCAACGACGAAGATGTCGATCTCTGCCGGCGCGCCCGCGACCGCGGGCTGCGCTGCGTCTATGTTCCGGTGCGCGGCCTCATCCACTTCGGTGGCGCCAGCCGTCCGTTCCTCTCGGACGAGAAGCGCCACACCTTCCGCAGCCGCCGCGCGTATTTCGAGAAGTACTACCCGCTGCCGGGCCAGTGGCTGTTCCTCGTCGCGAACGGGCTACGGCGCCTGCGTGACGCTGTCTCAGGTTTGCGGCGCCGAGATTGAGCCCTCAGACCCGGCAGGCAGCCAGGTAGTCGCGGACCGCGCGATCGAGGCCGACGTAGAGCGCGTGCGAGATCAGCGCATGCCCAATCGACACTTCGTCGAGGTGGGGCAGCGTGCGGAAGAGCGTGAGGTTCTCGAGGTCGAGATCGTGCCCCGCGTTGATGCCCAGGCCGAGCGTGTGCGCGAGCTCGGCGGCGGCCGCATAGCGGCGGAAGCTGCGCGCGGCCGCGTCGGCCCCCTGGGCGAACGCCTGCGCAAACGGTTCGGTGTAGAGCTCGATCCGCGCGGCGCCGATCGACGCGGCCCAGCGCACGGGCGCTTCGTCCGCCTCGACGAAGAGGCTCACGCGGATGCCGCGTCCCTGCAGCTCGGCGACCTCCCGCCGGAGATCGCCGCCCGGCGTGTCGGCAGGCCAGCCGGCCTGGCTCGTAATCTCGCCTGGATGCACCGGCACCAGCGTGCACTGGTGCGGCGCGACCTCACGCACCAGCTCCAGCAGGTCCGGCCGCGGGTCACCCTCGATGTTGAACTCGACGTCGGCCCGCCGCGGCGCGAGCTGCGCCGCGATCCCGCGGACGTCGGCCCGGCGGACGTGGCGTTCGTCCGCCCGCGGATGCACGGTGATGCCGGTCGCGCCCGCCTCGAGACAGACGCGCACCGCGTCGAGCACCGACGGCACGTCGCCGCCGCGCGAGTTGCGCAGCGTGGCGACCTTGTTGACGTTGACGGAAAGGCGGGGGCCAGGGGCTGGCGGCTGAGGCATGGGGCGACGTGTTATCCCAGGTGCTGTTTCACGGTGTCGGCGATCTCGGCCGCCCAGCCCTGGATCTCGTGCTGGTTCTTGCCTTCGAGCATCACCCGCAGGAGCGGTTCGGTGCCCGAGTAGCGCACGAGGAGGCGGCCTTCGCCGGCCAGGCGCTGCTCGACGCGGCCCATCGCCTCCGCGATCGCCGGCACCGACCGCAGATCGCGGCGCTCGCGGACCCGGACGTTCACGAGCACCTGCGGGTACGTCACCAGTTCCGACGCCAGGTCGCGCAGCTCGCGTCCCGTCTCGGCCATGACGCGCAGGACGTTGAGCGCGGTCGCGATGCCGTCGCCGGTGAAGAGATGCTCGAGGAAGATCACGTGGCCCGACTGCTCGCCGCCGAGGGCGATTCCGCGCTTCAGCATTTCCTCCATTACATACTTGTCCCCGACCGGACAGCGGACCAAGTCGATGGCGGACTCCCGCAACGCGATCTCGAGCCCGATGTTGCTCATCACCGTCGCCACGACGGCGTCGCCGGTCAGGCGGCCGCGCGCTTTCATGTGGCGCGCGCACAGGAGCATCACGGCATCGCCGTCCACGACGCGGCCGTCGTGATCGATGAAGATCGCGCGGTCGCCGTCGCCGTCGAATGCCACGCCCAGGCGATGCCCCCCGTCGCGAACGGCCTGCGCCAGCCGCTGGGGATGCGTGGATCCGCAGTCGAGGTTGATGTTGCGGCCGTTGGGCTGATCGCCGATGACCGCCAGGTCGAACCCCAGCTGGCGGAACAGGCGCGGCGCCACCGTGACGGTCGCCCCGTTCGCGCAGTCGATGGCGATCCGCATCCCCCGCAGCGGCGCCGGATCGGGAAGGGCCGCCCGCGCGTGCTCGATATAGGCGTCCACCACGTCGGTCCGGTCGACGGCCGCGGGCACTCCCGCGACCTGCCACGACTGATCGGCCACGATGGCCTCGACCTGGCGCTCGAGCACCTCGGTGAACTTCTCGCCGCGGCCCGAGAACACCTTGATGCCGTTGTCCTCGAACGGATTGTGCGACGCGCTGATGACGAGGCCGGCGTCGTAGCCCATCGCGCGCGTCACGTACGCCGTGGCGGGCGTCGGGATGACGCCGGCGCTCGTGATCGACGCCCCCTCGGCCTGCACGCCGCGCGCAAGCTCGCGCTCGATCCACTCGCCCGATTCGCGCGTGTCCCGTCCGACGAGAAAACGCAGCGCCCGCGCGGGCTCGCCCGCGCCCCGCAGGGCGCGCACCAGCGCCGCGCCGAGGCGCGCCACGGTCTCGTGATCGAGCGGAGACTCGCCCGCCTTCCCCCGTACGCCGTCGGTTCCGAAGAGTTTCGACATCGGCTACTTGATCGTGACGGCCACCACGGCCGGTTCGATGGCCACGACGCCGAATCGCTCGGCGGGATCCACCTGAACCCGCAGATTGTACCGGCCGGTTCCAAGGCCGGCAAGGTCTACGAACGCCTGCACGCTGTCGGTCTGCACGTCCGCGAGCGCGGCCTCCGCGCCGCGAATCGACAACCGCACGAACCGCGGGCTCAGCTGCGCCGTCAGCCCCTGGGCGACGTTGCGGTAGCGCACGGGCACGTCCACGATCTGCCGCTCGACCGGCGCCGGCCAGATCTCGACGGTGACCTGCGCGATCTGCGGCTGGGCCAGGCGCACCGACGTGTCGACGACCCCGACCGTCACCCCGTCGCGGACGCGCCCCTTTGCGTCCTTGATCGTCACCGGCTCGGTCGTCGCCTCGGCCACCTGCCGGACGCGCGATTCCGGTCCGACGATCTCCACCATCGCCGGATCGGCGGAGACGCGGCCGATCACGAAGCCGGGCGCCGGATCGCCGTCGGTGGCCGGTACGATCGGCACGCGCCGCCGCGCCGACTTCTCGAGCTCCAGCGGCAGCGTCCCCGGAACGATCTGCGACACTTCGACGCCGAACGGCGCGCGGACCTCGTCCGGCCTGATGTGAAACAGGCGCGAGCCCGCGCGCGCGCCGCCGAGATCCAGCACGGCGACGATCTCCCCCGGCTGCATGCGGCTCAGGAGCGCCGACGATCCGCGCAGCCGCACGTCCACGGTGTCGGGCGTGTTGCCGACGATCTCGAGCGCGTCGGGCACGTTGCGGAACTCGAGCGGCACGCGGAAGCTGCGCTCGACGACGTGCTCGCCCGCCACGGTGATCCACAACAGCACGGCGAGCACCACCGCGAGCACCTTCAGCCCCAGGTTCCTGAACGGGTTGTAGCGCATCAGCTCCTGCGCCCCTGAATGAGCTGCCGGAGCCGTTCGCGCAGCGTGTCGGCGCTGAGCCCGCGCTCGATCTGTCCGTCCAGCGTGATCGAGATGATCCCCGTTTCCTCCGACACGACCACCGCGACGGCGTCGCTCTCCTCCGTCAGCCCGATCGCGGCGCGGTGGCGCGTGCCGAGCTCTCGGCTCAAGCGGGGGTTCACGGTCAGCGGCAGGAAGCACGCGGCCGCCGCAATCCGCCCTTCCTGCAGGATCACGGCGCCGTCGTGCAGCGGCGAGCCTGGCTTGAAGATCGTCAGCAGCAGATCGTAAGTGAGCGTGGCGTCGAGCGGAATGCCGCTCTCGATGTAGTTGCGCAGCCCGATCTCGCGCTCGAGCGCGACGATGCCTCCCACCTTCTTCTCCGAGAGCATCGTCGCCGCGACGACGATTTCCTCGATCGTCTCGTCCGTCGCCTGCTGGCGCGTGAAGTAGCGGAAGAACGGCGCCCGCCCGAAGTGGGCGAGCCCGCGGCGGATGTCGGACTGGAAGATCACGATCGCGGCGAAGGCGACGTAGACGAGCGCGTTGCGGATCAGCCAGTTCAGCGTCTGCAGCGGGAAGAGCTGCGACACGTAGAACAGCGCGAGCACCAGCAGCGAGCCGACGGCCATCTGCACCGCGCGCGTACCGCGGATCAGCTTCAGCGCCTCGTAGATGAGGATCGAAACGGCGAGGATGTCGACGACATCCCACCACCCCACGGGCGGCCGCCGCAACATCGTCTGAAGATACTCGGCCATCTCGCGCTAGCTTATCAGCGCAGGGCGGTGAATCTCGTGCGCGAGCGGGCGACGCGGCGCGCGAGAGAGCGTGCAGGGGAGTGCGGGGCGAATCCCGAGGACTGACTACGAACGCCGCTTGCGGCTGGCACGCCGTCGGCTGCCCGCCTTGGCGCGATCGAGGACCTTCTGGATGGCGCCGAGCGTTTCCCGCAGGACGGCGGCCGCGTCGCCCTGCTCGCGGCGCGCGCGGGTGGAGCCCCCCTCGCCCCAGAGATCGTCGATCTCGACGCCGAGCGCCCGGCAGATCGAATCGATGGTCAGCAGGCTCGGGTTCGCCGTGCCGCGCTCGACCTCGCCGAGAAACTTGTAGCTGACGCCGGCCCGCTCAGCGACTGCCTCCTGCGTCAGGTTCTGCGCCAGGCGGAGACCTCGAAGCCTCCCGCCGATGCGCGCACGCACATCCGCCAATCCGACGACCTCCCCGGCCCGAAGGTATCGGCGTCGATATGCGAGTTAAACCCTCTATATATCCTACTGACACTTATAGGCATTATATGTGTTATGGTTGCGAGACGCCGCGCACCCATGGAACGCGCCGCCCGCCACTCGCCGCTCGCGGATCTGGCACTGGCCCTCGAGGAGATCGACGCGCTGTCGATCGCGGGGTTGGGCAGGAATCACAACACGCCGGTCGACCCCGACCTGATCGCCTTGCGCGCCGCGGTGTCGCGCGCCTGCGTGTGCCTCAGGAAGCTCGAATTCTGGCTGGTGCCGGCCACCCGCGCGTCCCTGCGAGGCGTCGCGGCGGAAGACGGTGAATGCATCCTGCCCGAATCCGGGCGGCGCATCATCGTCGCGTTTCGCCGATCGGCGCCGGGAGAGATTGACGATCCGCTGCGTCGCCCCGACGGACCGTATTCGTCGTGCGAATGAGCGCGGCCGCTATCGCGACGCCAGCACGGCGTCCGCCACGCGCACCACGTCGCGCATCGCGCGCACGCCGTGCACGCGGACGATGTGGGCGCCGGCAAGGACGCTCGCGGTCACGGCGGCCGCCGTCCCCCACTCGCGCGCGTCGGGAGGCACGTCGCCGATCGCGGATCTCAGGAACGACTTGCGCGACGGACCGGAGAGGATCGGCCGATCGAGCTCGGCCAGGTCGTGGAGCCGGGCGAGGACGGCGAAGCTGTGCTCGGGGCGCTTGGCGAAGCCGATCCCGGGATCGAGGATGACGGCGTCGCGCGCGACGCCCGCCGCCTCGGCGCGCGCCATGGCCTCCCGCAGTTCGCCGCACACCTCCGCGACGACGTCGGTGTAGACGGCGCGGCCGTACATGTCGTCCGAGCGTCCGCGCGTGTGCATCAGCACCAGCGCCGCTCCCGTTGACCCGGCCACGCCGCCAAGCTCGGGTTCGTACTGCAATCCGCTGACGTCGTTCACGATCGACGCGCCGGCGGCAATCGCCTCGCGGGCGACGCGCGCCTTGTAGGTGTCGATGGAAATCGGCACGGTCACGCGCCGCGCGAGCCGCTCGACGACCGGGATGACGCGCCGCAGCTCCTCGTCCTCCGGCAGCGGCTCGGCGCCCGGCCGCGTCGACTCGCCGCCGACATCGACGATGTCCGCGCCGTCGAGCACCATCTGCGCGCCGGCGTCGACGGCCCGATCCGCGCCGGAGTGGCGCCCGCCGTCGGCAAAGCTGTCCGGGGTGACGTTGAGAATGCCCATCACGAGCGTACGCACACCGAGCTCCAGAGGAGCCCGGTGCGGCAGCGGTATGGTGTAGGTGCGGCGCACGATCGTGCCGGACCCGAAGGTCCGGCCTACGTCGCTACTCCTGGGTCAGCGGCTTGTTGAGTGGCGGGATGCCCGGAACGATCGACGGGCGATCCTTGGCCGTCTTGCGGGCGGCCTCGTCGGAGGCCGGCGTGGCGGCGTTGGGCGACTTGAGCGGCTCGAGCGCCTCGCCCGCCACGATGCGGCGGACCTGGTCGGCGTCGAGCACTTCACGCGCCAGGAGCTCTTCGGCGATCTTGTCGAGCGCGACGCGGTGCTGCGAGAGCAGCACCTTGGACCGCTCGTAGTTCGTCGTGACGATGCGCTTGATCTCCTGGTCGATGCGGATCGCGGTGTCTTCGCTGTAGTCCTGGTGCTGCGCGATCTCCCGGCCGAGGAAGATCTGCTCTTCCTTCTTGCCGAAGGTGAGCGGCCCCATCGCGTCGCTCATGCCCCATTCGCAGACCATCTTGCGCGCCATCTCGGTCGAACGCTCGAGATCGTTGCCGGCGCCGGTCGTCATGCCGCCGTTGGTCAGCTCTTCGGCGAGACGGCCGCCGAGCAGGATCGCGATCTGGTCGTTCAGGTAGTCGCGCGTGTAGTTGTGCTTGTCTTCCAGCGGCAGCATGGTGGTCAGGCCGAGCGCCATGCCGCGCGGAATGATCGTGACCTTGTGGACCGGATCGGCGTGCGGCAGCACCACCGCGAGCAGCGCGTGGCCCGCCTCGTGGATCGCCGTGACCTTCTTCTCGGCCTCGGAGATGATCATGGACCGGCGCTCCGATCCCATCATCACCTTGTCCTTGGCGAACTCGAAGTCGTACATCCGCACGACCTTCTGG
>Ga0075366_10000967_pt1 | contig 14026 bp, 10 predicted proteins | sample EndMethybrTD3031_FD_72351 | JGI IMG/M metagenome (GOLD analysis project Ga0075366, IMG submission 72351) | Populus endosphere microbial communities from Tennessee, USA - Endosphere MetaG P. TD hybrid TD303-1 | ecosystem: Host-associated > Plants > Roots > Endosphere | place: USA: Tennessee...
CTCATCCTCTCGGTGATGCTCGCCGGCCGCCTTGTCGCCGCCGGCGAGCATCACCGAGAGGATGAGGGCGGCTTCGATCAGCGTGACGGCCAGCGCCAGCACGAGCGTGCCGAACGGCTCGCCGACGCGGTGCGCCACGACCTCGGCGTGATGAACGGCCGAGATGACCGTCGCCATCAGCGCGAGCCCGCACGCCGTGATCAGCACCGTGCCGGAGGGCAGCAGGAACGCTGCGACCAGCAGCAGCGCCGCGGCGACCGGGACGATCGTCGTCCAGTCGGTCAGGAACGAGAGACGAGACACTCAACGGATAACAATAGCAGCGCCTATCGACCAGAAGTTGCCCATGACGTCAGGAACGTCGGCGTCGGCGGTTTTGATGTCGCCGATGGCCGCGGCGTGTTGCGACGCGAAGAGCTCCAAGCCGAGCCGTGAGGCCGGCCGGAAGTGCCAGCCGCCGCCGATCACAACCGACAGGGCCTTCGAGTTGAGGGCATCAGGCCCCACCGCGTCCACCCAGTTGCGGACGAACGCCATGCCGGCGCCTCCTTTCAGGAAGAACCCCTGCGACGCCCACGGCCGGAACTGCGCGACGGCGTCGACGTGCGTCGTCCGGATGCGGCCGGAGGCGGTCTCGGCGGGCACCCAGAACACCTCCGCCCCGACATCCATCCGCTGGTCGACGCGATAGCCGAGGGTACCCAGCACGCTGCCCGAATGCCGGTACGGCGTGTCTTCTTCACACGTCTGGCAGGCACCGCGCATCGTCGTGGAGGCGCCGCCCGCGACGAGCCACAGCCGCGACGCGGGAGCCGCGGGTTGCGTGTCGCGGGTTGCGGGTGCCTCCTGCGCCAGCCCCGCCGCGGGCATCAGCACCGCTGCCAGGAACGCGGCGACGGTTACGAAGCCCCTCACTTTCCGCTCCATGCGAGGTACGCCCGCAGCTGAGGATAGTGGTAGGTCTTGATGGTGTGGGCCTCGTCCTGGTAGTAGCTGCGCCGGTGGAAGAACTCCGCCGAGGTGCCGATGCCGAGCGGGCCGCGGAGCGGAACGAGGGCGTCGACGCGCATCCGCTGCAGCAGGTGATTCGCGCGCACGCCGTCGAGCGAATAGAGCTGCCGTCCTTCGTACATGAAGCCGGCGATGGTGCGTCCCTTGCGCACGAGACGCGCGACCCCGCCGAAGTCCGATCCCGGTCCGTAGTCGTAGAAGCGGGGCCCTTCCGACACGCCCTGGCCGCCGGAGGGTGGGGTTTCGGGCTCATCGGGCCTTTCGTCGACGCCGAGCGGCAGCGAATCCACCGCGCCGAGCACGGTCAGGCCCGCCCAGCCGAGCACGTGCAAGCTGGTGTTCGACGAGAACGTGTGCATGCCGCCGAGCGCCGCGTCGAACGATTGCGCGCCCGTCGAGTAGGCGTCGTTGTTCTGAAAGTCGTAGCTCTGAAGCACGGAGACGTGCACGCTGCCGTTCTTGAACGGCTGTCCGAGCAGGCGCCCGCGGACGCGCGCCTCGCTGAACCCGCTGCCGCCGCCGAAGCGCAGCCGGACCGAGAACGCGTCGTACGGCGTGCGGCTGCGTCCCGTGTTGGTATCGCCGTAGAGCGCGTCGACTTCGAGGAACGGCTGCCCTTTCGCGGTGAACGCGCTCGACTGCGATCCGCGCCACAGCACGCCGGCCGACACCAGACTGTCGAGCGATGCCGGCACGAGATCCGGCGGCTTGTCGGTGACGCGCGACGCGTCGCCGGTGCGGAAGCGGTTGTAGCCGGTCACCGGATCGAGCGCCATCGCGCCGATCTCGCTCCACAACCGCCCCTTGCCGGTCGCGTGCGTGTTGCGCACCAGCCACCCCGCGCGGTGGAACATCTCGCCGAGCGCGATGCCGCCGAGCGTCGTGTTGATGAAGTCGTTCAGCGACGGTTTGTTCGTCTCGCCGAAGTACTCCCACGTCGAGCTGCCGAAGGCCGCGACCGCGGCCGACTCGTAGAAGCTCAGGCCGTTGGCGCGCCCCGAGTTGAAGTAGTTGCTGCCCTGATACGGATGGCCGACCTGGTTGACGACGAAGTCGTCGAGGTCCCAGACCCAGCCGTTTTCCATGTTGTTCCACCACGTCTTCGGCGTGATGCGCGCCGTGACCTGGCCGCGGACGAGATTGGCCATCTCGTAGAAGACGTTGACCATCGTCGTCTGGAAGATGGCGCGCCCGACGCTGCGCTTCGGGCACGCGGCGCACAGCGTCGAGGGATCCGGATCCGGACTGGGCGTGGCGTTCTGGGCCGAGGCCCCGGGGGACTGTGACAGCAGAACGGCGGCGGTCAGTGCCAGGATCCGGATCGGCATCTACGAGCCAGCCTTCTTCGCGGCGTATGGATTGCCGCCGAGCGCGTTCGAGATGTCGGCGATCGCTTTCTGCGCGCGCACGCTGTTGCCCGCGTCGTCGAGGGGCGGCGAGACCACGGCGATGCCGAACTTGCCCGGCGAGACGGCGATGATGCCGCCGCCGACGCCGCTCTTCGCCGGAAGGCCGGTGAGATAGAGCCACTTGCCCGAGTCGTCATAGAGCCCGGCGGTCGCCATGACGGCGAGCACGCCCGGCACCTTCTCGGCGTCGAGGACCTTCTTGTTGGTGACGGGGTTGGTGCCGCCCGCCGCGAGCGTCGCCGCCATCATCGCCAGGTCTTTCGCGTTGACGCCGATCGAGCACTGCCGAGTGTAGAGATCGACCGCCTGCTGCCAGTTCGCCTTGATGTAGCCGTAGGCGAGCATCAGCGCGCCGATCGCCTGGTTGCGCTGGTTGGTGTCGGACTCGGACTTGTAGACGTCCTGCAGCACCGAGAGCTGCCGGCCGGCCGCGTCGTTGTGGAAGCCGATGATCTTGCCCCACACCGCGTCGGCGCTGCCGCCGCTGACCATGCTGGTCGCCGAGATCGCGCCAGGATTGACGAGCGGGTTCATCTCTGGGGCGCCGGCCCCCTGGACGACCTTCACCGACTCCACCGCGATGATCGAGTTGAACCGCGCGCCGGTGGCGTCGACGCCAATCCGCTTGGCGACCGAGTCGAGGCCCTGCTCCTGGATCACCTGCGCCATCGTGAAGACCTTCGAGATCGACTGGATCGATACTTCGGTCTTGATGTCGCCGGCGCTGTAGACCTTGCCGTCCACGGTCACCAGCGCGATTCCGAACAGGTTCGGGTCGACCTTCGCGAGCGCCGGGATGTAGTCGGCGTTCTTGCCTTCCTTGAGCCCCTTGTACTTCGCGAACGCGGCGTCCACGGCCGCCTGCGGCGCCGTCGACTGCGCGGTGAGCGTGGCCGCGCCCAGGCTTGCGAGTCCGAAGAGCGAAGCTCCGGCGAGGGCCTTGATGCGTCGGGTCATATGACTAGCCTCCGAGTTTCCAGGAGAAGTTGTATTTGAACGAGAACTGGAACTTCAGTCCGTCGCTCTTGAAGCCGTCGGAGAAGTTCTCGCGCCGGCCCCACTGGAGCTCGCCGCCGAACATGACGTTGGGTACGGGGGTGTAGAGCACGTTGCCGAGGGCGTACTGTCCGTCCTTGAACGCGCTCGGGGCCTGGCCGTCGCTGTTGCTGTTGTCCTGCCGCGAATAGCCGACGGTGCTGGTGAACTGCTCGTTCCACGTGTGATCGAGGAACGCGACGATCCCGACGATCGGGATCGCCTCGCCGACGATCGGCGTGACCGCGTTGCCCGGCTGGTTCTTGACGCCGACGTCCACCGGCGAGTCGTTCATGTAGTTCTGGATGCCTTCGCCGACGACGAGCTGCAGGCGGATGACGTCCTTCTTGCCGGCGTTGAGATTGGAGCTGAGGTTCACGCCCCAGCCGGTGGCGCTGCCCGAGAGATCGAACTGATCGTCGAGGACGTCGTCGTATTTGAGGAGCCGCAGCATGCCGGCGGCGCGGAGATAGCCCCAGGGACGCGTGGCCTTGAACGACGCCGAGACGTCCGGGAGCGGGAAGCGCGGCTTGATGTTCTGCAGCTCGACGCGATCGGCGTAGACGCCGGCGTCGCCGCTCGCGCCCGGCCGCTCGAGCGCGATCGTCAGGGCGTTGGCCCCCTTGAGCGGCATGTAGCGGACCTGCACGTTACGGAAGAACACCATGCCGGTCGGGCCCCAGTACTCGAGCGAGTTCGGGAACACGTCCGGATCCATGAACGGGCTCCACGTCTGGCCCGCGCCGAACTCGCCGACTTCGCCATAGGCATGGCGGAGGCGGAACGTCGTCTGGCCGGCATCTACGCCTGTGCCGAACAGCTCGAACTCGAAGGTCGTCTTCAGATCGCCGAGATCGGTCGGCGTCGAGGAGCGCACGCCGAGACGGCTCTGGCGGACGCCGGCGAAGGTATTGTTGTTTTCGCCGAACTGCTTTTCGAACGACGGCAGCTTCGTCACGCGCAACACGTCCGACCACGCCGGATCGATCTGCTTGAAGTCGTGGCCGATGTCGAGCATCGCGAAGCCGTAGATCTCGAACGTCGGCTTCGGATCGGGCGCCGGCGGCGTCGTGCCCTGCGCGCCGGCGTCGGTGCCTGATGCGGCGACCATCGCGAAGAGCAGCGCGCCCCGCGCGACGGCGCGTCTCACTCTGTTAACTGCCATGTGCTTTCTCCCACGCGCGGACCTTCCGGCGACCTTCGTCGAAGATCCGCTGATAGTTGCCCTTGCGCACCTTGAGGCTCGCCTCGGGCGTCAGTTGACGGAACACGGGCGCCCACAGGTCGAACACCGCGAAGTACGGCGCGGGACCAGCAGGCGCCACCGTGTCGGTCCCGAAGAGAAAACGATCCGGATACTTGTTGAGCATCGCCGCGACGCGCGCGCTCGCGGCCGGAGACGCGACGGCGTACTTGGCGACCTCGTCCCACGAGATGTCGAACGAGACGTGGCTGAGCTCCGGGTCGGCGATCATCGCCTCGACGATGCCGAGCTGACCCGGATGGCGCTCGGCGGCCTCCGCCGACACCTGCACGGGATGGACGATGCGCCCGAGCCCCATATGTGCCCAGATGACTGACGCCTGGCGATGGCGCTTCAGCAGCGCCTTCATCTGCGAGAGATACACCGGCTCGGCGTCCGTCTTCGCGAACGGCATGTCGATGTCGTTGTGGAGGATCACCACGAGCCCCGACTCGGCGGCGAAGTCGAGGACGCGATCGAGCGCCGGGTTCGTGAGGCTCGCCGTTTCCCCCGCGACTTTCGAGGAGACGAACTCCTTGTGAATGCTGAACTCGCCGATGCCCGTGAAGACGCCGGGGAACACGTTCAGCACGCGCTTGATGTGATCGGCGGCGTACATGTCGGCCGGGTTGAAGCCGGTGATCATCGGATCGACGCGCGCCTGATCCGCCGGCGGGAGCGACTTGTACTGCGACGCGATCCACGCGTCGGTGAACGAATAGTAGTAGAGCGGCGCGTCGCTCTGCAGGTAGTAGGTCGGCGCGAACTCGCCGGAGTTGCCGTGGGACCACTGCTGCTGCAGCGGGATGCCGAAGAGCGTCGATCGCCCGACGCGGCCGCCCATGATCGAGAGGAACTGCTTCGCGGTGATGCCTTCCTGGACGTAGTTCGTCAGGTGGAAGTGCGAGTCGTAGAACTGATCCGGCGCGTCGCCCGCCGGCTGCGTGAGCGCGAGCGCGGCCGCGAGCAGGCCGGCTCCGAGGAAGCGCGGCATCAGAAGTTCATCTCCAGGTTGATGTGGAAGACGGGGCCCCTGGCGCCGACGGCATAGGGATACGCCGTGTAGCCGACGGGCGATCGGTTCACGTACATCATCTCGGCGTTGAGGCGGAGGCCGCGCTCCTTCATCAGGAACCAGTTCTCGCCGCCGCGCACTTCCCACTGGTTGCCGTAGTCGCCGAAGATTTGGGAGGTGCCGAAGTACACCTGCAGGATCTTCGGGACGGCCATCGCCGACGCCTGCAGCTGGTAGCCGTGATCGTCGATGTCGGGAACGCTGCCGGTGTTGACGCCCTTGTAGTTGCGCAGCCAGCGCCAGTAGTACTCCCCCTCGAGCGACATGCCGCGGTACTTCAGGCCGGCGTCCACGCTCGACATGCGGTAGTCCACTTCGTTGACGGTGATCCCGGGCCCGAAGAGATCCGGCGTGAAGATCACGCTGCCATCCGTCAGGCGGATCTGCGAGTTCTCGATCCCCTCCGTTCCCGGCTGGCTCTGCTTTTCCTCGAGGCTGTGCGTGAAGTGCACGCCGATCCGCGTCGCCAGCTTTTCGTGGCCTTCGTAGTCGCCGAAGCCCGCCCACGGGCCGAACTCGCCGGTCGTCGGCAGCCACTGGAGCATGTACGACTGCGTGTCGAACCGGTTGTCGAGCTGGGCCGCGCTCACCCCGAGCGTGCTCAGGTTGTTGGCGAACATCGCCATGTACTTGAACTTCGTCTTGATCTCGCCCTTCAGCCAGACGCCGCTGGTGTACGAACCGCGGAAGAACTCGTCGGCGATCAGGCGGTCGTCGACGCCGAGCCAGTACGGAAACTGTCCTTCAGTGCTGCGCACGCTGGGGAGCGACGTGATGCCGGCGCCGGCCGTGACGTAGCGGTTGAACGCCCAGCTGATGTTCCCCGCGCCCACGACCTGCGCCGGATCGCCCTGCGACGCGTTCGAGGACCAGACGTACAGGTAGTAGCGGAACTTCGGCGAGAGGAACCAGCCCGAGAACGGCGAGAACCACTTCTGGAGCTGAACGTCCTGACGGCGCTGCACGGTGTGCGACTTGCCGAAGGCGTCCACGTAGCCGTCGTCGAGATTGCGCTGATTCAGGTAGCGCGCGTAGGAGAAGAGCCGCAGGTAGATCTGTCCCTTCTCGCCGTCGAAGAGCAGGAAGCCGACGTTGGGGACGTGGCGCGGCGCGCCGATCTTCGTCGCCGCGGCGTCGACCGTCGTCGCGGTGGCGAACTCGGCGGTGCAGCCGTCGGCGACCCAGACGCTCGTCTGGTCGTAGCCCCACGTCTTGCCGAGAAGACACGCGGCCGCGCCGGTGGACTTGACGAGCACGACGCCGGACGACGTGTCCGCCGGACATTGCGTGCGCTCGCCGGGCTTCGAGGCGCACGACACCGTCGGGGACTGCGCGGGCGCGGCGGCGCTCTGGGCGTAGAGCGTGGGCGCGCAAGCGACTGCGAAAGCGACGGCGGCCGTCGCGCGGGACACGGACCTGCGTGAGATCACTGCCACCGAATCAGCACGGCGGATGCCGCCCGCGTTCGCTCGCGGGACGACCCGCAAGTTGTTGCGGCCAAAAGACTCCGGTGTCGAACGCCGGAATCGTCAGCGCGCGCGTTCCTCCATTATTCCGGAGGCCCTTCCCGCATTCCGGAGCCACCGGCGGCACGGACGCACCGTTGCACCGCGGTGACGCACAGCGAAGTCGTTTGATGTCATCAGTTCGCGCGGGGCATCCGGCTCGCCGCCGGATCGTGTCCGAAGGCACGGTCCCTGCTGTCGCAGACGCGCCATCGCCATGTCCGAGCAAGGAGCGCCATGACTCGCGAGCCTCACGCCGACACGCCGCTTGTTCCCAGCCTGGATTCCGCCGCTGTGTCCTGCGTGGACCGGCGCGCGTTCATGATGCGCAGCGCGATGATCGGTGCCGTCGCCGTCCTGGAGGGCTGCGCGCCGTCGACTCCCGAGGAGACCGCGAAGACCGCCGCGTCCGCGACGTCACCGGCCGTCCCCGCCGCCGCGGCCGCGCCGCCGCTCTCGGGCGACCTCAACGTCGTCAAGAAGGCGAAGGGCCCGGTGATGACGACGATCGACGAGTTCTACAAGGTCGGTCCCGGGCCGTCCAGCTCGCACACGATCGGCCCGATGCGGATCACCTATGACTTCTACCAGCGCGCGACGAAGCTGCCGGCCGACCAGCTTGCGAAGGCGACGGCGCTGAAGGTGCATCTGTACGGCAGCCTCAGCGCGACGGGCAAGGGGCACGGCACCGAGCGCGCCGCGCTGGCCGGCATCATCGGCAAGGAGCCGGCGACGATCGATCCGCTGTTCCTCGACGAGCTGCGCGACAAGCCCGATCAGGTCTTCCCGGTGAAGCTCGGGAGTACGACCTTCAACGCGTCGTTGAAGGACATCGTCTACGACGCGCCGAAGGGGGACTTCAAGCATCCGAACACGATGACCTGCAAGCTGATGGGCGGCGACCAGGTGCTGCTCGAGCAGGAGTACTACTCCGTCGGCGGCGGCTTCATCGAGTGGAAGGGGTACGAGCCGCCGAAGAAGGGGCAGCCGAAGTATCCCTACTCGACGATGAAGGAAGTGCTGCAGTACGCGAAGGACGAGAAGATCTCGATCGCGCAGGTCGCGATGGCGAACGAGGTCGCCGTCTCGGGGAAGAGCGAGGCCGAGATCAACGCGTTCATCGACAAGGTCACGACCGCGATGGTCAACATCGTGAAGACGGGGCTGTCGATGCCGGAGAGCACGCTGCCGGGCCCGATCAAGCTGAAGACGAAGGCCGGTGAAGTCTACAAGCGCGCGATGGACGACAAGTACGAGAAGCAGCGCGGCCTCGGCATCGTCGCCGCCTACGCGCTGGCCGGATCCGAAGAAAACGCGCGCGGCCACCTGGTGGTCACCGCGCCGACCGGCGGATCGGCCGGGGTGATGCCCGCACTCGTGTACTCCGTCGGCGAAGGCGGGCGTCATCTGCCGCAGGAGAAGATCCGCAGCGGCATGCTGGCCGCCGCGGTGGTCGGCTACCTGTGCAAGCACAACGCGACGCTTGCCGGCGCCGAAGGCGGATGCCAGGCGGAGATCGGCGTGGCGTCCGCGATGGGCGCGGCGTTCCTCGCGCAGGCGCACGATCAGGAGCCGCAGGTCGTCGCCAACGGCGCCGAATCCTCGCTCGAGCATCACCTCGGCATGACGTGCGATCCGGTCGCCGGCTACGTACAGGTGCCGTGCATCGAGCGCTGCTCCTACGGCGCGATCAAGGCGTGGACCGGCTTCCTCATCGCGAGCAATGAGATTCCGGCCAACCGCCGCGTGGACTTCGACACGACCGTCGACGCGATGGCGCTGACCGCGAAGGAGATGAACGGCAAGTACAAGGAGACCTCCGAAGGCGGGCTCGCCGTCTCGGTGGTGCTCTGCTAGGCCCTCGCGTGATCACGTGGTGAAAACGGGCGTCAAGGCAGCGGCCGTCGGCTGGCTCGTGACGGCCGTCTACTACTTCTACCAATACACGCTGCGCTCCGCGCCCGCCGTCATGATGACCGACCTGTCGCAGGCCTTCGGCCTCACGGCGGCCGGCGTCGCGTCGATGGCGGGACTCTTCTATTACGGGTACTCGCCGTTCAGCCTCGTCGCCGGCGTGGCGATGGACCGCATCGGTCCGCGCCGCGTTGTCCCGCTCGGCGCCGCGGCGGTCGGCGTGGGCGCGCTGATGTTCGCGTCGGGCAACGTCACGCTCGCGAACATCGGCCGCTTCATCCAGGGAGCCGGCGGCGTCTTCGCACTCGTCGGCGCCGTCTACATCGCGACCACGAGCTTTCCCGCGTCGCGCGCCGCGACGCTCATCGGCGCCACGCAGATGTTCGGGATGGCGGGCGGATCGGCCGGGCAGTTCGTCGTCGGCCCCATGATCGCGTCGGGCGTTTCCTGGAGCACGTTCTGGCTCGGGATGGGGATCGCCGGGATCGCGATCAGCGTGCTGTTGTACGTGTTCCTGCCGGAGCCGGATGCGCCGGGTCTGAAGACCCGGCCTACGAAAACGGATGCGCCGGGTCCGGCGAATGCGGCGGACGCCGACTGGATGAAGGCGGCGGCGCGCGGGTTCGGCGTCGTGTTCGGCAATCCGCAGTCGATCCTGTGCGGCGTCATCGCCGGGCTCATCTTCATCCCGACGACGATCTTCGACATGGTCTGGGGCGTGCGCTACCTGCAGGAGGCCCGCGGCCTCGACTACGCGACGGCGGTACTGCGCTCGGCGACGGTGCCGTTCGGCTGGATCATCGGCTGTCCGCTGCTCGGCGCGATCTCGGATCGCATCGGACGCCGGCGTCCCGTGATTGCCGGGGGCGCGCTCGCGCTGCTCGCCTGCCTGGTCTGGATCCTCTACGGCCCGGCGAACGTGTTCCCGCCCTACGTGCTCGGCCTCGCCGCGGGTGTCGCCTCGGGCGCTGCGATGCTCCCCTACACGGTGATCAAGGAAGCGAATCCGCCCGCGTTGAGCGGCACCTCGACCGGCGTGATCAACTTCGTCAACTTCACGTTCAGCGCGCTGTTGACGCCGGTGTTCGGTCGCATGCTCGTCGAAGCCAGCGGCGGCGCCTCGACGATGACGCTCGAACACTACCAGTCGGCGTTCCTGCCGCTCGTCTACGGCGTCGCCCTCGCGGTCGTGCTGACGTATTTCCTGAGAGAAACGGGGCCGGCCGCCCGACCGGCGATGCCGGCGGGAGCCGCGGTGACATCATGACCACGCAGACCGGAACCGGAAAGTACGAAATCCTCCTCACGCGCTGCCGGGCGCTGCCGCCCATCGCGACCGCCGTGGCGCATCCGTGCGAAGCGTCGGCACTGGCCGGGGCGATCGACGCCGGCGCGCAGGGGCTGATTGTGCCCATCCTCGTCGGACCCGCGGCGAAGATCCGCGAGATCGCCGCCGCCAACAAGATCGACCTGGGATCCACGCGCATCGTCGACGCGCCGCACAGCCACGCGTCGGCCACTACCGCCGTCGCACTCGTCCGGAGCGGCGAGGCGGAGCTGCTGATGAAGGGCAGCCTGCACACCGACGAGCTGCTCGGCGCTGTCGTCGCGCGCGAGACGGGATTGCGGACGGGACGGCGGCTCAGCCACGTCTTCGTCATGGACGTGCCGACGTATCACAAGGTGCTGCTCGTCACCGACGCCGCGATCAACATCGCGCCGACGCTCGAAGACAAGGTGGACATCTGCCAGAACGCGATCGACCTCGCCGTCTCGCTGGGGCTGTCGCGTCCGAAAGTCGCGGTGCTGGCGGCCGTCGAGACCGTCACCTCGAAGATGCCGGCGACGCTGGACGCCGCCGCGCTGTGCAAGATGGCCGACCGCGGACAGATCACGAAGGGCATCGTGGACGGCCCGCTCGCGTTCGACAACGCCATCAGCCGCGAGGCGGCGAAGACGAAGGGCATCACGTCGGAAGTGGCCGGCGATCCCGACATCCTGCTCGCGCCCGATCTCGAGGCCGGCAACATCCTCGCGAAGCAGCTGACGTTCCTGGCCAACGCCGACAGCGCGGGGATCGTGCTCGGCGCGCGCGTGCCGATCATCCTCACCAGCCGCGCCGACAGCGTCCGGTCGCGCATCGCGAGCTGCGCCGTGGCGATGCTGGCGGCGCACGCGCGCCGGCAGCCGCTGCCCGCGGCGACCGCCTGACGGAGGCGCCATGCACAACTACGCGCTCGTCCTGAACGCCGGGTCGTCGAGCCTGAAATTCTCCGTCTTCCACCAGCCGCCGGCGCAGTCGTGGCGGCTGGAAGCACGCGGGCAGATCGACGGCATCGGCACGTCGCCGCGCTTCTCGGCGAAGGACGGCGGCGGCGCGCGGGTCGCCGACGATCGCCTCGACGCCTCCGTCCGCGACGGCCGCGCCGCGCTCGATCACCTGGCCGGCTGGCTTCGCGCACGCTACGGCGGCGCGCGCGTGGTCGGCGTCGGCCATCGCGTCGTCCACGGCGGCGCGCGCTTCACGGGACCGACGATGGTGACGCCCGAGGTCATCCGCGAGCTGCACGCGCTCGAACCGCTGGCGCCGCTGCACCAGCCGTACAACGTCGCCGCCATCGAGGCGGTCGAGGAGCGTCTGCCGGGCGTGCCGCAGGTGGCGTGCTTCGACACCAGCTTCCATCGCGGCCACGCCGCGGTGGCGGACGTGGTGCCGCTGCCGCGCGACATCACCGGCGGCGTGGTGCAGCGCTACGGCTTCCACGGCCTCTCGTACGAATACATCGCCTCGGTCCTCCCGCAGGCGGCGCCCGAGATCGCGGACGGCCGCGTCATCGTCGCGCACCTGGGAAGCGGCGCCAGCCTGTGCGCGATGAAGGATCGCAAGAGCGTGGACAGCTCGCTGGGCTTCACTGCGCTCGACGGGCTCTGCATGGGGACCCGGCCGGGCGCCATGGATCCCGGCGTCATCCTCCATCTCTTTCAGACGGTCGGGCTCTCGGCGAAAGAGGTCGAGGCGATCCTCTACAAGAAGTCGGGGCTGCTCGGCATTTCCGGCGTCAGCAACGACATGCGCGAGCTGCTCGCGAGCGCGGATCCGAACGCGAAGCTGGCCGTGGACTACTTCGTCTACCAGGTCGCCAAACAGATTGGCGCGCTGACGGCCGTCCTGGGCGGGCTCGACGCGATCGTCTTCACGGCCGGCATCGGCGAGAACTCGCCCGAGGTCCGGAAGCGCATCTGCGAAGCGTCCGCGTGGCTCGGCCTGAAGCTCGACGCCCAGGCCAACGATCGCGGCGCGGACGGCATCTCGCTGCCCGGCAGCCGCGTGTCGGCGTGGGTGATTCCGACCAACGAGGAACTGATGATCGCCCGCCACACCGGCGTGGTGCTCGGGCTGATCGAAGCCCGCGCCTGACGGGCCGTCACGAAGGAGCACTTCCATGGCGGTCGTGTTTACGGAGGCAGCCGGGACCGTGCCCGCGTGGCACGGCTTCCAGACGGGTCTCTGGCAGAAAGAGATCAACGTCCGGGACTTCATTCAGCAGAACTACACGCCGTACGACGGCGACGAGCGCTTTCTTGCCGGCGCGACGCCGCGAACCGCGCGGATCTGGGACACGCTGACGGCGCTGTTCGTCGAGGAGCGCAAGAAGGGCGTCCTCGACGTCTCGCAGATCCCCAGCTCGATCACCGCGCACGCGCCCGGCTACATCGACAAGGATCACGAGGTCATCGTCGGCCTGCAGACCGACGCCCCGCTGAAGCGCGCCATCATGCCGAACGGCGGCTTCCGGCTGGTCGCCAGCGCGCTCAAGACCTACGGCTACGAGCCCGACCCCCACGTCGTCGAGGCCTTCACGAAGTACCGCAAGACCCACAACGACGCCGTGTTCGACGCCTACACGGCCGACATCCGCAAGTGCCGCAGCTCGCACGTGCTCACCGGGCTGCCCGACGCGTACGGCCGCGGCCGCATCATCGGCGACTACCGCCGCGTCGCGCTCTACGGCGTCAACCGCCTCATCGAGCGCAAGCAGCAGGAGAAGGCGGAGCTCGACGACGAGCCGTCCACCGACGAGATCATCCGCGATCGCGAGGAGCTGTCCGAGCAGATCCGCGCGCTCAAGGAACTGATCCAGATGGCCGCGGCCTACGGGTTCGACATCACCGGTCCGGCGGGCAGCGCCAGGGACGCCGTGCAGTGGCTGTACTTCGGCTACCTCGCCGGCGTGAAAGAGCAGAACGGCGCAGCCATGTCGCTCGGGCGCGTCTCGACCTTCCTCGACGTCTACGTCGAGCGCGACCTCGCCTCCGGCGCGCTCACCGAAGCGCAGGCGCAGGAAATCGTCGACGACTTCGTCATCAAGCTCCGCATCGTCCGCTTCCTCCGCACGCCGGAGTACGACAACCTGTTCGCCGGCGACCCGACGTGGGTCACCGAGTCGATCGGCGGGATGGGCGACGACGGCCGCACGCTCGTGACGAAGACGAGCTTCCGCCTGCTCCAGACGCTCTACAACCTGGGCCCCGCGCCCGAGCCGAACCTCACGATCTGGTATTCGCCCAGGCTGCCGGACGGGTTCCGCCGCTTCGCCTCGAAGGTGGCGATCGACACCAGCTCGATCCAGTTCGAGAGCGACGAGATCATGCGGAGCGCCTGGGGCGACGACGGCGCGATCGCGTGCTGCGTCTCGCCGATGCTGCTCGGCAAGCAGATGCAGTTCTTCGGCGCGCGCGCGAACCTGGCCAAGTGTCTGCTCTACGCGATCAACGGCGGCCGCGACGAAGTCAGCGGCGACCAGGTCGCGCCGCCGTTCGAGCCCGTGAAGGG
>Ga0075366_10000969_pt1 | contig 14015 bp, 9 predicted proteins | sample EndMethybrTD3031_FD_72351 | JGI IMG/M metagenome (GOLD analysis project Ga0075366, IMG submission 72351) | Populus endosphere microbial communities from Tennessee, USA - Endosphere MetaG P. TD hybrid TD303-1 | ecosystem: Host-associated > Plants > Roots > Endosphere | place: USA: Tennessee...
CCGGCGCGCCGCCCGCGGGCGGCGCGCCGGGGGGCGGCGGGCGGCGCGGCCCGCCGCCGCCGCTGAGCTCGGTCTCGATCGGTTCGTTGGCCGACCAGGCGATCGCGCCCCACGCCGTGAGATCGGCCGACAGCGCATGGCGCAGCCGCAGCGCGGGCGACCAGGTCGTGCCGCTGCCATCGAGGTGCTCGACCTGCAGCGCCGCAGTCCACGCGCTGCGCCCGTCGTCGAACGTCCGCTCGTCCTGCACGAACGCACGCAGGCCATGGCGCCGGCGTTGCGGCTGCGGGCGCCCGAACGGCGCGAGGTCGCGCTGCACGGCCCAGTCGGCCCCGCCGCCGAGCTGCAGGTCGTGGCCGTCGATGCGCCAGCGGCGCTGCGCCTGCACCTCGAGCGCGTTGCGCTGCAGGTCGTAGCGGCCGGTCAGCTCCGAGCGGCTCGACAGCAGCGCCGCGTCGACATCGAAGCTGCCGCCGGCGCCGTCGGGCTGCGACCAGCGCAGGCCGCCCTGCGTCAAGGTCGTCCGATAGCGCTCGTGGCGCACCGCCGGCGTGCCGGGCGGGCCGCCGTCGGCCAGGTCGTAGCCGCCGCTGCTGCGGCGGTGGTCGAGGTCGACACGCAGCTCGGCACCACCGTCCAGCGCGCGGCGTGCCGCGCCGCCGACGACCGCCGAGGTCTCGTTGTCCCAGTCGTCGCGGCCGAGCAGCGTCTGCGAGCCGCGCTGGCCCCCGAGCGCCGCCCACAGCGACGGCGTCCAGGTGGCCTGCGCGTCGGCCGCCGCGGTCCAGCGCGCAGCGGACGTGAGGCGGCCGCGGCTGTCGGCCTGCAGCGAGGCCGCGGCGCCGGCCGATCGTGCGCTGACGATGTTGATCACGCTGTCGACGGCGTGGCCGCCCCAGACCGCGCTGCCCGATCCGCGCAGCACCTCGATGCGCTCGACCAGCTCGATCGGCTGATCGAGCAGCTCCCACTGCACGCCACCGAACAGCGGCGAGTATTGCGAGCGTCCGTCCAGCAGCACGAGCACGTTGCGCGCATAGCGCGAGCTGCCATCGCCGCGCACCGCCACCGCGCTCAGGCGGCCGTTGTAGCGCTCGACCGAGATGCCGGGCAGCTGCGCCAGCACCTCCAGCACGGTGCGCGCGCCGCCGCGGCGCAAGTCGCTGCCGGCGATCACACTGAGCGCACCGGGAAACTCCTGGGTCGCCTGCACGCGCCGCCCGAGGGTGGTCACCTCGACCGCGAGCAGGTCTTCGAGCGGGCGATCGAACAGCGCCGGCGCCTCGTCGGCGCCCGCCGCGCCGCACGCCAGCACAGCGGCTACCAACGCCCATCCCCGCAGACTGCATCCGCTTCGCCGCGTGCGCAGCATGGCGCCGTGCTCCGTCCCTCGATGGCCGGATCATAGGCCGCGGGCAGCGGCCGCCGGATCGGGTTCAGCACCGTGATGGCGAGTTAAGTCTTCGTTAATGCGTTAAGCTTTCCACGATGAAGCTGCTGCTCGCCGAAGACGACGTGATCCTGGCCGACGCGCTGAGCGCGAGCTTCACCAAGGCCGGCTTCGAGGTCGAGGTCGCTGCCAACGGCGCAGTCGCCGAATACCTGCTGCTGCGCCAGCATTTCGACGTCGGTGTGCTCGACCTCGGCCTGCCGATGGTCGACGGGCTGACAGTGCTCAAACGTGTGCGCGCCGCCAAGCCGGCCTTGCCGATGCTGGTGCTGACCGCGCTCGACGGCCTGGAGCACCGCGTCGCCGGGCTGAATGCCGGCGCCGACGACTACCTGACCAAGCCTTTCGACTTCCCCGAGCTCGAGGCGCGCATCCGCGCGCTGCTGCGCCGCACGCGCGGTGCCGGCGGTGGCGCGGCCCAGCAGTTCGGCCGCCTCGGCTTCGACCGCGAGACGCGCCGCGCAACGATCGGCGGCACCGCGCTCGAGCTCTCGCCGCGCGAATGGATGCTGCTGGACCTGCTGCTGACGCAGCGCGACAAGGTCGTCACCAAAGACCAGATCGCGGACAGCTGGGCGGTCGACCGCAGCGAATCGGCGCCCGGCTCGATCGAGGTCTACATCCATCGCCTGCGCCGCAAGCTCGAGGGCTCGGGCCTCGCGATCCGCACGGTGCGCGGGCTCGGCTACCTGCTCGAGGCCGAGACGGCCTGAGCCGGAACCTGCTGCGCAACGGACCCCGCCGCAATGCGCCAGCCGCTGAAGCGCCTGCTGCACCGCGTGCCGGGGCTGACGCCGGGCACCCGCTCGCTGCGCCGGCACCTGCTGCTGTGGCTGCTGCTGCCGCAGCTCGTGCTGTGGCTCGCGGCCGCCTTCGTGACCTACAACCTCGCCGCGCGTTACGCGAACCAGGCGATCGACGCGAGCCTGTACACCGCGTCGAAGTCGCTCGCGCGCCAGGTCAAGCCGATCGGCAACGGCCTGTTCATCGACTTCCCGCGCGCCGCGCAGGACATCATCGAGGCCGACCCGGACGACCGCGTCTACTACATGGTCAGCACGCCGCCGGGGCAGTTCATCCTCGGCAACCACAAGCTGCCACCGCCGCCCGAGATCGACTCGCCGCAGCTCGACCAGCCCTACTTCTACGACGGCACGATGGACGAGCGCGGTCGCGAGCTGCGGGTGCGCGTCGCCGCGCTCTACCTGTCGTACGGCGACGCCGACGCGCCGCAGAGCATGCTGGTGCAGATCGCACGCAGCCGCGCGAGCCGCGAGCAGCTCGCCGGACGCATCCTTGTCGACACCGCGCTGCCGCTGTCGGTGCTGGTCGCGCTGATGTCGATGATCGTCTGGGCCGGCATCCGCGCCGGGCTCGCGCCGCTCGCGCGCATGCGTGCGCTGGTCCAGGACCGCGGGCCGAACGACCTCGCGCCGATCGAGCTCGAGTCGGCGCCGCGCGAGGTGCATGCACTCGCGAAGGCGATCAACACGCTGCTCGGCGCGGTGCACGAGAGCGTCAGCGCGCAGCGGCGCTTCATCAGCGACGCCGCGCACCAGCTGCGCACGCCGCTCGCCGGCTTGAAGAGCCAGACCGAGCTCGCGCTGCGCGAGACCACCGACGCGGCGCTGCAGGCGCGGCTGCAGCGGGTGCACACGAGCGCGACGCGCAGCGCGCACCTCGTGAACCAGCTGCTGACGCTCGCGCGTGCCGAGCCCGATTCGGCGCCGGCGCAGGGGCGTGCGCGCATCGACCTCGCGCGGCTGTCGACCGACCTGTGCGCCGACATGGTCCCGCGCGCACGCCAGGCCGGCATCGACCTCGGCGTCGACGACAGCGCCGCGGTCGCCGTGCCGGTGCCCGCGAACGCGCTGCTGATGCGCGAGGCGATCGTCAACCTGATCGACAACGCGATCCGCTACGCGGGTCGCGGCAGCACGGTGACCGTGCGCGCCGCGCTCGACGGCGATCACGGCCGTGTCGAGGTCGAAGACAACGGCCCCGGCATCGCCGAGGCCGACCGCGCCCGTGTGTTCGAGCGCTTCGCACGCGCCACCCACGTCGGCGACGGCTGCGGGCTCGGCCTTTCGATCGTCAAGGAGATCGTCGAACGCCACGGCGGCAGCGTCGCGCTCGAGCCGGTGCAGCCGCAGGGCTTGCGCGCGACGATCCGCCTGCCGCTCGCCGTGGATCCTCCTGCCGCTACAGCGAGCGCAGGAAGTTGAGCAAGTCCTGCTCCTCGCGATCGACCAGGTTGACGTAGCGCGTGATCACGCCGTTCGCCTCCGAGCCGTCGCTGCGGTGCGCGAGCACGGCCTGGCGCAGGTCGGCGGTGCGGCCGTCGTGCAGGAAGAACAGGCGCTGCCCCAGGCCCCACAGCGGCGCGGTGCGGAACTCGCGCCCGCTCGCCTGGCCCTGCGCGACGCCGTCGGCCAGGCCCGTGCCCATGTCGTGCAGCAGCAGGTCGGAAAACAGGTTGACCGGCTGATAGCGCAGCGCCGCGACTGCCGTGTTGCCGGTGCGCAAGCTCGGCACGTGGCACAGCGCGCAGCCGACGCTGTCGAACAGCGCGCGCCCGGCGGCGATCGATGCGCTGCCGCCCGGCGCGTCGGTCGAAGGCCGCGGCGGCGCGAGCAGGCGCATGAACGCCGCGAACTTGTCGATCGACGCGATGCCTTCGACCGGCGTCGCCGCGCCGAGGTCGGCGCTGCTGTTGGGCTGCGCCGTGTATTGGCAGGCCTCGGTCTCGTCGCGCTCGGTCGGGAACAGGTCGTTGGTGATGCCCATCTCGACGTTGTAGGCCTCGCCGGCGAACACCAGCAGCGACTTGTTCTGCGCCTTCCAGCCGAAGCGCCCGAGCGTGCCGTCGTTGCCGTTCTTGTTGGCCTGGCCCGAGATCGTCTGGAACGGCACAACCCAGTTGCCGCGCCCGCGGATGCCGAGCGTGCGCTTGGCGCTCGCCAGACGTGCCGCGTTCGCGAGGATCTCGCGGTCCGGGATCGCCTCGATCAGCCCGGCGCCGAACACCGGCGTCGGAATGCGGAACACGACGTTGCGGTTCGCGAGCGCGGTCGCGAAGTCCGGCTGGCGCACCTGGCAGCCAAGCGCGTCGGTGCGCCCGGCGATCGTGAACAGCGCATGCACGCCGCCGTCCGGCGTGCCGTCCGGGTTGCGCACGAAACGCGCCTCGCGCACCGGGCCGTTGAGCCGGATGAAGGCCGGCACCTTGTTGGTCGCGCTGAGCTTGGACGCGAACGCGACCTGCGGGTTGATCGGCGGGCTCGTGCCGCCTGCCGCGGGCTGCGAATGGCAGCCGAGGCAGCTGTCGAGGTTCATCGTCGGCCCGAGGCCTTCGTCGGCGGCCTCGGCCTCGCTGAAATCCTCCTTGCCGAGCTCGAAAGCTTTCAGCTCGTAGGCGCCCAGGCCGGCGAGCGGCTCGCCGGCGCCGAAGGGCGCGCCGCGCGGGCCGGGATCGCGTGCGCCCGACGTGGCGGTCGCCGTCGCATCGGCGACGGCCGCCATCTCCTCCGACGGCGCGGACGGTGCGGCCTGCACCGCCTCGATCGCCTTCGTCGCCGTGCCCGCCGGCATGGCCGCGTCGTCCCCGCCTCCCCCGTTGCAGGCCAACAGGCACAGGAGTGCCCCCGACCCGATCACGTGCCTCTTCATGGTGTCCCTCCGTTCTCCTCGCCCCGTGTCACGGTCGCTGCGCGCCGTGTCCCTGTGCGATGGACCTTAGGAGTCGTTGGCGCCACGACGGTACGGGCTGGTGTCTGGCGTAAGCGGCGGTGACGCGTTCGGCGTTCGACTGCGCATCGCACGAGGACGCGCGGCGACGCACGCCCGAGCGGCCCAGAGCCGTCACCCCTGGTTGCGTAACCAGGGCGCGGACCCGATGCGAGCCTTAGGGAAAGTCCGGGGATTCCGTACCCTTGTCGTAACCTTAACGCGCCGTTAATCTTCGCCCGCTTGATTCAACAAGCTGAACAAATCCTGAACCCTGAAGGAGACACACGATGCCCTGCAAGAGAACCGCCCTGTCACTGGCCCTCGCCGGCCTGATGAGCGCCACGCTGGCCCAGGCGGGAGAGGTCGAGGTGCTGCACTGGTGGACGTCCGGTGGCGAGGCCAAGGCCGCCGCCGAGCTGAAGGCGACGATGCAGAAGCAGGGCCACACCTGGAAGGACTTCGCGGTCGCCGGCGGCGCTGGCGACTCGGCGATGACGGTGCTGAAGTCGCGTGTCGTCTCGGGCAACGCGCCGGCCGCGGCGCAGATCAAGGGCCCGTCGATCCAGGAATGGGCGCGCGAAGGCGTGCTGGCGAACATGGACACGGTCGCCAAGGCCAACAAGTGGGACGACCTGCTGCCGGTGGTGATCGCCGACGGCCTCAAGTACAAGGGCAGCTACGTCGCCGCGCCGGTCAACGTGCACCGCGTCAACTGGCTGTGGGTCAACCCCGAGGCCTTCAAGAAGGCCAACGCGAAGCTGCCGACCACCTGGGACGAGTTCTTCGCCGCGGCCGAGGCGCTCAAGAAGGCGGGCGTGATCCCGGTCGCGCACGGCGGCCAGAACTGGCAGGACTTCACCACCTTCGAGGCGGTCGTGCTCGGCGTCGGCGGTGCGGACTTCTACAAGAAGGCCTTCGTGCAGCTCGACGCCGGCACGCTGAAGAGCCCGACGATGGGCAAGGTGCTCGAGACTTTCAAGAAGGTGAAGAGCTACACCGACAAGAACGCGCCCGGGCGCGACTGGAACCTCGCGACCGCGATGGTCATCAAGGGCGAGGCCGGCATGCAGATCATGGGCGACTGGGCCAAGGGCGAGTTCCTCGCCGCCGGCAAGGCGCCGGGCAAGGACTTCGCGTGTGTCGCGGCGCCGGGCACCGCCAAGTCCTACACCTACAACGTCGACAGCTTCGCGCTCTTCAAGCTGAAGGATCCGGCCAACCAGAAGGCCCAGCAGGATCTGGCGGCCGCGATCATGTCGCCCGAGTTCCAGGAGGTGTTCAACCTCAACAAGGGCTCGATCCCGGTGCGCACCGGCATGAAGCTCGACAAGTTTGACGACTGCGCGAAGACTTCGGCGGCCGACTTCATCGCCAGCGCGAAGGGCGGCACGCTGGTGCCGTCGATCGCGCACGGCATGGCGGTGCCGTCGGCGATCGAAGGCGCGATGAAGGACGTCGTCTCGCAGTACTGGAACGACGACAAGATGACGCCGGCCGCCGCGATGGACAAGCTGGTTGCCGCGGCGAAGACCAAGTAGTCGTCCGCTGACGTTCTCAACCCAACCCTCTCCCGGCGACGGGAGAGGGGCAGCGCCGCGCCATGGCCCCCTCCTCTGCCCGACTCGCCGCCTGGATGCCCAAGCTCGTGCTGGCGCCGTCCTTCGTGCTGGCCTTGCTGTTCATCTATGGCCTGATGGCCTGGAACGGCTACCTGTCGCTCTCGGCCTCGCGGCTGCTGCCGAACTACGAGTTCGTCGGCTTCGACCAGTACGTCACGCTGTTCGACAGCGAACGCTGGTGGGTCGCGCTGAAGAACCTGGGCATCTTCGGCGGGCTGTTCATCTTCTTCGGCATGGCGATCGGGCTGCTGCTCGCGATCCTGCTCGACCAGAAGATCCGCGCCGAGGGCGTGTTGCGCACGATCTATCTGTACCCGATGGCGCTGTCGTTCATCGTCACCGGCACCGCGTGGAAATGGATCCTGAACCCGGGCCTCGGCCTCGAGAAGCTCGTCAACGACTGGGGCTTCGCCGGCTTCCAGTTCGACTGGCTGATCAACCCCGACCGTGCGATCTACACGGTCGTGATCGCCGGCGTGTGGCAGAGCGCGGGCTTCGTGATGGCGCTCTTCCTCGCCGGGCTGCGCGGCATCGACGACTCGATCCTGAAAGCCGCGCAGATCGACGGCGCGAGCCTGCCACGCATCTACTGGCGCATCATCATCCCGAGCCTGCGGCCGGTGTTCTTCTCGACGCTGATGGTGCTGTCGCACCTCGCGATCAAGAGCTTCGACCTGGTGATGGCGCTGACCGCCGGCGGCCCCGGCTTCGCAACCGACGTGCCGGCCACCTTCATGTACACGATGGCGTTCACGCGCGGGCAGATCGGCCTGGGCGCGGCGTCCGCGACGGTCATGCTGGCAACCGTCGCGGCGATCGTCGTGCCTTATCTCTATTCCGAACTGAGGGCGAAGAAATGAGCGCCACGACCATCGCCCCTGCCTCGCCGGCCGCCGCGGCGCCGTGGTTCCGATGGGATCGCGTCGCGCTTTGGTCGGTGCTGCTGCTGTTCGCGCTCTTCTTCCTCGTGCCGATGTACGTGATGTTGACGACATCGCTGAAGGACATGGCGCAGGTTCGCGAAGGCGGCCTGCTGTCGCTGCCGACCGCGCCGAGCTTCGACGCCTGGGCCAAGGCCTGGTCGAGCGCCTGCACCGGCGTCGACTGCGGCGGCCTGCGCCCGTTCTTCTTCAACTCGGTGCTGATGGTGATCCCAGCGGTCGCGATCTCGACCGCGCTCGGCGCGATCAACGGCTACGTGCTCAGCAAGTGGCGTTTCCGCGGCAGCGAACTGATCTTCGCGCTGATGCTGTTCGGCATGTTCATGCCCTTCCAGGTCGTGCTGCTGCCGATGAGCCAGATCCTCGGCTGGTTCGGCATCGCGAGCTCGATCTGGGGGCTGGTGCTGGTGCACATCCTTGCCGGGCTGCCGTCGACGGCGCTCTTCTTCCGCAACTACTACGTCGGCCTGCCCGACGAACTGGTCAAGGCCGCGATGCTCGACGGCGCCGGCTTCTGGCGCATCTTCTGGCGCATCGTGCTGCCGCTGTCGACGCCGATCCTGGTCGTCACGCTGATCTGGCAGTTCACGCAGATCTGGAACGACTTCCTGTTCGGCGTCGTGTTCTCGGGCGCCGGCTCGAAGCCGGTGACGGTCGGCCTGAACAATCTGGCGAACACCTCCAGCGCGGTCAAGGAATACAACGTCGACATGGCCGCCGCGATGATCGCCGGGCTGCCGACGCTGATCGTCTACGTGGTCGCAGGCCAGTACTTCGTGCGCGGGCTGACCGCCGGCGCAGTCAAGGGATAGAAGGACGGACATGGGTGCACTCTCGATCCGCAACGTCACGCGCCACTACGGCAGCGTCCAGATCCTCAAGGGCATCGACATCGAGGTCGAGGCCGGCGAGTTCCTGATCCTGGTCGGCGCCTCGGGCTGCGGCAAGAGCACGCTGCTGAACATCATCGCCGGCCTCGACAAGCCGAGCTCGGGCTCGGTGCACATCGCCGGGCGCGACGTGACGCACGCGCTGCCGAAGGACCGCGACATCGCGATGGTGTTCCAGAGCTACGCGCTCTACCCGAACATGAACGTCGCGCAGAACATCAGCTTCGGGCTGGAGATGCGCAACATTCCGAAGCCCGAGCGCGACGCCGCGGTACAGCGCGTGGCGAAGATGCTGCAGATCGGCCACCTGCTCGACCGCAAGCCCGGCCAGCTCTCGGGCGGCCAGCGCCAGCGGGTCGCGATGGGCCGCGCGCTCGCGCGCAACCCGGTGCTGTTCCTGTTCGACGAGCCGCTGTCCAACCTCGACGCCAAGCTGCGTGTCGAGATGCGCGCCGAGATCAAGCGCCTGCACTCGCTGGCGCAGGTCACGACGGTCTACGTGACCCACGACCAGGTCGAGGCGATGACGCTCGGCGACCGCATTGCGGTGATGAAGGAAGGCCGCGTCGAGCAGCTCGGCACGCCGGACGACATCTACGGCCGGCCGGCGACACGCTTCGTCGCCGAGTTCATCGGCTCGCCTGCGATGAACATCGTCGCGTGCGAGCGCGGCGCGATCAGCATCGCGGCGCACGGCGTCGACCTCGCGCTCAACGACGGCCAGCGCCATGCAATCGGCGGCACCAAGGGCAACGGGCTGCTCTACGGCCTGCGGCCCGAGGCGCTGTCGTTCGCCGACGCCGGCCTGCCCGGCACGGTGAGCATGCTCGAGCCGACCGGGCCCGAGACCTACGCGATGGTCGACACGCCGGTCGGCAAGCTGACCGCGCGCGTGCCCGGCAAAGTGCACCACGCGGTCGGCGAGCGGGTGTTCCTGCGCTGGTCGCCCGACGAGGCGCACCTGTTCGACGCCGCGACCGAAGCGCGCGTCGCCTGAGCACTCAGCCGTCGCGCCACTCGAGCGCGAGGCAGCGGCCCAGCGTGCCGAGCAGCTCGGCCTGATCCACCGGCTTGGCGAGGAACCCGGCCGCACCGGCCTGCATCGCGGCTTCGCGCTCCTCGGCGCCGGCACTCGCCGACACCGCGATCACCGGGACCGCCGCGGTGGCCGCGGCCGCGCGCAGCCGTTCCATCGCCTGTGTGCCGTTCAGGCGCGGCATCGTCAGGTCCATCAGGATCAGATCGGGCCGCAGCGTGGTCGCCTGCCGCACCGCCTCGTCGCCGTCGCAGGCGACCGCAACATCGAAGCCGTACAGCGCCAGCGTCTCGCACAGCACCTGGCGGTTGAGCTCGATGTCGTCGGCGACCAGCACCAAGCGCCGCCGGCCCGCGTAGCCGGCGATCCGGCGCACCACCGCCGGATCGGCGAGCGGCCCGGCCGCCGTCGGCAGGCGCAGCTCGAACGAGAACTCGCTGCCGCGGTCGGGCTCGCTGTGCACGTGGATGTCGCCGCCCATGTGGCGCACGAGCTGGCGGCTCAGCGCGAGGCCGAGGCCGGTGCCGCGGCTGCGGTGGTCTGCGTCGCCGAGCTGCTCGAACGGGCGGAACAGCCGCGCCAGGTCGGCCGCCGCGATGCCGATGCCGGTGTCGCGCACCGCGAACGCGAGCAACACCGCGTCGGGCGATTCGGTGCAGGCCACGCGCAGCGTCACGCTGCCGCCGGCAGTGAACTTGATCGCGTTGCCGAGCAGGTTCAGCAGCACCTGGCGCAGCCGCTGCCCGTCGACCAACACCGCCGGCATGCGCGCCGGGCCGTCCAGCGTCAGCACAAGGCCCTTGCGCTCGGCCTCGATCGACACCGCGGCGAGTGTGTCGTCGAGCAGGCGGCGCGGATCGATGCGCTGCGGGAACAGGTCCATCTTGCCCGCTTCGATCTTCGCGAGGTCGAGCACGTCGGTGATCAGCCCGAGCAGGTGCTGCCCCGAGCGCTCGATCGCGGCCAGGCCCTTCGCGAGCCGCTCCGGTTCAGGCGGCGCGGCCTGCAGCAATTGAGCGAAGCCGAGCACGCCGTTCAGCGGCGTGCGCAGCTCGTGGCTCATGTTGGCGAGGAACGCGCTCTTCGCGCGGCTCGCAACCTCGGCGCGGTCGACCGCGCGCGCCAGCTCGGCGGTGCGCTCGCGCACACGTTCCTCGAGCTGCTCGCCGTGGCGCCGCAGCGCCTCGGTCGACGCGGCCAGGCGCGCGGCCATCGTGTTGAACTGCGCGCCGAGCCGGCCCAGCTCGTCGTTCGTCTCGATCGGGCAGCGCGCGGCGAAATCGCCTTCGGCGAAGTGCTGCATCGAGCGGTCCAGCCGCGCCAGCGGGCGCCGCACGATGCGGCCCACCAGCCAGTAGGTCACCGCGAAAACCGCCAGCAGCACTGCCGCGACCATGCCGAGGTGCGCGCCGCGCGCCTGCGCCAAAGCCTGGCGCATCGGCACGCGGCTGAACACGATCTCGACCGCGCCGATCTCGCGCGCCAGGCCGTCTGCCGCGACGTAGCGGATCGGCTCGGTGCGCACGACGACGTCGTCCTTCGGCGCGTCGTTGCCACGCATCGGCACCACGCGGCCGTAGCCGGTTGCGGTGATGCTGACCGACGCGACCTCCGGGCTCGTGCTGACGGTGTCGAGCAGCAGGTCGATCGCCTTGGTGTCGACGTTCCACAGCGGGTAGGCGAGGCCGCGCGACAGCAGCTGCGCGATGCTCGACGAACGGGTGTCGAACTCGAACTGGCGGCGCTCGCTCTCGCGGCTGTCGAGCGCCCACCAGAAGCCGCCGAGGATCAGGAGCAAGGTCGCGGCCAGCGCCGCGACGAGCTTGGCACGCACGCTCACTGGAGTACCCTCCGCGCAGAGCGCTTCGGGATTCGTGCTTGGGAGCGGCCCGGCGCACTGATGCCCGCCGCGACGGTCGCACGCGCCGGCACGGTCAACGCGCACCCAGCGCTGCGAACGCGAAGTCGTAGCGCTTGATCTCGGGGTGGTGGGCCTTGGAGTAGCGGCGGAAGTCGATCGGCCGCTCGTGCTCGCCGAAGGTGCTCTCGTAGTCGCGCAGGCTGGCGCGTGTCACGACCTGCAGGTTGTCGAGCCGCCGCCGCAGCCCGCCGTCGACCGCGAAGTCGATCCCGTTCGCGTGGTCGTAGAGCATCACCAGCGCCCAGGCGCCGATCAGATGGTGGCCGGCCAGCGTGGCGGCCAGCCCGCCGTCGTCGAGGCTGCGCAGCGCCCGTGCGAACCCGCCCATGCCGCCGATCACCGCCGCCGAGCCGCGCTCGCGTGCTGCCTTCAGTGCGCCGAGCGCCATCTCGTCGTTCGCGGCCCAGACGAGGTTGGCCTGCGGGTAGCGGGCCAGCAGCACACGCGCCTTGCGCTCGCCGTCGCCCTCGCTCCAGTCACCGTAGACGAGCTGCTCAAGGCGCGCGCCGGGCACGCCGGCGAGGTAGTCGGCGAGGCCCTTGGCGCGCTCGTTCGACACCGGCGTCGAGCTCGGTCCGGTGATGCCCAGCGCGCTGACCGGCTGCGCGCCGAGCTCGCGGTGCAACGCCGCCGCGAGGCGAGACACGCCGCGTGTGTTGTCCGGCACCGCGCTGCCGATCCAGCGTGCGTAACGCTCGCGCTCATGGCCGACCGTGGTGCGCTGCTCGTCGGTCACGTCGCTGTGGATCACGAACACACGCACCGGCGAGCGCTCCAGCGCCTCCAGCATCGCCGGCGCCGCCATCTTGTCGTTGACGATCACGGCGTAGTCGGGCGCCTGCGCACGCGCGGCGACGGCCTGGGCGTGGCGGATCATCTGCAGGTGGTCGTGGCTTGCGTGCAGGATCTCGAGCCGCATGCCGAGCTGCCCGGCGGCCAGCGCCATGTAGTCGGCGGCGGCCCGCGCCATCGGCCCGGACGGTGTGGGGCTGGGCGACCCAGGGTCGAGGAACACGACGCTCGGCACCCGAGCGGCCGCGCGGGCAAACCCGCTCACCATGGCGGCGGCAAGCACGGAGCGGCGGGTCGGCATGGGTGTCGGCGCGGGGGACGGGCAGGCCGGGAGTGTTGCGATTGTGCGCCCGGAATGGGCCTGATCAGGACCGGCGGATGGGCAAGGTCTACACTGGCTCGCACGCCATGTTCGATCAGCTCGAGTCCCTCGCCCAGCGCGTCGCGCCGAACGTCGACCGGTGGTCGCTGCGCGCGCTGCACGAGCGCTCCGAGCAGCTCATGGTGCGCCAAGGTGTCGCCGAGGCACCGACACGCGGCCGCGAAGCCGGCGTGATGGTCACGGTGTGCGACCGCGGCGGCGTCGGCCACGCAGCCACCGCCGACCTCGGTGAAGCCGGCCTCGCCGACGCGTTCGCGCAGGCCCGCACGCTCGCGCACGCAAGCGCCGGACGGTTGGTCTTCGACCCGCTCACGCTGCCGCCGCTGCGCACCCGCGCACGCTACCGCGGGCCGCTGGAGCGCCAGGCGCTCGATGCACCGCTGCGCGACAAGCTCGCGTTGCTGATCGCCGCCAGCCGCGCGACCCGCACCGATGCACGCATCGTCGACGGCTGCGCGAGCCTGTGGTCGTTGCACGCCGAGCAGTTGCTCGTCACCAGCGACGGCGCGTGCATCGAGCAGCAGTGGGACCAGACGATGCCGCACGTGCAGGCCACCGCGCAGGTGAACGGCGTGACGCAGACACGCTCGTCGGCCGGCCAGTACAACGGCTTCTGCCAGCAGGGCGGGCTCGAGGTGCTCGAGCGGGCGCACTTCGCGACCGAGGGCCCGCGGGTCGCCGCCGAGGCGATCGAGCTCGCGCAGGCGCCGCAGTGTCCGAGCGGCGAGATGGACCTGCTGCTGATGCCCGACCAGATGATGCTGCAGATCCACGAGTCGATCGGCCATCCGCTCGAGCTCGACCGCATCCTCGGCGACGAGCGCAACTTCGCCGGCACCAGCTTCGTCACGCTCGAGATGTTCGGCTCGTACCGCTACGGCAGCGAACTGCTCGACGTCAGCTACGATCCGTCGCGCCCCGAGCAGATCGCAAGCTTCGGTTTCGACGACGAGGGCACTCCGGCGCAACGCGAGCTGCTGATCGAGCGCGGCGTGCTCAAGCGCCCGCTCGGCGGCAGCCTCTCGATCGCGCGCGCGCAAGGCCAGCGGCCGGGCCTCGAGGGTGTCGCGACCACGCGCGCGAGCAGCTGGAACCGCGCGCCGATCGACCGCATGAGCAACCTCAACGTCGAGGCCGGCGACGCGTCGCTCGCGCAGATGATCGCGAGCATCGAGCTCGGCGTGCTGATGCGCACCAACGTCTCGTGGAGCATCGACGACTCGCGCAACAAGTTCCAGTTCGGCTGCGAACACGG
>Ga0075366_10000971_pt1 | contig 14002 bp, 12 predicted proteins | sample EndMethybrTD3031_FD_72351 | JGI IMG/M metagenome (GOLD analysis project Ga0075366, IMG submission 72351) | Populus endosphere microbial communities from Tennessee, USA - Endosphere MetaG P. TD hybrid TD303-1 | ecosystem: Host-associated > Plants > Roots > Endosphere | place: USA: Tennessee...
CATGCGCGGCTGCTTCGGCGGCTGCACCTTCTGCTCGATCACCGAGCACGAGGGCCGCATCATCCAGAGCCGCAGCGAGGACTCGGTGATCCGCGAGATCGAGGAGATCCGCGACCGCGTCAAGGGTTTCACCGGCGTGATCAGCGACCTCGGCGGGCCGACCGCGAACATGTACCGCATCGCCTGCAAGAGCCCGCAGATCGAGGCAGCCTGCCGCAAGCCGAGCTGTGTCTACCCGGGCATCTGCCCGAACCTGAACACCGACCACGGGCCGCTGATCAAGATGTACCGGCGCGCCCGCGCGCTGCGTGGCATCAAGAAGATCCTGATCGGATCGGGGCTGCGCTACGACCTCGCGGTCAAGTCGCCCGAGTACATCAAGGAGCTCGTGACGCACCACGTCGGCGGCTACCTGAAGATCGCGCCCGAGCACACCGAGGACGGGCCGCTGTCGAAGATGATGAAGCCGGGCATCGGCGCCTACGACCGCTTCAAGCAGCTGTTCGAGCAGTTCAGCGCCGAGGCCGGCAAGAAGCAGTACCTGATCCCGTACTTCATCGCGGCGCACCCCGGCACGCGCGACGAGGACATGATGAACCTCGCGCTCTGGCTCAAGCGCAACGGCTTCCGCGCCGACCAGGTGCAGACCTTCTACCCGAGCCCGATGGCGACGGCGACCGCGATGTACCACACCGGGCGCAACCCGTTGAAGGGCATCACGCGCGACGCGGCGCGCAGCGAAACGGTCGACGTCGTGCGCGGCGAGCGCCGCCGGCGCCTGCACAAGGCCTTCCTGCGCTACCACGACCCGGCCAACTGGCCGCTGCTGCGCGAGGCGCTGAAGACGATGGGCCGCGCCGACCTGATCGGCAACGGCAAGCACCACCTGGTGCCGACCTGGCAGCCGGCGGCCACCGACGCCGGCTACCAGAGCCCGCGGCGCAAGAACTCGACACCGACCGCTGACAAGCGGCGCCCGTTGACTGCACGGCCGGGCCGCCTGCTGACCCAGCACACCGGTCTGCCCCCGCGTGAGACCGGCGCGCGCCCGGCGCGCAAGAAGCCGGCACGCTGAGGCTGCGAAGCGGCGCGCCATGCGCCGCGTGTTGTCGCGCACGCGACATCGACGCCTGCGATGCTCGGTGGAAACACGAGCATCGATCGCGGGAGCCGCGGCGTATACGTATCGCCTCGTGCGGCGCAGACCGTGCATCCAGGAGACAAACATGTTCGCAAGCCGAGCTCATCGGTGGGCGGCGGTGGCCGCCCTGTTCGTCCCGCTCGTTGCGCTCGCCGATGGCGTGAGCGTGCGCGACGATCCCGCAGACCCTGCGACCAGCCCGTTCCCGAGCGACCGCTTCACGGTGCGCGACTGGTCGAACCACACCTTCCGGCGCGTCAACCTGCCCAAGCCCGACTGCGCGGTGCGTGCCAGCGACTGCGCCGACATCGACGTGATCAACACGCTCGACGGCTTCTCGACCCAGCCGCGCTTCACCGTGCCGTTCACCGGCGCGATCGACCCCGCCAGCGTCACGAGCAGCACGGTCTATCTCGTGAACCTCGGCGACACGCTGAGCCTGCGCGGCTTCGGCCAGCGCGTGGGCATCAACCAGGTGGTGTGGGACACGGCGACGAACACGCTCGCGTTCGAATCCGACGAGCTGCTCGAGGAGCACTCGCGCTACCTGCTCGTGATCACCGACGGCGTGCGCGATGCGCGCGGCAAGAAGATCGAGGCCGCTCGCGACGACGATGGCGACGCTCGCCACCGTGGCCACGACCTCGGCGACTACCGGCGCGATCTTCGCGACGCCGCGCGCGCGGGCCACCACAGCCGGCACAAGGTCGTCGCCGCGACCTTGTTCACGACGCAGAGCGCGACGACCGATCTGCTCAAGATCATGCGGCAGATCAAGCGCTCGCACCCGACGCCGGCCAGCTTCATGGCCGGCAACGGCGGCGCGGCGCGCTCGGTGTTCCCGCTTGGCACGATCCAGGCGATCCAGTTCAGCCGCCAGACCGGCGCGACCCCGGCGTTCACGACGAGCTTCCTGCCGACCCCGGCGCTCGGCGTCGTGCCCGGCGCCGTGGGCCAGATCGCCTACGGCACGTTCGTGTCGCCCGACTACCAGACCGCGGCGAAGTTAATCCCCCCGACCGGCACCTTGAGCGGCCAGCCGCAGCCGCAGGGCAGTCACACGCTGACGTTCCAGCTCTTCGTGCCCGCCGGTGCGAAGCCGACCGGCGGGTGGCCGGTCGCGATCTTCGGCCACGGTTTCACCGACAGCATGTACGGCGCGCCGTGGACGGTGGCCTCGGTGTTCGCGTCGCAGGGCCTCGCGACGCTCTCGATCCACGTCGTCGGCCACGGCGGCGGGCCGCTGGGCACACTCAACGTGCTGCGCGAGGGCGCTGCGCCGGTCGCGATCCCGGCCGGCGGCCGCGGCTTCGACCAGGACGGCAACGGTGCGATCGACTCGACCGAAGGTGTCAACGCCGCCGCGCCGCGCACCGCGATCGGCAGCCGCGACGGCCTGCGCCAGACGGTGATCGACCTGATGCAGCTGGTGCGCCAGATCGAGGTCGGCATGGACATCGACGGCGACGGCAGCGCCGACCTGAACGCCGAGCGCATCCACTACGCTGGCATATCGTTCGGCGGCATCTACGGCACGATCTTCCTCGGCGTCGAGCCGAACCTGAAAGCCGGCGTGCCGAACGTGCCGGGCGGCTCGATCACCGAGGTCGCGCGGCTCGGCGTGTTCCGCGGTCTGTCCGGCCTCACGCTCGCGACCCGCGTGCCCTCGCTGATCAATGTTGCGCCGAACCCGAGCGGCGTCGCGTTCGACGAGAACATCCCGCTGCGCGACCTGCCGCCGGTGAGCAACGACGTGCCCGGCGCGATGGCGATCCAGCAGGTGCTCGACCGCTTCGAGTGGGTCCAGCAGGCCGGCAACCCGGTCTCGTACGCGGCGCTGATCCGCAAGCATCCGCCGCGCGGCCACGCGGCCAAGCCGGTGCTGATCCAGTTCGCGAAGGGCGACGTGACGGTGCCGAACCCGACCACGACCGCGATCTTGCGCGCCGGCGATCTCGCGGACCGCGCCGTGTTCTTCCGCAACGACCTCGCGTTCGCCGCGAACAGCGCGGTGCCGAAGAACCCGCACACCTTCCTGATCAACATCGACGTGGCCGCCACGGCGGGCTATGCGGTCGGCGCGCAGTCGCAGATCGCCGCGTTCTTCGCGAGCGGCGGCGTGACCGTGATCGACCCGGACGGCGCCGGCCCATTCTTCGAGGTGCCTGTCGTGCCGCCGCTGCCGGACAGGCTGAACTTCATTCCCTGATCGCTGCCCTGCATCCGAAGGCGCACGCGCCGCGTAGTGCGTCTTCGGACGGATCCACTTCTTCACCCTCGGAGGATCAGATGCGCAGGATCGCAGGATGGCTCGTGCTCGGAGGCGCCGCCGGCGCCGCGTTCGTGGCCGTGTCGCAGACCGCGACGGTCGCGCCGGGGCCGAACAAGCTGAAGTTCCCCGAGGGCTGGGACAAAGGCGAGATGTACGCCACCGTCGACCGGCCCGACACCAAGCAGTACCGCGAGTTCTACACCAGCGCCGAGGCGGTGAAGGCCGCGCGCGAAGGAAAGCCGATCCCGCACGGCACCGTGATCACGCTGGCCGCCTATGCGGCGAAGCTCGACGCCGACGGCAAGCCCGTCAAGGACGCCAACGGCCGCTTCGTCAAGGACAAGCTCGTCGCGGTCAGCTCGATGCAGAAGGAGCGCGGCTTCGGTGACGACATCCCGGCCGCGATCCGCAACGGCGACTGGATCTACCAGACCTTCACGCCCGACGGTCAGGTCAACGAGAAGGCCAACCTGACCGGGTGTTACCAGTGCCATCTGCCGTTCGCGAAGGACGACTACCTGACCAACCTCGCGAAGCTTGCCGGCACCTTCCCGACCCAGGCCGGCGCGGCGGCGAAAGGCGGCGCGAACGAGGTCGCGATCAGCGGCTTCGCGTTCGGCCCGGGTACGCTCAAGCTGACGGCCGGGCAGAAGGCGACCTGGACCAACGCGGACGACACGCCGCACCAGATCTCGATCGTCGGCAGCAGCCAGCGCAGCGACCTGATGCTGAAGGGACAGAGCGCGAGCCTGCAGTTCGATGCGGCCGGCAACATCGCCTACGTCTGCGGGCTGCATCCGACGATGAAGGGCACGATCGAAGTCGCGGCCAAACCCTGAGGCGCGGCGCGCGGCGGCGCAATCCGCTAACCTCCCGGCGCATGTTCAGCGCCTTCGAGAAGCTCGTCCATCCGTATCCCGACGCAGAGCCGGCTCCGCCGCCGCGCGGCTTCTTCGCGTTCGTCTGGCACTGCACCGGCGGGATGCGGGCGTGGATCGTCGGAATGACGCTGGCCACCGCGGCGATCGGCGCGTTCGAGGCGGTGCTGTTCGGCATGCTCGGCCAGATCGTCGACTGGCTCGCCAAGGTGCCGCCGGCGCGGCTGTGGGCCGAGCAGCGCGGCAACCTGCTGCTGCTCGCCGGCGTGCTGCTCGCGAGCATCGTCGTGATCGCGCTGCAGTCGCTGCTCAAGCAGCAGACGCTCGCCGGCAACTTCCCGATGCGCCTGCGCTGGGACTTCCACCGCCTGATGCTCTCGCAGAGCATGGCCTTCTACCAGGACGAATTCGCCGGGCGCATCGCGACCAAGGTGATGCAGACCGCGCTGGCGGTGCGCGACACCGTCAGCATCGTCGGCGACATCCTCGTCTTCGTCGTCATCTACTTCGTGACGATGGCGGTCGTGGTCGGCGGCTTCGACGCCTGGCTGCTGCTGCCGTTCCTCGGCTGGGTCGCGCTGTACGTGCTCGCACTGCGCCACTTCGTGCCGCGCCTCGGCCGCGTCGCGCAGATGCAGGCCGACGCGCGCTCGCTGATGACCGGCCGCGTGACCGACGCGTACACCAACATCGCGACCGTCAAGCTGTTCTCGCACACCAAGCGCGAGGCGGGCTACGTGCGCAGCGCGATGGAGGAGTTCATGGCGACGGTGAAGGCGCAGATGCGCCTGGTCACCGGCTTCGAGATTGTCAACCACCTGCTCAGCCTCGGCCTGATCATGGCGACGACCGGCGTCGCGCTGTGGCTGTGGACACGCGGCCAGGTCGGCGTCGGCGCGGTCGCCGCGGCCACCGCGATGGCGCTGCGGCTGAACGGCATCTCGCACTGGATCATGTGGGAGATGGCCTCGCTGTTCGAGCACATCGGCACGGTGCAGGACGGCATCAACACGATCTCGCGCCCGCAGACCGTGGTCGACGCGCCCGATGCGCGGCCGCTCGCGGTGACGCGCGGCGAGATCCGCTTCGAGAACGTCAGCTTCGCCTACGGCCGGGAGGGCGGATCGCCGGTGATCGACCGGCTCTCGCTGCACATCCGCCCGGGCGAGAAGATCGGCCTGGTCGGGCGATCGGGCGCCGGCAAGTCGACCATCGTCAACCTGCTGCTGCGCTTCCACGACGTCGCCGCCGGCCGGGTGCTGATCGACGGCCAGGACATCGCCCACGTGACCCAGAACTCGCTGCGCGCCCAGGTCGGCATGGTCACGCAGGACACCTCGCTGCTGCACCGGTCGGTGCGCGACAACATCCTCTACGGCCGGCCCGACGCGACCGACGCGCAGATGACGGCCGCCGCGCGGCGCGCCGAGGCGCACGAGTTCATCCAGGGGCTCACCGATCCGAAAGGGCGCAGCGCCTACGAGGCGCACGTCGGCGAGCGCGGCGTCAAGCTCTCCGGCGGCCAGCGCCAGCGCATCGCGATCGCCCGCGTGATGCTCAAGGACGCGCCGATCCTGCTGCTCGACGAGGCGACCAGCGCGCTCGACAGCGAGGTCGAGGCGGCGATCCAGGCGAGCCTGTACCGGCTGATGGAAGGCAAGACCGTGGTTGCGATCGCGCACCGGCTCTCGACGATCGCCGCGATGGACCGCCTGGTGGTGCTCGACAAGGGCCGCATCGTCGAGGAGGGAGACCACCGCAGCCTGCTCGCCCGCGGCGGCATCTACGCCCGGCTGTGGGCACACCAGAGCGGCGGCTTCCTCGGCGAGGAGACCGGCGACGAGCCGGCCGGCGGCCCGCAGCGCGAGGCCGGCGTGACGTTGCACTGAATCCCAGGCTAGGGATTCAAGCCGCGGCGGCGCCTCGGCACACTCCGTTCGCCTGCCGCCGCCTAGGGGACTAGCAATGCCGGTCGGGTCATCGCGATGGCCACTCTCTCGTATCGATTCGACAAGGCAGTCCCGCGGCCGCAGGTACCGGTCCGGCGCATCGCTGTCTTCGGCGCGAGCGGCGACACCGGCTGCTTCGCGGTGCGCCACGCCCTGTCGCTCGGCTTCCACGTCACTGCGTTCCTGCGCGACCCCTGGCTGATCCCGTTCGAGCACCCGGCGCTGCGTGTGATCGAGGGCGACGTGCTGAAGCCGACCAGCCTGCTCGGCGTGCTCGACGGCCACGAGGCGGTCTTGTGCCTGCTCGGCACCCGGCCCGAAGGCGAGGCGGCGCGCCCGCGGCGCCGGCGCGGCGCCCCGGTGTGCGCGCAGGGCACCGCGAACATCCTGGCCGCGATGCAGCTCGCCAACGTCAAGCGGCTCGTCGTGCTGAGCGCCGCGAGCGTGGGCGACTCGCGCCGCCTGGGGCGCTTCGGCATGCGCTGGGTGATGCACCGCGTGCTCTCGAATGCGCTCGACGACAAAGAGCGCCAGGAGACGCTGGTGCGCGCGAGCGCAACCCGCTGGACGCTGGTGCGGCCGGTGCGCTTCAACCACTACCCGGCGAGCGGCCAGGTCGAGGTCGGCGAGGATCTGCGCTGGGGCTTTCGGACCGTCTCGCGCGACGACGTCGCCGAGGTGATCGTGCGCCTGATCGACGACCGCTCGAGCATCGGCAAGGCGCTCACGCTGGCCTGAGCGCCGCCCGCGCCCCGGGGTTGTAGGACGAATTCCTACACGCAGCAGCGCCGGGTTCGGACACGAAACCGCGGCGGCGCGCCATGGCGAGCAGGGGCTGTGCTGCCTATTCTTGATTTCAACGATAGACCGTTCCTCTGGGAGCAAACCATGGCCACCGCCACGCAGCAGCCGTCGAACTTCGAACTTCGCTTCAGATCGCTGTTCAACGAGGGGAGGGGGCTTGCCTTCCCGTGCGACGCACTCGGCCGGGTCAACATGGATACGCTCACCGAGCGCGCCCGCCAAAACTACCTGTACGCCCGCGCCGTTATCGGCCGCGAGTTCGCCTCGCCGGCGGTCCAGCCTTCTTACCAGTAAGCCTCGAGACAGCGCCCGCGCCCAGCGGGCCGCTACGATGCGGGTCGACTTCCCACGACCCGCCCATGGCCGCCTCCAGCCTGCTCGCTCTGATCGACGACATCGCCAGCGTTCTGGACGATGTCTCGGTGCTGACCAAGGTGGCCACCCAGAAGACCGCTGGCGTGCTCGGCGACGACCTCGCGCTCAATGCCCAGCAGGTCGCCGGTGTCAAGGCCGAGCGCGAGCTGCCGGTGGTCTGGGCGGTCGCCAAGGGCTCGCTCGTCAACAAGTCCATCCTCGTGCCGGCGGCGCTCGCGATCAGCGCGCTGGCGCCCTGGCTCGTGATGCCGCTCTTGATGATCGGCGGCGCCTTCCTCTGCTACGAGGGCTTCGAGAAGCTCGCGCACCGCTTCATGCACAGCCGGGCCGAGGACGACGCGCACCACGCCGAGCTGACCCGCGCGCTCGCCGACCCGTCGGTCGACCTGATGGCGCTCGAGCGCGAGAAGATCAAGGGCGCGATCCGCACCGACTTCATCCTCTCCGCCGAGATCATCGCGATCACGCTCGGCACGGTCGCCGGCCAGCCCTTCCTGACGCAGGTGATCGTGCTCGTCGGCATCGCGATCCTGATGACGGTGGGTGTCTACGGCCTGGTGGCCGGCATCGTCAAGCTCGACGACGCGGGGCTGTGGCTGAGCCGGCGCCGCGGAAGGCTGCAGCAGGCGCTGGGCGCGGCGATCCTGCGCGCCGCGCCATGGCTGATGAAGGGCCTGTCGGTGGCCGGCACCGCGGCGATGTTCCTGGTCGGCGGCGGCATCCTGGTGCACGGCGTCGCGCCGCTGCACCATGCGATCGAGGCCTTCGCCGAACGCTTCGGTGCGGTCTCGGCGGCATTGCTGCCGATGCTCGCGAACGCGCTGATCGGCATCGTCGCCGGCGCGCTGGTGCTCGCCGGGGTGACGCTGGTGCAGCGGGTGCGCGCGCCGCGGCGGGTGCAGACGTGACAGGCGTCACGCCGGCGCCGTCTGCATTCCGCCGTGGCCTCAAGCTCGTCGCCCTTTGGCCGATAGCCCCGCAGGAGACGCCATGAACAGCATCGCCTCGATCGCTCTGTCCGGCATGAACGCCGCGTCGCTCGGCCTCGCGTCGGCCGCGCACAACGTCGCGAACCTTCAGACGCCCGGCTTCCGCCGCCAGCTCACGGTACAGGAGGCGCTGCCCGAGGGCGGCGTCGTGGTCGACATCGCGCAGGCCGACGTCGCCGGCGATGCGCTGGCCGAAGACGTCGTCCAGCAGATGACCTCGTCGTACACGTTCAAGGCCAACCTGCTGACGCTGCAGACACACGACCGCATGCTCGGCAGCCTGCTCGACCTGCAGGCCTGAGAGACCGGTGCGGCGTCAGCGCCCCTCGATGCCGAGCAGCTCGACCTCGAACACCAGGTTCGCGTTCGGCGGGATCATCGCGCCCGCGCCGCGCTCGCCGTAGGCGATCGCGCTCGGGCAGACGAGCCGCGCCTTGCCGCCGACCTTCATGCGCTGCAGCCCCTCGGTCCAGCACGGGATCACGCGGGCGAGCGGGAAGGTCGCGGGCTCGTTGCGCTTGTACGAGCTGTCGAACTCGCGCCCGTCGGGCAGCGTGCCGCGATAGTGCACCTTGACGGTGTCGGCGGCGCTCGGGCTCGGCCCCGTGCCGTCCTTCAGCGAGCGGTAGATCAGTCCGCTCTTGGTCACGATCACGCCCGGCTCGTGCTGGGCCGTGGTGTCCGATTGCGCCCAGGCCGCGGCCGAGGCGGCCAGCACGGCGGCGATGCACAACTGCTTCACGTCAGGCTCCGGCGTTTGCGGTGCGCCGATGGTAGCCGCATCGCGCCGTCGCCCTGCCGGCAGTGCGGCTCAGGCCGAACGCTGCGAGGGAACGGCGTCGAGGTCGTCGAAGTAGGCCGACGAGACCGGGTCGAACTGCGGCGTCGCCGCGGCCGCTTCGTCGCCGGCGGCCAGCATCTCGCGCATCTCGGGCACCGGCAGCAGCGCCTTGCCGCCGGCGGTCATCGCCGGCTCCTCGCCCTCGGGGATGAACAGCGCACGCGCCTCGCCGACGCTCGGCAGCGCGTCGGCGTTCCAGTGGTGAACGGCGATGCCGGCGGCGCGCAGCACCTCGGTCATGCGAGCGTGGCGGCGCTGGCTGCGTGCCGAGTCGTCGGCGCTCTGGATGTCGATGACGGCAATCACGCGCGAGCTGTGGTCGCAGACGAGCAGGTCGGCGCTGAGGCGGCCGACGCGTGTCAGCCAGTCGCTGTACGAGTTGCGCGTCGGCACGCTGATGAAGCGCGCGAGCGGTACCTGCGCGAGCACCAAGCGGCCGGGCAGCGCCTTGTGCAGCGTGTCGTAGGCGCGCCGCTCGGGCAGCGTCAGCACGCGCACCGCCTGCGGCGGCCAGGCCTGCACGGTGTCCAGCGCCTCCTCGGCTTTGCGCGCCGCGCTCATGCTGCGGCGACGCGCCAACAGCCAGGTCAGCAGCAGGGCCGAAACGAGCAGCGCGGCGAGGAAGGGTGAGTCGAGGGAGGGCACGGCGTCGATCTGGATGTAGGGCACGTGGGAAGGCTAGCGCTGCGCGCCGACGGCGTGGGGACGATCAGCGGGAGGAAATCACGCCTTCTCCGGTCGTATTCGGCGCCAGCGCCGAGGCTGAAAAGCTGGGGACTTGCAGGCGACACAAAGTCACGCCGCGTCAACACCGGGGCGCCGCCGCGAGGCGTGTTCCATGGCAGGCTTGCGGGTTGACGAGCCTGTGTCCGCCTTCCATGCCCCGCCCCACGCCGAAACGCGCCGCGCCTCCTTCGACTTCCGCCCCATCCGGCGTGCCCTGGCACGCGCGGCCGCTGCGCTGGCTGCGCTCGCTGCTGAAGCGTCGGCTGCGCGTGGAGCGGCGCGGCTGGCACCTCCACATCCTGCTCGACCCGGCGCCTTCGGAGCTCGAGTCGTCGGCGTCGGGCGGCGAGGCGCTGCGCCGCGCGCACGGCGAGCTGCGTGCGCTGCTCGCCCGCCACCCGGACGCGCGCCACATGATGCGCCACCTCGGCTACATCGAGCGCGCCCTGGCCCGCACCGGCTCGCGTGCCTTCAAACGCATCCCGACGCCGGTGCTGCGCAAGGGGCTCGAGCAGCTCGAGCTGCTGGCACGCGACGACGACGGTGCAGCCCTTGCGCCGCTGCGCGAGCGACTCGAGCAGACGCTCGGCACGCGGCCGCGCGAGCTCGGCGAGCCGACCCGGCCGTCGGCGGTGCACATGTCGGAAGCGTCGCAGTCGCTGTTCGACGAAGTCGAGCGCAGCTGGACCGGCCGGATACCGCTCGACGAGACGCCGCCGCGGGCGCGCAGCTGACGCGGGTCTCTCAGGCGCAGCCGAGCCGGTCCGCCAGCTCGCCGAGCCCGTCGGCCGAAAGGTCGACCGGCACGCTGGCGCGACTCTCGCCGCGGCCCGGGCCATGCTCGTCGGGCCGTGCGATGAACGCGGTGCGCAGGCCGGCTTCGGCAGCAGCCTGCAGGTCCGACGAATGTGCCGCGACCATCATGACCTCGTGCGGCTCGCAGTCGAACGCCGCGGCGGCGCTCTGGTAGACGACCGGCTTGGGCTTGTAGTCGCGCGCCAGCTCGGCACCGAGGATCGCGTCCCACGTCAGCCCGTTGCGCCGGGCCAGATCGGCCATCAGCGAGATGTTGCCGTTCGAGCACGGTGCGACGCGAAAGCGTGTGCGCAGCCGCGCGAGGCCGGGCGCGACGTCCGGCCAGGCATCGAGGCGGTGCCAGGCGAGATTGAGCTCGCGGCGCGTTGCGTCGTCGACCGCGTCGAGCCCGAGCTCGCGCAGCACCACGTCGAGGTTGCGCCGGTGCAGCACGTCGAGCTTGGAGAACGGCAGGCGGCCGCTGCGCACTTCCTCCATCGCGGGCTGGTACTGGTCGCGCCACGCGTCGGCGAAGGCTTCCCAGTCGATCGAGATGCCGCGCGGCGCGAGGATCGCCTGCGCCTCGCGGGCGATCGAGCTGCGCCAGTCGACCAGCGTGCCGAAGACGTCGAAGACGAGCGCTTTCAGCTCGCGCATGACGGTGTGCCGGGGCGCAGCGGCGCGGGCATCGATGTGGTCGACGTGCTGGACACCTGCAGCAGCTGCGCGACGACCGCGGCGGCGATCACCTCGGGCTCCTTGCCGTCGATGCCGGGCACGCCGATCGGGCAGGTCATGCGCGCGATCGTCGCGGCGTCGATGCCGCGCTGCTCGAAGCGATGGATGAAGCGGTGGCGTTTGGTCTTCGAGCCGATCAGGCCGAAGAAGCGGAAGTCGCCGCGCCGCAGGATCGCTTCCGAGATGCGCAGGTCGAGGTCGTGCTGGTGCGTCAGCACGAGGTAGAACGCGCCGCGCGGCGCCTCGCGCACCTCGGCCTCGATCGTGTCGACGCAGACCTTGCGGATATGCGGCGGCAGCTCGGCATCGGCCGGGAATTCGGCGTCGCGCTCGTCGATCCAGTGGACGATCACGTTCAGCGGCGCGAGCGCATTGACGATCGCGCGGCCGACGTGGCCGGCGCCGTAGAGCTGCAGGTGGAAACGTGGTGCGGCCTTCGGCCACGCGCCGAGCGCCTTCGTGTCGAGCACCGTGAAGGCCAGTGTCACCGCGCCGCCGCAGCACTGGCCGAGCGCGGGGCCCAGCGGGTAATGCGCCGACTGCGGCGCGGCGTCGCCCGCCGCGAGCATGCGTCGCGCGCGCTCGATCGCCTTCAGTTCGAGGTGCCCGCCGCCGACGGTGCCGGCGCAGCGCAGCGCGCTGACGAGCATGCGCGTGCCGGCCTCGCGCGGCGCCGAGCCGAGCGCTTCGGTGACCTCGACGACCACGGCGGGTTCGCCGTCGGCGAGCCAGCGTGTCGCCGTGTCGCGCAACGTGCTCACTGGACTACCCTCCGCGCAGAGCGCTCCGGGATTCGCGCTTGGGAGCGGCCCGGCGCGCTCATGCGCTCGCCTTCTGCACCGCGGTGATCGCCCGCAGGATCGCTTCGCTCGTCGCCGGCGCAGTAAGCGGCGGATCGACCCGGTGCCCGCCGACCGACGAGACCGCATCGCGGATCGCGAAGAACACCGAGAACGGCAGCAGCAGCGGTGGCTCGCCGACGGCCTTGCTGCGGTGGATGCTGTCCTCGACGTTGGCGTTCTCGAACAGCTTGACGTTGAACACCGGCGGGCAGTCGTTCGCAGTCGGGATCTTGTAGGTGCTCGGCGCGTGTGTCGTCAGCAGGCCGGTCTGCGGATGCCAGACCAGCTCTTCCATCGTCAGCCAGCCCATGCCCTGGATGAACGCGCCTTCGACCTGGCCGATGTCGACCGCCGGGTTGAGCGAGGTGCCGACGTCGTGCAACACATCGGCGCGCAGCAGCTTCCATTCTCCGGTCAGCGTGTCGACGACGACCTCGCTGACCGCCGCGCCGTAGGCGAAGTAGTAGAACGGCCGCCCCTGCAGCGTCTCGCGGTTCCAGCTCAGCCCGGGGGTCGCGTAGAAGCCGTCGGACCAGAGCTGTACACGCTCCTGGTAGGCCTCGGCGACGACCACCGAGAACGGCAGCGAGCGGCCGTTGACCTCGACCTTGTCGTGCGCGAAACGCACGTCCTTCGGAGCGCCGCCGTGTTTCGCGGCCGCGCAGGCCGCGAGCCGCTCGCGGATCTGGCGCGCGGCGTCCTGCGCGGCCTTGCCGTTCAGGTCGCTGCCCGTCGATGCAGCGGTCGCCGAGGTGTTCGCGACCTTCTGCGTGTCGGTCGCGGTCACGCGCACGGTCTCGAAGCTCACGCCCAGCTCGTGTGCGACAACTTGCGCGACCTTCGTGTTCAGCCCCTGGCCCATCTCGGTGCCGCCGTGGTTCACGAGGATCGAGCCGTCGTTGTAGACGTGCACCAGCGCGCCGGCCTGGTTGAAGTGCTTGACGTTGAACGAGATGCCGAACTTGACCGGCGTCAGCGCGAGGCCGCGCTTGAGCACTGGACTCTTGGCGTTGAACGCGGCGATCGACGTGCGACGGATGCGGTAGTCGCTCGTCTTCTCCAACTCAGCGACCAACTCGTGGATCACGTTGTCGACGACCGGCTGGCCGTAGGGCGTCGACTGCCCCTGCGTCGCGTAGAAGTTGAGCTTGCGCACGTCGAGCGGATCGCGGCCGAGCGTGCGCGCGATCGTGTCGACGATGTTCTCGACCGCGATCGCGCCCTGCGGCCCGCCGAAGCCGCGGAACGCGGTGTTGCTCTGCGTGTTCGTCTTGCCCGAGTAGCCGTGCATCGCGACGTCGGGCAGCCAGTAGGCGTTGTCGAAGTGGCACAGCGCCCGCGTCATCACCGGGCCGGAGAGGTCGGCCGAGTGGCCGGCGCGTGAGACCATCGTGACCTCGGCGCCGACGATGCGGCCGTCGTCGTCGTAGCCGACCTCGTACTCGTACCAGAAGCAGTGGCGCCGGCCGGTGATCAGGAAGTCGTCGTCGCGGTCGAGGCGCAGCTTGATCGGCCGGTTCAGCTTCTTCGCGGCGACCGCGGCGACACACGCGAACAGCGCCGACTGCGACTCCTTGCCGCCGAAGCCGCCGCCCATGCGCCGGCACTCGACCTGCACGTGGTGCGCATGCAGGTTCAGCGCGTGCGCGACG
>Ga0075366_10000972_pt1 | contig 13999 bp, 21 predicted proteins | sample EndMethybrTD3031_FD_72351 | JGI IMG/M metagenome (GOLD analysis project Ga0075366, IMG submission 72351) | Populus endosphere microbial communities from Tennessee, USA - Endosphere MetaG P. TD hybrid TD303-1 | ecosystem: Host-associated > Plants > Roots > Endosphere | place: USA: Tennessee...
GCCTGAGCAAAAATGCCGTCGGCCATGTCGGAGAAATACCCGGCCGCCGCCAGCGCCAGCTCGTCCTTGCTTTTGAAGTGATGGAAGAAGCTGCCCTTGGTGACGCCGGCCGCGTTGCAGATGTCGTCCACCGTGGTCGCCGAATAGCCCTTGGTGCGGATCACCGTCAGGGCCGCGTCCAGCAGCTTGGTCTTCGAGGAGTGGAGAGCCTGAGCGTTCATGGGGCGTTCGCTGTTGTCCATACCGATTGGTTGGTATCATACCAACCGGTTGGTATTGGTCAAGCCGAAAAATCGCCGCCTGCAAAAAAATCGCAATGCCGGTCTTTATGACAGGGAGCGGCGAGGCACGCGGGTCGGGGACCGCTGGCTCCGAACCCGAAACCGATGCCCGCCCGTGTCCGAAATGCCGCATCCGCCAACAATGACGCCGCAGCGCCACCGGCGGTTTGACAAGCCACGCTGCCAGGGCGACACGGAGCGAAGCGAGTTGAATCGGCTGGTGAATCGGCTGTCGAACCGTCTCACACCCAACACGAGACACCCAACACGAGGATGACCGGATGCGGCCTGCGACTGCGCTGCTCTGCCTTGGCTTAAGCGTTTCGCTCGGCGGTTGCCTCGGCGCGCGCGCGACCGGCGACGCGACGCCGGATCTGATCGCCGCGCCCGCTTCGGCGCCGGCGATGCCGGCCGGCCGCGGCGCCACCGCGCCGAAGCCTGCGCCCGCCGCAGCGACTGCGGCTGCGGCGTCATCGGGCAAGAAAGAGGACTGGTGGAAGGAAGGCGGCGTCACCCGCGAGAAGATCAACGGCATGTGCTGGATGAAATTCGAGTCCGGCCGCAAGGATCTGCCGGTCGAAAAGCGCGCCGACCTGGTCAATCAATGCGTGATCGACACCATGAAGGAGTATCCACCGGTCAATTGATCGAGCTTTCGAACAGCCAGGCGGCGGCTGCCGATCTCGCACCGGCAGACGCGCGACAGATGATTTACGCCGGCAGGCGCGGTGATAAAATCGCCCGTGATTCTAACCCCGGAGGAGCCAAGCCATGGCGAAAGGTCAGCAGCGTCAACCGAAGGAAAAGAAAAAGCCGAAGGCCGACGCGGCCAAGCAGAAGCCGGTGTCCGGCTACAAGGCCAACTACACAGCAGGCAAGAAGTAACGCAAGTAACGCCTGCGCCCGTGAACCTTCTGGGTGCATTGCGACACGAATAGGCAAGTGTTCCCCCGGACGGACGCCTTGTGCGTCCGTTCGGGTGCCTCAAAACCAGAAGGATTTGTGTCGTGATTGCAACTTTGATGTTTGTGGCAAGCGCGTTGCTGCGCGCCATCCGCAAGACCAGCCGGGGCGTTTCGCTCGTCGGCGGTGCCTATACCGAAGCCTCACGGCTCAGCCTCGCCACCCGCAAAACCTATCCGTTCTCGGCAGGCTGAAACCCGTAGGCCTTCAACTCTTATGCCTTCGGCGCCACCACCGCATCCGGCTGGTTGCTGCGCTTCAGCGCCTCGGCGCAGAAGCCCGACGCCTTCATCTCCTCGACGAATGCGCTGAGATAAGCGTGGGCCTTGCTGCGGCCTTTCGGCATGCCCATCGCCTGCTGGATCGCCATGAAGCGGCCGTCCATCACCTTGAGATTCGGGTTCGCCGCGGCGAATTCGACCAGCGGCTGCTTGACGCCGCCGGCGGCCTCGAGCTTGTCGCGCACGAACATCGCCATCGCCTCGGGACCAGTCGGCGCGCGCACCAAGGTCGCGTTCTTGATGGTGCGGGTGAGATAAAGGTCATAGGCAGAGCCGGTCGCCACCGCGATGCGGATGCCGGCCTGGTCGACGTCCTCGATTTTCTTGAGCGCAGAATCCTTCGGCACCATGTAGGTGCCCTCGATCAGCACATAGGGCGCGGTGAAGTCGATCTCGGCGGCGCGCACCGGCTCGACCGCGAGGAAAGCGATGTCCCAGATGTCGCGCTTCATCGCCTCGAACACCTTGCCGGCGGCGTCGAAGGTGATCAGCTCGATCGGCAGGCCGAGCCGCTTGGCGAGCTCGCGGGCCAGATCGACCGTGATGCCCAGCGCCTCGCCGTTTCGTCCCTTCTGCGCCAGCACGGTGTTGCCCTGGTTGATCGCCGCGCGCAGCGTGCCGGTCGGCGCGAACTCCTTGAGGATGTCGGAAGAGACTTGAGCCACGGGACTGCCTTTCGTTCATCGGGTCGTCGGCCGATGGATACCGCACTTTCCGATAGCGCGCCCAGCACAGCTGGACCAACCCGCGCAAATAAAATGCGGCAGGCGGCATTAACGCCTCGGCAAGCACTCGTTTACCCCTTGGCAGTACATTCCACCCTGCACGGCCTTTCGGCCGGCGCGTCAACGGTGCCCTATGTCCCTCGTGACAACGCGACTTGGTACGCTGCTGGTCTGTCTGCTGCTGACGGCTTGCGCGGGGGCCAAGCTTCCCGGCAGCGACGACTCGGCCTCGTCGATCTCGTACTACCTGCCCTCGGTCACCGCGGCGCCGACCGGCCAGGGCGCCACCTCGCTCGATCCGCCCGCCGGCTCCGCCGCCGAACGCACCCAGAAGGCCCGCGCGCAGTGCTGGATGAAGGTCGAGCAGGAGAAAAATCTCCGCGGCATCGATCAGCGCGTTGCCTATGTCGAGAAGTGCGTGACCGCCCAGGTCCGCTAAAAAGCCCTCCCCGGTTACCATCGCAGCGCTGGCGGACCGGCTCCGCCGGGAATAGATGCTGTCTGTGTTTGTTAGTCCGTTCGGAGGACGACGCGGCTTGCTGGTCGTGGTCCTGGTTGTCGTGGCCCACAGATGAAAACGGCCAAGCCAACATTGCACAGGAGCTTATTCATGACCCATTTGATGCGACATGTTTCGTCTGCAGCCTTGGCCGGTTTTGTGGCGCTTGGCGCTGGTGTTGCGACCGACAGGGCGCAGGCCGACCCGTACCGCTGGTGCGCGCAATACGGCCCCAGCGACGACGGCGGAACGAACTGCTACTTTGTGACATTGGAGCAGTGCCGTGCGGCGATTTCGGGCATTGGCGGGTATTGCGTGCCCAACAATTTCTACAGCGGCACTCCGACGTCGGAAGACGGGCCGCGGCACAGCCGCAGCCGCACGCCGCGCTGATGTCGCAAGAACTGACGTGTGAGAGTTGAACATGAGCCCAAGGATGGGCTCGAGCATGAGCCCAAGCCGGGCAAAGGAGAACACCATGCGCCTTGCCATCGCAGTTGTTGCGACTTTGATTGCGAGCTCACTGATCGACGACGCCAAAGCCGATCCCTATCGCTGGTGCGCCGAATACGGCGGCGGCGGGCGCGGCGGCGGCACCAACTGCTATTTCATGACCATCGACCAGTGCCGTGCGGCGATCTCGGGCAATGGCGGTTTCTGCCGTCCCAACAACTTCTACACCGGCAGCGACCGGCCGCGGCGCAGGAGCTCGCGATACAACGATTAGCCTGCGACACTGATGGCCTGCCGTCAGCGGCCAGGTCCGAAACTGCGGCTGGATTGGAACCGGCTTCATTGCATATTGTTGCCTCGACCCTATGCTGCGAAGGGCCCCGCCAAGCCTGATCGGGGAGAGGATGCGATGAGTTCGATGGTCCGTGCTGGAGTGACGGCCGTGCTGCTGGCCGGCGCGGCCAGTGTTATCTTGCCCAGGGTTGCCGCCGCTCAGTTTCCGCCGCCTCCCCCGCCCGCCGGTTCCTCGCTCCAGGATCGCTGGCCCGATCCGCCCAAGCAGGGCGGCGCGCCGTCCCGTTCGCAAGCCCAGCCCGCGGCGCCCAAGAACAGGCCCGCACCGGCAGACGCCAATATCGCCCCGGACGGCGATGCGTCGGCGCAGCCCAAGCCTGCACCGAAGCCCGCCACCGCCAGTAACGTGCTCACGTGCAGCGGCGTGTTCGGCAAAGATTCGACCCACCTCAAGCTCGCGATCAAATACGACTCGCGCAACGTCGTTTTTGGTGACGTTGACGGGCCGGATGGCGCCAGGATCAAGGCCTCGATCCTGTTCCCCAACGACCCCAAGCGCCGCCTTGAAGTGGTTTGGAACAACGACAGCTCGCGCAGCGACATGTCGGTGATCGCCATCAACGGCAAATCGCAATGGATCGCGCCGAAAGGGCTCCGGCTCGGCTTGACGCTCCCGGCGCTTGAGAAAGCCAATGGCCGTCCGTTCAAGGTCAGCGGCTTCGGCGCGGACGGTTCGGCATCGGTGGCGGGTTGGGAGGGTGGCGCGTTGAGCGCGCTGCCCGGCGGCTGCAGGGTCGGCATCCGTCTTGTTGCGGACAGCAAGGCCTCGCCGGACGCGCGCAGCACCGTCACCGGCAACAGGGAGTTCCTTTCGAACGACGCGACTGTGCTCGCCGTGAAACCTTCGGTTGGTGAAATTTTGATCGGCTATTAGCAGCGCTCGCCACAATGATTTCAAAACGCCGCCGCATTGCTCTGGCACTGCAGCGATGATTGCTTAACCCGGCAATCATACAATCGATCACCACGGCAAATCTTCATTGGGAGAAGTCATGCGCCAATGCACGGCTTTTTGCGCGATTGCGCTCGGCGCTGCGCTGAGCGGCAGCGCCGCATTCGCGGGCGATGCTGATAAATCTCCGGCCGGCCCGACGTTCGGCAGCCGCACCGACAAACTCGACGGCTCGTCAACAATGACGATCGGACGGCGGCTGCCGACCGAATGGGACACCAAATTCGGCACCGACGTCAGCCTCGCGCCACAGCAGAGCGCCGTGCCGTCCGAGAACTTTCTGAATGGCGCCACGACTGATCGATCCACCGGTTCGGTCTGGGGCAACATCACAATGTCGGGCTTTCGCCCGCTGGGCTTCGACAAAACCTCGGTCGAAGCGCGCGTCGATGGCGGCAAGGACGAAGGCAAGCTCGGCGCAACGCTCAGCCGTTCCGTGCCGCTGGGACAGAGCTTTTCGGTGACATGGCAGAACGGCTATTCGATCGTGCAGCCGCTGGCACCCACCGCTCCGGTGACACCGGCCTTGCCGCTCATGACCAATGTGACATCGACAGGCGCGATCGCGCCGGCAACGCAAGCGCGCGTATTCGACGAGGCGCTGCGCTTCAACATCGCCCCGTCAGGCACGACGTTTTCGGCCGGCGCAAGCTCGTCATCCGCGGACAGCCTGTGGCACAATAAATTCAGCGTCGAACAGATCGTGGCCGGCCCCCTTAAGGTAACGACCTCGGTCGAAGATGCCGGCTCCACGACAAGCAACAAAAGCATCACCGCGGGCTTCAAGAAGGTCTGGTAGCCATCGCGCAGGCCATCACTGATCGGCCCTGCTGACAGCGTTTGCCAACCGACGATTGGCCCAAGCGATTGGTTGGGATTCGCCCCGGAATCGTCACTGTCCCGCCTCACTGCCATGACGCAATCGCTCCAGTGCTTCGAATGCGCGTGTCGATGCGCATACTCTAAGCGCCATGGCTCATGGGGAGCATGATCGCAATATTGCGAGTGAAGGGAGCGAGCATGAGTGTCAGCAAGCCCGAACGGACAAGCGAGAACGATCAGGCGGTGGCGGCGGCAACCGCTGCGGTCGAGCAGGTCGAGGGTGAAATCCGCGCCTTCGTGCGGCGGGACGTTTCGACGTTTCGCCGTCCGCGAACGGAAACCGGCGATCCGGCCGTCGACAACATCAGCTCCGTCATCGAGCGCGTGTCGGGAGCGTCAGTCGCCGAGATCGACCGGGTGATCGCCGAGCTCAGCCGGGTGCGTGAGATGCTGCGCACCGAAGGCGAACGGGTGCAGCGCGAGATCGCCGGTTACGCCAATCTCAGTCAGGCCGCGATGACGTCGATGAAGATCATCGCCGACAGCGTCACCAAGTGGAAATCGCAGAGTCCGCCAACCGGGGAAAACCAATCGCCGCTTTGAAGTTGAAACCGCGTCGCTGCCGCGATGCCGTTCAAACACAAATACAATGGCCCTAAACGGGGCCATTTGTTTTGCGGGATCGGGAACTCGAGGTTCAGCCCCAGCAATCGTCCTTATCGGACGACGATTGAGCTCGTGACGTTCGCGGTCTGGCTCTCAAGCTGAAAGCGCCCGTCGACATGGCCCAAAACAACGGTGCAGGCCACCAGCATGACAGCCGCGGTAACCCCGCCGAAGATCAATCCGAGAAACCCAAGCCCTGTGCGGTCGGCCGTCATGATACGCCCCTGAAGTCGTTCCTGCAGGGTTAGACGCACAGGCGCGCCAAAAGGTTCAATGCCACAAACAAAAATTGCAGAATTTTCGCATGCCGCCCAAAGGCAAGGCGGATGGCGCAAAAAAGCGGGGCCCGTACCAGGGCCCCGGCTGCCGGCTTTGGATGTGGTCCCGCCGCGCTACAATATGGCGTAGGCGCTCGACACCATGCCGACCGGGCGCCCGTCGACAGCGCTCGACAGCGACACCCGGCCGAAGATGGTGTTGCGGCCGATGCGGACGATGCGTGCATCCGCCAGCACGTCGAAGTTCACCGGGCGCAGGAAATGGATGGTCTGATCGACCGGGCTCGATGGCTGCTGCCCGTTCCAGGCCGCCGCGCAGGCGAGCGACATGGCGGTATCGGCGGCCGCCATCAGCGCCTGGGAGCAGAGCACGCCGCCCCGCGCAAGCCGCGCCGAAAACGGCAGCCGGATGATCGCGCCGGGCTGCCAGTCCGGCGGCGCCCCTGCCGGCCGGCCGGACTCGATGGCCTCGACCAGAAGTCCCAGCTCCTGCATCCAGGACGGGAGCCCCTCGATCAATACGCGACTGGCGGCTTGTATACCGAAAACACTGTCGACCGCCTCAAGTCGGCGCGCTTCCACGGCCATTCTTCGCCTCCGCCTCTCCGGCGCGTGCGCAGCTACGTGTTCGCGCGAATCACTTTTTTTGAGAGTAGGAGGGCGATTCCCAGTTTGCCAGCATTTCCAATGACTTTTCCGGCGCTAAAACTGTGGTCAACTCCCTGCCACGGTGGAGAACCTGTGATAAAGTGGCGCTGCTGAGGGCTGCGGCAGGCTTCGTTTCGCAGCATGTTGCGTAGCTTGGGGACTGGCGTTGGGGAGGATCGGGTGAGCGTTCGTGCATTTGCACTCCGCCTGGATTTGCGGGGCCTGCGTATTCTCGGCGTCGCTGCAGCGGCGGCGATTTTCTCAGCAGTCTGGTGCGCACCGGTGGCAGCGTCCAACTGGCTGGAAAAGAATATTTATCTCTGGGGTCCGCGCTTCGACTCCCAGATCCCGGCCTGCGACAACTCCTGGGCGCTTGGCACCATTCAGCACCGCTTCGCGACCAAGGAAGGCCGGTTCTGGAATTCCGACCTGCGGATCCAGAGCATCGAGCAGGTCAAAGAAATCGCGTTCCGGCCTTGGGCCGACGGCACGATCCCGCGCCGGTTCTGCACCGGACGCGCGCTGACCTCCGACGGCAAATGGCACACCGTCCGTTACTCGATCGTTGAGGATGGCGGCATGATTGGTGCGAGTTGGGGCGTGAACTGGTGCGTGGTCGGCCTCGACCGCAACTGGGCTTACAACCCGGCCTGTAAAGCAGCCGGTCCCTGACGTTCCCGACGGGAATCTCAAGGCTCAAGTCGAATGGACCGCGAGCGATCACGGTCCATTCTTATTTTGTTCTTGACTTGTTCCTCGTCATAGAGAATGCTTCTGTCAGGTTGTTTCGCGAGTAAGGGGCGTCTCATGGCTGGTATCGGACTTCGGACCGTTGCGTTGGCAATCCTGCTTGTTGCCGTTGCGCTGCAATCGGCGCGATCCCAAGAAACATCCAGAGACAGAAGCGGCGGACATCGGCCCGGGCAATTCGACTTCTACGTTCTGGCACTGTCGTGGTCGCCGTCATTCTGCCAGGACACCGAAGAACGCGGCCGCAACGGCGGCGAACAATGCGCCACCGCAAGGCCCTACTCGTTCGTCGTGCACGGGCTTTGGCCGCAATACGAGCGCGGTTTCCCGCAGAGCTGCGAAGTGCCGGCGCCACGGCTCAACCGCGAACTGATGACCTCGATGCTCGACCTGATGCCGGCGCCGCGACTGGTCTTTCACGAATGGGACAGGCACGGCACCTGCTCCGGTCTCGGCCAGCAGGCCTATTTCGATCTGGTGCGCAAAGCGCGCGGCATCGTGAAAATTCCCGACGTTTATGCATCGCCGAAATCGGCGGTGACCGTCACGCCGGATGAGGTCGAAGAGGCCTTCGTCAAAGCCAATCCCGGCCTGTCGCGTTCAGCCATTTCGGTCACCTGCAGCAGCCCTCGGCTCGGCGAGATTCGCATCTGCATGAGCAAGGATCTGCGCTTCCGCGATTGTCCGGATGTCGACCGCCGCGCCTGCCGGCGCGACAAGCTGATCATGCCACCGGTGCGCGGCGGTTAGCGCCAAGCGTCGAAAGATTTCTCGACGAAACTCTCTCAGAAAGACCGGTTCATGGCGCGCAGCACTTTGTCGAGATCATACTGGCCGCGCAGCCGATCAATCGCTGCCAGCATGCGCGGGCCGTCCGTCTCGATCGCATCGACATGGCGTTTGAACTCACGAAGCGGAATGTCGAGCGCCGCCGGGCGACGGCCCTCGAATGACGGACCGCCATAAAGATAAGCCGCAATGGCCAAAGCAAGAATTCGTCCCATCGCCCACCGTCACCATTAACGCTGTCGGTCGGCCCGATGACGGAAGCAAGCGGCTGGCGCAAAAGCAGCTCGCCGTTAACGACAACGGACTTGCGATAATTCTATTCAAATGCGCCGGGACTGATAGACAGAACCCGCCGCATCGTTAATGGCCGCGCGCCGATGAACTACCGTCACGCCTATCACGCCGGCAACTTCGCCGACGTCATGAAGCACGCCGTGCTGTGCCGTGTGCTCACGCACTTGCGCGACAAGCCCGCTGCGTTCCGCGTCATCGACACCCATGCCGGCGCAGGCATCTATGATCTCAGCAGTGTGGAAGCCGGCAAGACACTGGAGTGGCGCGACGGCATCGGCCGTCTGACTGAGGCCAAGTTGGACGAACCGGTGCGTGCGCTACTCGCGCCTTATCTCGATGCGGTCGCGGCACTCAATCCCGCGAGCCCGCTCACCGCCTATCCCGGCTCGCCGGCGCTGGTGCAATCGCTGCTGCGGCCACAGGACCGGCTGATCGCCTGCGAGCTCGAGCCGCAAGCTGCCGCGGCACTGTCCGGCCGGTTGCGCGGCGACACGCGCGCCAAGGCGATCGCCATCGACGGCTGGACAGCGCTCGCGGCTTACGTGCCGCCGAAGGAGCGGCGCGGCCTGGTGCTGGTCGACCCTCCGTTTGAGAAGCCCGACGAATTATCCCGGCTGGCGCAAGGGCTGGCCGCCGCGCACCGCAAGTGGCCGACCGGCTGTTACCTGCTGTGGTACCCGATCAAGGAGGCGGCCGAGGTCACGGCCTTCATCCGGAAACTCGGGCGGCTCGGCATCGCGAAGATGTTGCGTTTGGAACTGATTCCCTCAACCTCAACCACGGACACAGGATTGCGCGGCAGCGGGCTCATCGTGGTCAATCCGCCGTGGCGTCTCCACGACGATCTTACCGTGCTGATGCCGACGCTGGGACGGGTTTTATGCCGCGGTGCAACGTGTCCGATGACACTCGAATGGCTCACGGGTGAATCGTCATCCTAATACCTTTCGCCTCTTTTCACGCCGATGGCATTGGGTCTAGCCTGAGCCTGCTGGCTTAGACGTTCCGCCTCCAAGTGGGGGGTCGGCGGAGTGACCGAGGCCTCAAAGGCTGACGCTTCCTTCCGATTGTGAATGTTGGGCCGAGCCGCCGCGCCGTGGGGGAGCGGTGGCGAAGCATTCTACGGGGGGAAGGAGTCTGCAGATGGCCATGAGTGGTACGGTCAAGTTCTTCAATGGCGAGCGCGGGTACGGCTTCATCAAGCCGGACGATGGCGGGCGCGATGTCTTCGTGCACATCACTGCCGTCGAGCACGCTGGATTGAAGGCGCTGGCCGAAGGACAGCGAATTCAATTTGAAGTCGAGCCCGACAAAAAGGGCAAAGGCCCAAAGGCTGTGAATCTGGTCATCACCGGCTGACGACCAGCGCTGCCTGACGTGCATATCGGCGCACTCGCCGGCTTGCGCGGAGATGATCTTACGTGCATATCGCGGACGATCACGTCCGCGCTCAGCATTTCTCATTTCGTGAAACCAGCCTTAAAGAACCGCATATGATGATCCTGCGTTCGACGCCGCCCTCCCCGTTTGGCCGCAAGGTCAAGCTTGCCGCCAGCGTGCTTGGCCTGTCCGGCGAGATCAAAATCGAGCCGGCCGACACCAACGACGACAACGACTCGCTGCGGCGGCAGAACCCGATCGGCAAGATTCCGGTGCTGGTGCTGGAGGACGGCTCGACGCTCTATGACTCACGCGTGATCCTCGAATATCTCGATCACCGCGCCGGTGGCGGCAAGATCATACCGGCTCAGCCCGGCGCACGATTTGCGGCGTTGCGCCTGCAAGCGCTCGCCGACGGCGCGACCGATGCGCAGATCCTGGTGCTGTACGAAGGCCGCTGGCGGGCGCCCGAGCATCACGTCAAGAAATGGCTCGACTATCAGACCGACAAGATCATGCGCGGACTTGCAGCGCTCGAAGCCGAGCCGCCGTCGCTCGATGCAATCCCGAATGTGGGACAGATCGCGGTCGCCTGCTTCCTCGGTCACCGCGATTTGCGATTCGCCGGCGACTGGCGCGCCAGCCATCCGAAGCTGGTCGCCTGGCTCGACCGCTTTGCGGCGCAAGTGCCGGCCTATGCGGCGACAAAGGTCGCCGCATAACGACCTCGCCTTGCGGGCGGGAACAATCGATACTGGGCGTCAATGCCCACGCTTCGTGACATGATGATCAGCGCCTGGATCACTGGCCCTTGGCGCGCGGTGTCCGTGCTGGGCGTCACGCAGATCATCGCCTGGGGCACGATCTTCTATTCGCCGGTCCTGATCGTGCCGCTGATCGCGGCTGAGCACGGCTGGTCGCTGTCGTTCACCATGGGCGGCTTTTCGCTCGGCCTGCTGATCGCGGGACTGGTGTCACCGTATATCGGCCGCACAATCGACAGCCGCGGCGGGCATGTCGTCATGGCGGCGGGCGCGCTGGTCAGCGCGGCAGGACTTCTCGGCCTTGCGGTCGCGCGCAACCCTGTAGCTTATCTCGCGGCCTGGGTCATTCTCGGCGCCGGGCTGGGTGCATCGCTTTACGATCCGGCCTTCGCCACGCTTGGCCGTATTTTCGGCGCGGCCGCGCGCCGGCCGATCACGCTCCTCACGCTTGCGGGCGGCTTCGCCTCGACGGTGGGCTGGCCGGCGACGCATTTTCTGATCGGCGCCGTCGGCTGGCGCGGCACCTATGTCGTCTATGCCGCGTTGATGGCTGCGGTTTGCGCGCCGCTTTATGCCTTCGCCCTGCCGCGCGGCCGCGCCGTGATCGAACCGCCGAAGGAAATATCTGCGGGAGCAAAAGCCCCGGCACCGCTGCTGCCGCCCAACGGCATCGTCTTCATGCTGGTCACCGCGGCCTTCACGGCCTACGCCTTCGTGCCGTCGGCGCTCTCGGCGCATCTGTTGGCGATCTTCGGGCGTACCGGTATCGACGCCGCCACTGTCGTTGCAATCGGCGCGCTGTTTGGCCCGGCGCAGGTCGCGGCGCGCGTCACAGAACTGGCGTTCGGCCGCAACATTCACCCGCTGCTGGTCGGGCGGGCCGCGGTGCTGCTTCTCGTCGCGGGGTTCGTGCTGCTGGCACTGTTTGGAATTTCGCCGCTGCTCGCCGCCGCCTTCGCGGTGATGTTCGGCGCAGCCAACGGTCTCATCACGATCACGCGCGGCGCGCTGCCGCTCTCGCTGTTCGGCGCCGACGGCTACGGCCGGATGATGGGGCGCATCGGCGGCTTCTGGCTCGTGATGCAGTCAGCGGCGCCACTGGTGATGGCGTTTGTCGCCGAGCGGGCGTCGGATGCCGCGGCGCTGGCGCTGGCCGCTGCTTTCACTGTCGTTGCGCTTGGCTGTTTTGCTGCGATCCGGCGCCCGACGTAAGCCATCGCTAACGCGGCTAAGCTCCGCCGATGAAAATCCGATCGATTTCGCTCTGGGTGGAATGGCCGCCATCGTCGGCCAGCTTCGGGCCATTGAGAAAGCGGCGTTCGTCGCTTTCGTCCTGCTCCGCCACGGCCGGCTTGAAATGCTCGATCCGCTGCCAGATTTCAAACAACCGGCTGATCCGCTCCTCGATGAATTTCAGCGTCGTCACGACATTAGAGACGCGCTGTCCTGTGAGATCTTGGAAATTGCAGACCTCGAATATCTGCACGACACGTTCTTGAATGTCGTGGGCCAGCCCCTGCTCGTGGCCGCGATCGAGCGTCGTCGCCAGTGCGTGCGCGGATTGATCGATTTCTTCCGCGGCCTGCAGGATCGCCTGCGTCGCCCGCTCGGTGCCGGTGACAATCGCCGCAAGCTCGCGGCTCACGCGCGAGACCTGACCGCTGTCTTTGGTGCCGGCCACCAGCGCCGCCATGTCGGCGGCGGTGCGGCCGATGGCATCGTGGATCGCCACCAGCTCGGCTTTATAGGCTTGCGCCTCGACGATCTCGGCGCGGGCGCGCTGCGCCGGGTCACGCCCAGGCGCGGCCGGCGGCTCGACCAAAGCCCGCAGCGCCGACGCGAACTCGCCGTGTTGTGGCTTTGCACTGGCATCAGCAGACACCGTGCCGCGCGGTGTGCGCGGACGTGTGTGCTCCTCGATGCGGAAAACCTTGCGCTGGACCGGCATGAGCTTCTCTCAATCCATGCATTGTCCGCGCTGACGCTTAAGATCGCGTTCATTCGGTTATGACTCCGGCAACCAGGACAGAGCGCCGAAACCTCCGGTTAACCATGACGCCCCGCCGTTGACGCAAAATAAACCGTAATCGGACGAACCGGACCGCAATGGCGGTGTCCCATGGCGCGACACCTGCGGTTTTTACCGATCAGTACATTTTTCACCATGTAGTGGAGGCTGGCGGGAGCGATCCCGTCCGGCGAAACCAGTACAGAGTACGTCGATGTATCGTTATGTGTCTGCGGCGCTCGCCATGAGCGCCACCATGGGTGCGTTGAGTATCGTTACGGCCGGGGCCGAGCCGCTGTCGCTCTCGCCCCAGCGTCAAGCGCAATACACCAGCCGGTCCGCCTCGCCGGGCTATATCGCCCCGCGAACGGAAAGCTATGCGGTCGCGCCCGAGCGCGCGCCTGCGGTGCGCTATGTGGCGACCGAGCCCGAAGCCAAACTCGGCGGCGGCTTCATCGAATTCCTGTTCAATGGCGGCACGGCCGCTCCGCCGCGCCCGCCATCGAATGTGATGGCGCGCGGCGAGCCCGCCGTCATGCAACAGGACGTGGACACTCCTCAAAATCGTCCAATCGACCCGAAGTTTCTGAAGCAGATGGTGGAGTACTCCGGATCTGAGCCGCCCGGCACGATCGTCATCGACACGCCGCAGCGCTTCCTGTTCCTGGTGCAGGAGAACGGCAAGGCGATGCGCTACGGCATCGGCGTCGGCAAGCCGGGCTTCACCTGGGCCGGCGAGAAGAAGGTTACCTCGAAGAAGGAATGGCCGGATTGGGTGCCGCCGCCCGAGATGCTGCAGCGCCGCCCCGACCTGCCGCACTTCATGGCGGGCGGCCCGGAGAATCCGCTCGGCGCCCGCGCGATGTATCTCGGCAATTCGCTCTACCGCATTCACGGCTCGAACGAGCCCTGGACGATCGGACAGGCGGTGTCGTCCGGCTGCATCCGCATGCGCAACGAGGACGTGATCGACCTCTACGAACGCGTCAAGGTCGGCACCAAGGTCGTCGTGATCTGATCACGCACGATCTCCACGAAAACAAAAAGGCCGCCGGATCCGGCGGCCTTTTCATTGGTATCGGACGCGCGACG
>Ga0075366_10000976_pt1 | contig 13978 bp, 10 predicted proteins | sample EndMethybrTD3031_FD_72351 | JGI IMG/M metagenome (GOLD analysis project Ga0075366, IMG submission 72351) | Populus endosphere microbial communities from Tennessee, USA - Endosphere MetaG P. TD hybrid TD303-1 | ecosystem: Host-associated > Plants > Roots > Endosphere | place: USA: Tennessee...
AGCCCGTCAGGCTGACGGCGCGGTTCTCGCCACTTATGGCGAAACTGTCGTTCTGTGCGCGGTCACTGCCGCCAAGAGCGTCAAGGAAGGGCAGGATTTCTTCCCGCTCACCGTCCACTACCAGGAAAAATTCTTCGCCGCCGGGCGCATTCCGGGCGGCTTCTTCAAGCGTGAGCGCGGCGCGACAGAAAAGGAAACACTGGTTTCCCGCCTGATCGACCGTCCGGTCCGCCCGCTGTTTCCCGAAGGCTTCTACAACGAGATCAACGTCATCGCTCAGGTGCTGTCGTTCGACGGTGAGTGCGAGCCTGACGTTCTGGCAATGATTGCCGCCTCGGCCGCGCTGACCATTTCAGGCGTGCCGTTCATGGGCCCGATCGGCGCGGTTCGCGTCGGTTATGCCGACGGCGAATACCTGCTCAACCCCAAGCAGGAAGAAGCCGCCAACGGCGCGCTCGACCTGATTGTCGCCGCCACCGGCAATGCCGTGATGATGGTGGAATCGGAAGCCAAGGAGCTTTCCGAGGAAATCATGCTCGGCGCCGTCCTTTTTGCGCACGACGAGTGCAAGAAGGTCGCCAACCTGATCATCGATCTGGCTGAGAAGGCTGCGAAGGATCCCTGGGAAGTTGTCGTCAGCGACAATTCGGCAATCAAGGCTCAGCTCAAGAAGCTGATCGGAGACGACATCGCCGCGGCCTACAAGCTGACGGACAAGTCGGCCCGCTCGAATGCACTCAATGCCGCACGCGACAAAGCCAAGGCCGCATTCGCCAGCGAAGACGCGCAGACCCAGATGGTCGCGATCAAGTCGGTCAAGAAAGTCGAAGCCGACATCGTTCGCGGCGCGATCATCAAGGGCGAGCCGCGCATCGACGGGCGCAGCAACACCCAGGTCCGTCCGATCGAGGCGATGGTCGGCTTCCTGCCGCGCACCCACGGTTCGGCGCTGTTCACCCGCGGTGAGACGCAGTCGATCTGCACCACCACGCTCGGCACACGTGAGAGCGAGCAGATGATCGACGGGCTGGAAGGCCTGACTTACTCGAACTTCATGCTGCACTATAACTTCCCGCCCTACTCGGTTGGCGAAGTTGGCCGCTTCGGCGCGCCCTCGCGCCGTGATACCGGCCACGGCAAGCTTGCATGGCGCGCGCTTCGCGCGGTGCTGCCGACGAAGGAAGAGTTTCCTTACACGATCCGCGTGGTGTCTGACATCACCGAGTCCAATGGTTCATCCTCGATGGCAACTGTCTGCGGTGGCGCGCTGTCGATGATGGATGCGGGCGTTCCGATCACGCGTCCGGTTTCGGGCATCGCAATGGGCCTGATCCTGGAAGGCAAGGACTTCACCGTTCTGTCCGACATTCTGGGCGACGAGGATCACCTCGGCGACATGGACTTCAAGGTGGCCGGCACCAGCGAAGGCATCACCACGATGCAGATGGACATCAAGGTTGCCGGCATCACGCGGGAAATCTTCGAGGCCGCACTGCATCAGGCCAAGGAAGGCCGCGCGCACATCCTGGGCGAGATGACGAAGGCGCTGGGATCTGCCCGCACCGAGCTTTCCGACTATGCTCCGCGCATCGAGACCATGCAGATCGACAAGTCGAAGATCCGTGAAGTCATAGGCACCGGCGGCAAGGTGATCCGCGAGATCGTCGCCGAAACCGGCGCCAAGGTGGACATTGACGACGAAGGCCTGATCAAGCTGTCATCGTCCGATCCGGCCCAGATCGAGGCCGCGCGCGCCTGGATTCTTGGCATTGTCGAGGAACCGGAAGTCGGCAAGGTCTATGACGGCAAGGTCGTCACGATTGTGGACTTTGGTGCGTTTGTGAACTTCATGGGCGGCAAGGATGGCCTCGTCCACGTCTCCGAAATGAAGAACGAGCGCGTAGAGAAGCCGACCGATGTCGTATCCGAAGGCATGCCGGTGAAGGTCAAGGTTCTCGAGATCGACCAGCGCGGCAAGGTTCGCCTGTCGATGCGCCTGGTCGATCAGGAAACCGGCGCCGAGCTGGAAGACACCCGCCCGCCCCGCGAACCGCGCGGTGACCGTCCGGGTGGTGATCGCGGTGATCGTCGCCCTGGCGGCGACCGTGGTCGCGGACCCCGGCGCGATGGTGGCGGTGATCGCGGACCCAGAGGCGATCGGGGCCGTGACGGCGGTGATCGTGGTCCGCGCAGGGACCGCGAAGAAGGCGGCAATCCCGATCACATTCCGGCGTTCCTCAAGAACGACGACTGATCGCTTCGGTACAAACCAAAGCATGGAGGGGGCTGCCAATGGCGGCCCCCTTTTTGCTTGTCCGGAAGGGATGAATAAGCAAACATTGCCACTTCGAAAGCAATGGAGGGGGCAATGCTTCGCAAGACGCGCCGGATGTCCAGAGGACTGCTGGCTGGGCTGGGATTGGTTGCTTATGCGGGCTCTGCGCAGGCCTGCGCGGATGGCGGCTGCGAGATGAGCTGGTCCTTGCGCAATCCGCATCTCAGCTGCGCCGGGCGCGCGGTTCTCTCCCCCGGCAATGACAGCCGGATGAACCTGTTATTCCTGATGGCAGACCGCGCGGGGAAGGGGCCGGTCTCGTCGCCCGGGTCTGACGCCTATGGCTATGGCTATGGCAGGACATTCTTCGAGTGGTCTATGCTGCGCGCTGCTTTCACGCCCGCGCGCACGGAAGGCGACGATCAGTCCAGTTCCAGGGATGCCTCGCGCTGTGACAGTCTTGCCGGGGGCGCCGATGCCTTCAAATCCGCTCTTGCTGCGAGCGGCATTGCCGCTGACGAACAGCAGCAGCTGGCGAATGCGCGCGGACGGGTCCAGCTGGCTTGCAGCTCGGACCAGACGTTGCCTGACTGGCCCGGCAGCATTGCCAGCACGAAAGGCCAAGCTTTCCTTGCCTATCTGAAAGCGGCTGAACAATTCTATGCCGGTGATTGGGATGGCTCGCGTGCAGCCTTCGCCGCGCTGCGGGGTGCAAAGGAGCCGTGGGTTGCGGAAACAGCGGCCTACATGCTGGCCCGGGTCGATCTCAATGCGGCAATAGCTCCGGCATTGGGCGATTACGGCAGTTTCGAACGTGAAAAAGTCGACAGCGCCGCCGTGACGCGCGCCGCAAACGCACTGAAATCCTATTTCACAAAATATCCGAGAGGGACTTACGCAACCTCAGCGCAGGGACTCGTGCGCCGTACGCTCTGGCTGACCGGCAACATGCCGCTCCTCGCCCGCGAATATTCGCGCCTGCTGGCTGCGGCTCCGGTGGGCACGGAACCGGCAGCGGCTCTGGTTGAAGAAATCGACAACAAGCTCCTGACGCAAGTCGACAGCGCCGAAGGGATCGAAGATCCGCTGCTGGTCGCCACGCTGGACCTCATGGCAATGCGCGAGGTTGCGGAATGGGATGATGCGACTCAGAACGAGCGCGCGAGGCCCAGCGCGTTCACTGCCGCCGTGCTCACTGCGCAGCAACCGGTTTTTTCCTCAAGACCAGATCTGGCCACACTGCTTTCGGCCAATCACGCCTATTATGTCACGGGCGATATGAAGAGGGTGCTGTCGCTGGTCCCCGACGATGCCAGGCAGGCCTCATACAGCCCGGTGGCCTTCAGCCGGCAATATCTGCGCGGCATGGCACTGGCCGCGCTGAAAGACCGCAATGAGGCAGGTTTCTGGCTCGAGCTGATTGGCGGAGCCAAGCTGCCGTGGCAGCGCGCCCTGGTCGAGCTGGCGCTGGCAATGAATTATGAGCGCGATGGCAAGCTTGGCCTCGTCTTCGCCAAGGATTCGCCGGTCAGGGACGAGATGATACGCTCGATCCTCCTGACCAACGCCGCGGGGGCTTCATTGCTGCGCCAGCAGGCGGCGGATAGCTCCGTCGACAGGGCTGAGCGGGAAACAGCGTTGTTCACGCTGCTCGACAAACAACTTCATCGCGGCCTCTATTCTGCGTTCGTCAGCGATCTGGCGCTGCTTGCATCCGTGCCGCGCAATCCGGCAGGCGAGGGCGAATATGTGGCCCAGCCTTCGCTCGACCCGTTCCGCGAGCCGAAACTTTCCGACGGCTATCCCTGCGCCGCTCTTGCCGCCAACGCCCGCGCGCTAGCTGCCAATCCGCGCGATGTGAAAGCACGGCTCTGCCTTGGCGACTTCTGGCGCCTCAATGGCTTTGACCGGGCCGAGGAATGGCACACCGCGCCAAAGGCAGACGAGCTTGGCGGGCATGCCAAGGCGTTTGCCGAACCGATGCTGTCGCGGGGCCAGTTCTATGCGGACATCATTGGGGATTCATCAGCCGCCGCCAGCGACAAGGCTTACGCGCTCTATCGCTCCGTGATGTGTTACGCGCCAAGCGGGATCAATGATTGCGGCGGGGCGGAAGTGGCGCAAAGCCAGCGCAGGGCGTGGTACAACCAGCTCAAGCGCACTTATCCGCAGAGCCCCTGGGCGCAGAAACTGAAAGCCTACTGGTAGTGCGAAAATGGCTGGTGCAGGCGGCGGCCTGCCTGCTGCTGGCCTGCGGCGGGCCAGGCGGCAGCGGCCGGGTCGACCCGGCAAGGTATGACAGCTTCTTCCTGTGGGCCGGGGTTCCTCCACCGCATTACCTCGATAATGCGAAATCGCTTTACCTGCTGGCCGGTGAGGTGCGGGCAAACGGGCCCGACGGGCTGGTCACATTGCGCGCGACACCCACGGCGGCAGAGCCCGCGCTATGGCTGGTGGTGCGGGCAAACCGGCTCGACTGGGGCCCGGCGCTGCATGCGCAGATATTGCGGCAGTTGGACAGGTGGTCGGCGGCTAACCGGGTGGAAGGCCTGCAGGTCGATTTCGATGCGGCGACCCGGGGGCTGGATCGATATGCCGCCTTTCTGGCCGATCTGCGAAAGCGCCTGCCAGAGCGATACAAATTGTCGATCACCGGTCTCATGGACTGGTCGGCCAACGGTGATCCGGCGGCTCTGGCCGGGCTTGCCGGGACAGTCGATGAAGTTGTGGTGCAGACTTACCAGGGCCGCACGACCATTCCCGGCTACGAGGCCTATTTCGCCAAATTGCAACTTCTGCCGCTACCCTACCGGGTCGCTCTGGTCGATGGCGGTGAATGGAAAGCGTCGCCAGGACTGGAGAGCGATCCCGAATTTCGCGGTTACGTCGTCTTCCTGCTTAAGCCCTGAGGCGCAACTTGCCCAGATAATCGAGCTTGCCGACTGGCACACCGTGACTGCGCAGCAGGGAATAGACGATCATGCAGTGGAAATAGAAGTTCGGCAGCGAGAAGGTCAGTATAAAATCCTCGGCCGTGAAGGGCATGCGGCGCTCGCCAATTTCAAACAGCATGTCGCGGCCCATCATCGCATTGATTTCGTCGGGAACGACGGCCTCAAGTGTGGCGACACCGTCAGTAACCATTTGGCGCAGCGATGCGAAGTCCATCGGCGGCAATTCCGGATTTGGCGCGAACTTGCCCGCGCGAAGACCGGCAATCGCACCTGCCGAATGCGAAACTGCCACCTGTACCTGCCGCGCAAATGGCCACATGTCGGGGGCCAGCGAAGCACTGGTCAATTGATCGTCTGGCAATCCGTTTTCTGCGCAATAGGCTGCCGCCTTTGCCAGCAAACCGTCAATTGAAGGGAGTATCTGCAAGTAAGTGCCGACTGATGCATGATAGAGTGAAAACGGCACAAGTGCTCTCCCGATCGTTTGGATCGGGCCGGTGTAACTGGAGATGGAGGGACGGGGAAGGGGGCCACCGGGCCCGTCTGGTCAGCTCACTGCGAGGCGCAGCTGTGCGTCATCACGGTTCGAGCGCCGTTCTGCGATGCGAACGCAATTCTTGCCTTCCTGCTTGGCAATATACAGCGCTGCGTCGGCCATAGGGATAACATCGATCGCGCTGGTCGAGGTTTCGGGCACTCCGGCAATGCCGAAAGAGGCTGAAATCGGATGACCATGAGCCTCGGAAAGCGCCTCGATCCGCTCACGCAGGATTTCGGCCTTGATGGCCGCCGCATCAAGATCGCAATTGGGCAGGATCACTAGCAGCTCTTCGCCGCCAAACCGGCTGACGACGTCGGAAGGTCGCAGCGCACCGACCAGCTGAGCAGCTATGTCGCGCAGCACGGCATCGCCCTTGGCGTGGCCGTGAACGTCATTGAGCTGCTTGAAGTTGTCTAGATCGATCATCAGGACAGACGTGGCAGTGCCGCTGCGCTGCGCCAGGCTGACATAGCGATCGAGCGCATCTTCCATATAGCGACGGTTATAGAGGCCGGTGAGAGGGTCCCGCAGCGACTGGGTGCGCAGCTTCTCGCGCAGCGCGATATTCGAAATTGCGAGCGACATCGAATCCGCCAGGGCCCGGCCAAGCCGGCGAATTTCGAGCAAGTGTTTGTACGAACCTTCGCCGGAGATGCCGAGCACGAGCAGGCCATGCACCTTGCCGCGCGCCATCATCGGAATTTCCACCGTGGCGCCTTGGCCGCTGTGGTGCATGCAGCACAGCGTGTTATTGCGCGGATCGTTGATATGCGGCTTGCCGCGCTTCAACGCCCAGCATTTGGCGGGCATCAGCGTTTCAGACGGTTCGAAATCCGCACTGGTGTTCCAGCTCTTGGCAAGATCCAGCCGGTCACGCGAATTGTTGAAAACGTAGAGCGCGCCGCCGAATTCCGGCAGCAGACGCATGCTGGTCGACATAAGCACCGCACCGGCATCGTCATGCGCTTCGGCTGCCTGCAGCATATCGGTCATGGCAAAGAGTTCTTCGATATGTTTCGCAGAGCGCTGCGCCCGTTCGCTTGCCTGGTGACGCTCGGCCAGATGGCCATAGGATTTGCGGGCCAGAAAAATGCCGAAGCCAATCGCACCAATCTGCATAAGCATGGCGAGCTTGATGGCAGTGCGCCCAGCCAGGTCCGGCAGCAGCAGGGAGGAGAAAGCGCAGGCAAGCACCGTCAGCAGCAAAGTGAAAACGACAATGCCGTTCACCGTGCTCACGGAGTTTTCCTTCAAGGTCTGCCTCAAATTGGGCATTTTCTCGCCTGTCCCCATGCAGTTCTTATTGCCCATAGAGGCAATGGATTAACAAATATTGACGATTGCCTTCAGTGTTATCGGTCAATAAACCGTGCAAAATCAATTATTTGTAACAGAGAGTATGACCTGCCGAGTAACCAGTTTGGTTTATTTTGGAGGTATTGGGCGGGTTGAGTTGATAGGCTGAGTTATCGCTGGAACAAGCCCCGTTCCCATCGCATGACCGGATGACGGCGCCAGAAGCGTCAACAAGATCAAGCGGGCGCCTTGGGGTTAGGTTCCTCGGCCAGGACGATGCAATTGCGTCCCTTTGCCTTGGCGACATAGAGCGCTTCATCGGCCGCTTTCAGCGCCTCGCGGTGGTTGTTGTAGGCAAAGACATCCGAAACTCCCCCTGAGAACGTAACTGTGCCGAAGGGTATGTCGGTTGCGCGGTTGACGAGTTTGCGTTCCGACATTGCCACCCGCGCATTGTCGAGCAAGCTACAGGCCTCGTCCAAGCTCTTGCCGCGGATCAGAATGACAAATTCCTCGCCGCCGTGGCGCGAGACGTGGCATTTGTCGTCCGAGATTGAATTCAGCGTTTGCGCCACTGCCTTGAGCACCCGGTCGCCAGCGTCGTGGCCGTGGGTGTCGTTGATTTTCTTGAAATGGTCGACGTCGATGAATGCGACGCAGAGTGGCTCGGATGCATTCCTGGCTTCCGCCAGTTCGCGCTCCAGCGTCTGTTCGAACGAGCGGCGATTGGGCAGGCCGGTAAGGTGATCAACTTCCGCCTTGCGCCGCGCTTCGTCGAGGCTGGTTTGCAGCGAACGCGTCTGCATCTCGCTGCGCGTCATTTCCTTTTCGATTTCGCGCGTGCGCTCGAGCATGACCTTGGCAATCGTCGCCAGTTCGCTGATGACCACGCCTGCCTTGCCCACTTGCTCCAGTTCGCCGACCTGCGCCTCGAGGGCGTTGCTGTATTCGTTGGTTGCGGACCGGGCTGCAGTCGTGGTCTGCGAAAATTCGTTCAGGCTCGCTTCCAGTTTGGCCATCATGGCATTCAGAGCGGCGGAACCATCGCTGTGCATTCCCCCGCGGCCGACTTCTTCGAGCCACATCGTCGTAACCGGTTCACGCGCTGCGACGCGGGCCTCGATTTGCCGGGCAAGGCGCTGGTCTGCGCCCGTGATGATATCATGGGCAATTGCCAGTGTGTATGGATTGATATCCAAGCGGTGCGTGACCAGAAAGCGGGAAACGTCAGCCAGCAATTGCCTGCGCCGGCGCTCGCGCGGTTCGAGTTGGGAGATGTCCTCGCTGTGCGGTTCATGCTGTGAAGCTACACGCAAGGGCGGGGAAGCAAATCCGAACCAGCGCAGAATACCGCGCTGTTCGTGAGCGAACTGGGGGTCATAGGCAGTCATGGACATGGTTAACGTCAGACTGCCGCCGGATTTAAGGTCGGCTCTGACGAATTTTGCCGCGGTGACGGAGTGACCCCCCGCTTGACTTGCTTCCGGTCGGCGGCGCTCAGCGCCAGCGAAGCCTGTCGCGGTTGAGCTCTGCGACCGACTTTACCCCCATCAGTTTCATATCGCGCTCAATTTCTTCCTTGAGCAGCATCACTGCGCGTTCAACCCCGGCCTGTCCCGCTGCGGCGAGGGCATAGAGATAGAGCCTGCCGCCTGACGCACAGTCCGCACCGGCAGCCAGCGCTTTCAGCACATGGGTTCCGCGCCGCACGCCGCCATCGCAGATGATCTCGATCTGGCCGCCAACCGCGTCGGCAATTTCCGCAACCTGATCGAACGGCGCCCGGCTACCGTCGAGCTGGCGTCCGCCGTGGTTGGAAATCATGATGGCATTTGCACCGATGTCCACTGCGCGTCGGGCATCGGCCACACTCATCACACCCTTGAGGCAGAATGTGCCGCCCCAGTCGCTGCGAATGCGCTCGGCTGTCTTCCAGTCCAGCGACTGGTCGAGCATTTCGCTGAAATAGGCCTGTATCGAGACAGCCTTGCCCGTCCCTTCCTGCACGTGGCCATCCAGCTGGGGCAGGGCGAATTTCTCGCGGAACAGATAGTTTAGCGCCCACGCCGGCTTGGTTGCATAAGAAAGCATCGAGCTTGGCGTGAAACGCGGCGGCGAGGAAAAACCGCTGCGCGCGCAGCGTTCGCGCTTTCCGCCCACGATCGTGTCGACGGTCAAGGCAATGGCATCGAACTTGGCCGCCTTGCAGCGCTCAATCATCGAGGTGTTGAGGCCTTTGTCCTTGTGGACATAAAGCTGGAACATCTTGGGCGTTGAGACCATCGCCGCCACTTCCTCGATGCTGACTGTCGCCAGACTCGAAATGCCGAACCACAGGCCGAATTTCTCGGCGGCGCGGGCCACCGCGCGTTCGCCTTGCCAGTGGAATACGCGCTGGAGTGCAGTGGGGGAGAGGATCAGGGGAAGCGAGCTCTTGCGTCCCATGATCGTGATCGAGGTGTCGATCTCCTCCACGCCGGCCAGCACGTCGGGCACCAGATCGCACTGGGCATAGGCAGCCGTATTGCGCGCTTTGGTAATCTCGTCGTCAGCCGCGCCGTCGATGTAATCGAATACGGGCCAGGGAAGCCGCTTGGCGGCAAGGCGGCGAAAATCGTCGATGTTATGGCAGTCAGTCAGTCGCATGGCGCCTCGCTAGCGAAGCAAAAGGCGAAACTCAATCACAACCGCGCATTGCGCTAGCTATTTGCTCGAGGTGCGGACCGCCTGGCCGGTCTGTTCCTTGCTGCGGCGGAAATCCGCACACTGGCGACGATTGCGCCGCTCCTCGGACTTCGACCGTTGAACGCCGCCCGGCAGGGGGCCACACAGAGCCTCGAGATTGGCACTGGTGAGCGCAGCTTGCTGGGCAATGATGCGAGAGGTTGCGACGCGGGCCGGGTAGGGGCAACCGCGCATCTCGCCCACACCTTTCAGGAACGAGCGGCGCGCAAAGCCGGCAAGCACGGCTTCCTGCATCTGGCGCTGACGTCCATTTGCGCCTGTGACTTCCCGGATCAGGCCGCGAAAGGGAATAAGCGAGCTGGCAGCGAAATCGGCGACGTCATTGACCGTCAGCCGGTTTCCCGACTCTTGCGGTAAGTCGAGATCCTTGCCGAGCAGGCCATTCAGTTCCTCGACGGCTGTCACCAGCTGGCTGCACTGCCGCAATCCCTGGAGGCTGTATGGGTGGTCGATCGCGTCGATCAGCAGCGGCGGAATGGCGGCCTTTCGCAGATTGAGATCGTCGACCGGAGTCTGGATGCCGCTATTGACGGGAGCGCTTTCAACCGCGCGCGGTGCACTTTGTGCAAGGGCAGGGGAGGCCGCCACGACAACAAGTGCCGCCAATGCTGACGCTGCGGCTGTCTTGATGTTCATCTAACTGAATCCCTGTTTTGGTTATCTACTCAGATCTGCAAACGTATCACAGTCATCTTCGTTCCCTCGCTCCATGCCCTTGCGCAGCCATTCCATGCGCTGCGCCGCCGAGCCATGCGTGAACGATGCTTCGGTGGGGCGCCTACCGGCATTTCGCATCAGCACGTCATCGCCGATCTGGTGCGCAGCATTGAGACCGCTTTCCATGTCGCCGGGCTCTAACCGGTCACGATTCTTGGCCGCCCAGACCCCCGCATAGCAATCTGCCTGCAGTTCGAGGCGGACTGACAGCTGATTGGCGCGGCTGGGGTTTTGCGATTGCAGGCTGCGCACCTGATCAGACATCCCGGTCAGCTTCTGGATGTGATGCCCGAATTCGTGCGCGACGACATAGGCGCGCGCGAATTGCCCCGTAGCGCCCAGTTCGCTCTCCATCTGCCGATAAAAATCGGTGTCGATGTAAATCCCCTGATCTTCCGGACAATAAAACGGTCCCATTGCGCTTTGCGCGGCGCCGCAGCCGGACTGGCCGCTTTGCGAATAAAACACCAAGCGCGGGCGCTGGAACTCGAGTTTGGACTGGCGGAAGACCGGCTCCCAAGTCTTGTTGAGCGACGATAGCGCATTGCAGGTTTCCTTGCTCGCGGCGTCGATCGTGCAGCTTTGCGAGGTGGAACCTGCTACGTCCCCGGCCGATTCCGACCGAGCCTGCGGATCGCTTGGTATTTGCTGCTGTGCCTGATCCAGCCCGCCGATCATCTGGGACGGGTCGACACCGAAGAAGTAGGATGCAATCAGAATGATAACCAACGTGCCGCAGCCAAGTTTGCCGCCACTGCCCCCAATCGGCAGCCGGAAGCCGCCTCCGCTACCGCGCTGGTCTTCAACGTCGACAGAATTGGGATCGAAATCGTCAAGCCGCATGCTAACTTCCCTGTAATTAGTGGTCTTGAATCATCGGCGGGATTTGCGATCCCGGCCACGAGCGGTCAGTCCGCAAGCAATCTAGCTGAGGCATAACCGGAGTCGAGAACGTTTATGAATGATCCCCTGTTCCTGAGCGGCAAGCGCGCGCTCGTCACTGGTTCGACATCGGGCATTGGCCTGGCCATTGCCCGCGCCTTTCACGAGGCCGGAGCGCAAGTGGTGCTTTGCGGCCTCGGTGATGCCGAGGCGATCGTCGGATTGTGCGCCGAAATGTCGGCGATCCATGTGCCAGGCGACTTGTCGCGTCGCCAAGGCGTGGAAGCGGTCATGGCCGGGGCAGGGGCCGTCGACATCCTGGTCAACAATGCCGGTATGCAGCACGTCGCGCCGATCGAGGAGTTTCCCGCCGAGAAGTGGGACCAGATCATTTCGCTGAACCTGACGGCCGCTTTCGACACCTGCCGCCTCGCCGTGCCGCACATGAAAGCGTCGGGCTGGGGGCGAATTATCAATATCGCCTCGGCGCACTCGCTGACGGCATCGCCATTCAAGTCTGCTTACGTTTCCGCCAAACACGGGCTTGACGGCCTGACCAAGACCCTCGCGCTCGAACTGGCAACGCATGGCATTACCGCCAACTGCATTAGCCCGGCCTACGTCTGGACGCCGCTGGTCGAGAACCAGATTCCTGACACCATGGCAGCGCGCGGCATGACTCGGGAACAAGTGATCAATGATGTCATGCTTGAGCGACAGCCGACCAAGCAGTTTGTCCGCCCGGCCGATCTGGCGGAGCTGGCCGTCTTTCTGTGCCGCGATGCCGCCGCCAATATCACTGGTGCGAACATGACCATGGATGGCGGCTGGACTGCCCAGTAGCAAAACCCCCGAAAGGCAGCAGAGCTGTCAAAAGGGCGCTCAAGACCCGGGAAAACCACAGGACACCTATCTTGCCGCCGCAAGCACAGCGTGTAGTCTCGCCGCATGATGCGGGACACTGTAGGGTCGAAATTGAAGCGGATGGCGATTGCCTACGCCCTTCTGGCTGTGCTCGGCATACAATCGATCCCAATTGCGGCGGCGCCCAAGCGCGATCGCGCGCTCGAAGCGCAGCTCATGGCCCATATCGCCGAACTGGCAAGCGATGCCTATGAAGGGCGCGAGCCCGGGACCGAAGGCGAGGCGAAGACCTTGCGCTATCTCGGCAAGCAGTGGTTCGATGTCGGCCTGGTGTCGGGCACCAATGACCCCAGCAATGAATGGTTCGCCCCTGTCGGCCTGATCGAGCGAACGCCTTCATTTTCTTCCGCACGCTTTACCCGGCGAGGGCGGCCGCAATATGCGCCGGCCGATGCGGTGCTGGTGTTGACGTCAGGCAGTCGCAGTCTGCTGCGCGATGCGCCGCTTCTGTATGTCGGCAAAGGGCAGGGGCCGCTCCCTCCGCGCAACGAGCTGGCCGGGAGAGTGGCACTGCTCATGGACGCGGGAATTGAAGGCAGTGACCGGCAGAATGCCCTGATCGAGGCGGGAGCTTCAGGCGTGATGACCGTGCTGGATAGCGAGCGCACGCTCGAAAACGTGCGCAGCCGCCGAAACCGCGCAGGCTACGCGCTAGCCAGCGACAATCCGGGCGGCGATGTCGAGGCATTCATTACCGCAGCGGGCATGCGCAATTTGCTGCAGGGCAGTGGCCGGACGCTCACCGCCCTTGAGGCCGCTGCGAGTCAGGCCGACTTTCAACCGGTCCTGCTCGACATCTCCGCCTCGCTTGAGGCGCGAACGCGTGAGACGCGCATCAGTACGTTCAATCTGATCGGCAAACTGCCGGGCCGCAGGCCAGCGAGCGGCGCAGTGCTGTTCATGGCCCATTGGGATCACTTCGGAATCTGCGGACAGCCCCCGGCAGAAGACATTATTTGCCGGGGCGCGGTCGATAATGCCAGCGGTGTGGCCGCGCTTACCGAAATTGCCCGGCGGCTTGCCAAGGGGCCTCGGCTTGACCGTGACATCTATTTCCTTGCCACCACAGCGGAAGAGCTGGGCTTGCTCGGGGCCCATGCCTTCGCCGAGAATCCGCCCCTGCCGCTGGGCCAGATCGTTGCCGCCTTCAATATCGATTCCGTTGCCCTTGCACCCGCCGGCACGCCGCTAGCCATTGTCGGGCGCGGAATGACGCCGCTCGATGCACAGATCGAGGCCGTGGCGCGGCGGGAGCGCAGAGCCATCGTCCCCGGCAATGGCGCCAATGCCTATATTCGCCGGCAGGACGGCTGGGCCTTGCAGCAGCACGATGTGCCCGCCGTGATGGTCTCCAGCGCCTACGCCGACAGCGCGCGCATCGAAGCCTTCTTCGAAGGGCCCTATCACCGCCCGGCGGACAACCTGAAGCGTGGCATCGAGCTGGGCGGGGCGGCTGAGGACGTTGCATTCCATGTCGCGTTGGGTCGCTGGTTTGGCGATACACGCAAAGTGCGACTACCCGCCCGATGAGCCGATGCGGGCCTGTGGAACGCCCGCCTTGTGCCGAGTGACGGGTGCGGTTACATGGGCCGCCACGAATCTCCCGGGAAAGCTCAGGAACAAGCGGAACAGTGGCAACTATGG
>Ga0075366_10000978_pt1 | contig 13965 bp, 13 predicted proteins | sample EndMethybrTD3031_FD_72351 | JGI IMG/M metagenome (GOLD analysis project Ga0075366, IMG submission 72351) | Populus endosphere microbial communities from Tennessee, USA - Endosphere MetaG P. TD hybrid TD303-1 | ecosystem: Host-associated > Plants > Roots > Endosphere | place: USA: Tennessee...
CCCCTGTCACTACTCCCTTCTGTACTGATCTTGAGGACACCTTTGTCCCTGAGGTACACATAATCAGTGATATAAGGCTTGCCATCAGTGCGCGGTTCGATAACCTTAACTACGTCAGGTAATATCACGAACAGGTTGCCCGTTTGCGGATCTTTTTGTACTTGGGTACCGAAGGGCAGCTCTGCGATGTGGCCGTTCTGCTTTAAGGCATCTTTCGCCTGTTCGCGGATATCCGAAGATTCCTTTTTCTCGGCTTCGGCAGCGAGAGCTGTCTCTTGCTCTTCTTGCTGTTTTGCTATTCGCGTTTCGTTTTCTGCTACAGCTTCGTTGTAAGCATCAACGATTGCATTTTCTTTTTGGGCCTCTTCGTATACGTCGAAGACTTCGTTTTCGATCTTAGCCATCTCGTGGGCCTGTTCGATATCGTGGACAAAGCCGCTCTCTAGCATCGTCCGGTGCTCTTGCTCGGCCTGGGCGTGAGCTTCATCGATATCGTGGACACGGCCGGCGTCTTCAAGATGCGCATCAACGCCGTTAGCGTTTGCCTGGATAATTTCGGTGGCAGCGTCAATATCAAAATCGGCCGGGGGTAGAGCCAGGTCGGCATCAAATTCAGTCTCAGCATAGAGCGCGACGCTGCCAAGCTCTGCAGGATTGATCGGCAAAGGTCGGAGTGTTTCAGGACTGGGGAGTGGTGGCGCTTCTAGTTGGAGGGTCATCTATTTTGCTTTTTATTTTGTGGATATACTAATACTCTAGCATAGTTCTTATGCTTAGTCAATGTGAATAATGCGCTGGAAGCTATGCTACGGCGAATATCTCCGACGCAAGTTGATGATGTATGTAGGCTCGAACTGGTACCTTACAAACAAAAAAGTGGCCCTAACATCTAGGAAACCACTTGATTTGTTGCGTTCTACAACGCGAAATCCGAATTGGCGGGCCGTGGCGGGAGATGTCTGGAACTACTTTAGTATAGTGGCCATGGGATCATCTGCTTAACGCACCGAGTCAAGACCCTCACCTAAAGATACTGTATCTTTAACACTCACGCTACTAAGCATTTCTCTTAGTCTCATCATTGCCAACACCTCTTCTTTATTGGCTTCTAAGTGATAAACTGCTGGCACTTTTACTATTTTGTTTTCTCCATCTTTTTGAAAACGAGCTTGTATGTCTGTTTCGTAATACCCGCTACTGGCTTCGATCTCTGTTGGCACTTTTGGGTAACGTGGTCGAGAACTAGTACGCTGCCCTGCATCATAAAAATGAGTTGGGTTCATTGGATCGTACAACCTAGTTCCACCTTTTGGTGTTTTTACTAACAAAAAGGTATGGCCAAAAGGCTGGTCTCCGGCAAGGCTTAATTCGCCGTATGCTAAAGCAGTATTCACACCCAGCACCTGAAGCATATTATTAGCTGCTGCTGAACGCTGAACACAAAGAGCAATATTTTTAAAGTCAGCTACTGAATTTACGCCTGACGCTCTATTCACGAGCACATCGTGCGCTGCTGATTGCTCGGCTGTTGGACTTGCATTACCAAAATATTCCTCTTGTGTCTGTTGGGTAGCATAGAGTGCGGCCTTAAAAAAAGCCATATCATTATTAGGGTCATCGCGTAGCGTATCCTGAAAAACCCTGAAAAAGTTACGGCTATGATCGATTAACGAAGTATACATCTCTGGATCATCTAAGCGAAATCCTTCGGCAGCCGGAGAAACTTTTACCTCTGTATGACTACCGATAAACCCACTATAACGGTCACTTAGAGAGTCCACTGTAGCAGGAGATTGAGTTTGTTGTTCCAGATCATGGATGCGATTGGCAACAAACCCCTCTTTCTGGGCATCAAAAGCAGCCTGATCGAGTGTTATAAACTCTTGTACAGACTGGCTAACTGGTAGTTTGTGGGCTTCATAATTAACAGGCATACACTTTTTGTTCTATTTGTTTTAGGTCAATAAAAAAATACTACCATAAAATGTAGTATTTTTCAAGTGCTTATGCTTGGCGGGCCCGACCGGATTCGAACCGGCGATCTTCTCCGTGACAGGGAGACGTGATAGGCCTCTTCACTACGAGCCCAAGGGGTTACTTATTCCAATAACCTTATTTGTGTGAGAGAACAGAGGTAATAATAGCAGAGTTCCGGGCAGAAATCAATGCACCCACGGGCAATTCCTACTAGCAGTTTTTTAGGGCTGGCTGATGAAAATCCTGGGCTTTTCTTTTTCGCGTACAGGATTGACGTAGGTATCGAGCGGCTTGAAGTTGAAGACAATGTGTGCAGCAGTCACTTTATCCCCATCGCGCTGTTTAAGCTTGATGATCTCGAGGCCAGTACCGGTGCTAATCACTTTCGAGGTCTCGTTAACATTAAGCTTAAATAATGTGTCGATCACCTGCGGCGATAAGTTGCGGTCGGATTGGCTGATAGTAAAGCCGTAGTCACCCCCGTTTTCACGACTAACCGGGTCGTCGGACACTTCTTTGGCAACGGCAGCGAAGTCCTCGCCCTTTTGCAGCCGGTCGTAAACGGCTTTGGCTTTTTCATGTGTGGCTGTATCGAGTGTGGAAATGACTTTTTGGGCCAGCATTTGCTGTTTCAGCTCACGCTTGAAGTCATTCACCGACCAGCCCCAGAACTCTTTTAGGACATCTTCAAACACCTGGTCGTTGCTTCCCAGACGGTTTTGGCTGCGCACCAAACGGATAGCATCCTCAAGCTCGCGGTCGGTGACAGAAATATTGTGCTGTTTGGCCAGCTGCTTTACATAGGCATAGTCAATTACCCTGTTCATGGCCCGCTTGCGGAACTCGGCCAGCTGCTGCTTGCCTGATTCGCTCCCAAAATCGACGCGTTGCTGCGTCTGGTAATAATGCTTGTAATGACGTAATTCGAACAAATAATTCTCGTAAGCTACGTAACGGGGGCCAGCTTTTGCAATAGGAAACGGCAGCACCTGGGTGATGCGGTACAAAAATGTCGATGTCGACTGAAACTTATACAGCGCCAGCATACAGTACGTAAAGAATGCAACAATCACCAACACCAGCAGTCCAACAGAGATAATCACCACCCGATGTGCTGAATGCTGCAAGGGGTAAATATATTTGCGAGCGCTGGAAAGTACTTCTTCGCGGTGCTCGGCAACAGTTTCGTTCGTGATCCGTGGCAAGCCCTGCACTGCCTGCTCAAGCGATTGCTCAGGCTGCTTTTTGCGGCGCAACTTCTTGATTGACGGCCGCTTTTTTAGGACTCGCTTAACTTTTTCCTTCATTTTCTTCAATCTCTAACTCTTGTGGTTCACTATAGGGGCTCGCAGCAACCCCCTGCTCTCGCAAAATCTCAAGCAGTTTCTTTTGAATCTTTGCAGGATGCCCAATTTCATGGATCACCAGGTCTCCCACAAATGTCTGCATCATTATTGTACCAAATCCCAGCATAGTTTCCTGCGGACCTGAAATTTGATAGTTGACCATCTGGATTTGGTTCAGGCCCATGTCGATGACGCTGCGGTGCCAAAAACCCTTTTGGGTAATCTGGATGAGCCGCTTGTCCGTCACGATAAAAACACTGAAGTACCACGTCACCCAGGAAGGCAGCATCAGGATGGCCCCGGCCAAGGCGCCGCCCCCGACACCGAGCAAAAATGCTGTGTACGTCGGCTGCCAAAAAACGACCAACGACCCCAAGAGGATCGTCAACATCCCGAAAATAAGACCGCGACGCATAACGATGGGGTGCTTCCGAAAGACGAACAATACTTCTTCGTCTTCGAATTGATCGGCAAAATATTTTTGCGCCATACCTAACTTCTATTGTAGCAGATTGGATGAAGACGAAGTTTAGTTGTCGCCGGGCTTGTCTGATCCGCCAAACATACGGCGAAGGCTAAGACCGGCGCGACCAACAAACTTGGGCAACTGCGGACGCCCACGCGATCCCTGCGTCGGATACGCGAAATCGCCAGATCTCATGGCTTGCGCGTAGAGCTTAGGAATGTCGTTAGCTAGTAAGGCATAGCTATCCGGGGTCATTTCTGCAGGTGGATGCCCGCCGCCAGTATATGGCTCTCCGCCAGGAACTTCGCGGAACACCAGGCCACGTTGGTTTGGATCCCTTGCCTTGGGGTTAAGTGAAAAAACTATTTCGAAATCGTGGTCCCTTATACCGGTCCTAAAACTTAACTCTGTCCTTTCCTTATCTGAAAGAGCCACGGTCTGGATACGCAGTCTTTCTTCGCCTTTATTATCGACATAGCGTGATGCTGCAAACTTTGTAAAGGTAACCGAATTGGTTATGCCCTCTGTGACCGGATTGCCCTCCCAATCATAATGCCGGGTGGCTGCGGGCTCAAGCCATTCGCGGATATTGGTAACAGCTGTGTCAAAATTTCTTTGCTGTTCCGGGTCTGGGAACGGTGGAAGCTGGTTGTGCTGAGGATTCTGATTCGGAGTTGACATAATTATATTTACTTTAACATATTCAGTTATATAATTCAATGGTCCTGGATCAGCCACGGGGCATATAGTAGAGTTAGGACCTCGATAATACCATAATATGTATACAATGGTACATGAGCGAGGGTAGCTTACACAGTCTGCCAGAGATGTATCCGCAGGGCATCGAAGCAGTCGAGACAGCACTGAATATGCCCCTCTTCCCTCCGGACTTCAATATGTCAGAAGCGCTTGCTAATGAAACTGAAGATCGCTCCGAAATTCATGTCAAAGCATACGAGTTGGCGCTTAACGCCATCGCCCATCTAACGGGCAGACCTGCGAACCAGAACACCCCGCTATCGGAGGAAGAGGCAAGACGCATCGCAGAAAATGATGATATACGCTTCTTAAAAAGCCTCCTGGCAGTTGCAAATAATGTGTACGAGGCTGAGCGCCAGGAAGCGCCGCGGCCGCCCGGAGCTGATGCAGCGTCCGCACCCCGAGCCACCGAACAAGCGGCCATAACGCGCCAAATATCTTCTCACCTTCAGACGTTACCGCGCGAACTAAGCTACTCCGGTACCATTCCGCTTCGTGAACAATTTGACGATACGATGGTCGGTATCGCTCCGGCAGGCAGCGGCAAGACCGTTGTCGAGGCTACCCTTCTGCGCTATGCAGGCATTGGAAAGCCCGGCCCCGACGGGCGCACACTAAGGGCTGCTATAGCTACAACGGAGCTGGGGTTAGTTGATGAGCTTATTGGCAAGCGAGGAGATGGCACATTTCAGCGTTTTCTGGGGGATGTAAATGTTACGCCCTACCACGGATCAATCAAGAAAAAGGATGGTCCGGTTGTAGCCTCTACGGGAAGGTCACTTACCCGGCTCGACCCCAAAGAGTTCGATATGGTGGTCGTGGATGAAGGCCATCAGGTGCTTGGGCCGCAGCTCTTGGAATATATCAAAAAGATTGGCGTACGATGCCTTTTATTCACTGCCACTCCTACGTATGACAGACAAAACGATCTGCGCCATCACTTCCGATATGTCGAAAGGGGCACGCTGCTGGACTACATTGCCAAGAGAATCCTCAACCCGACGCGAATATCGAGTTTTACCTACGAAAAAAATCCTCTGCATATGGCCGCCTCGATTGCGTGTCATTATATTCGGGCTGGCCGAAAGGTTGTCGTGTACTGTCCCAAAGGTACCAAAGAAAACCCGGGCGGACCGAGCAAAAAAGTCGCTCGATTAATTAATGAAATGTTGGGAGAAGATCTCGCCTCGCATATTGGTAAGCACCGCAGCCGCCGCGATAATCAACGATTGCTTAAAGCGTTTGATCTGGGTGAAGTCCAGGCCATGTGTACCTCACGCATGCTGCGCGAGGGGGCTAACATCAAAGAGTTAAGCGTAGGAATCCTTGTTGGCCCAAACACTTCTTTGCTGGATCTGGCCCAAAAGGCAGGCCGCCCCATGCGGCCCGGCGAATATATATCAGAGCTTATAGAGCTCCTCCCTCGCAACAGACAAAAAAACGCTATAGTTTCGCTGTGGCAATTGGTTGGGTTGGATTATGTTAAATCCGGTCAGATATTTCGGCCTGTGGATGGAGAGGTTATCCTGGAAGAGTCGGACACCCAAGCTCAGCGGCCTAAAGTAGTGGACTTAACCACATTACCACTAGATATTCAGGCTGCGATGGTAGTGGATAAGCCCGTTCGCCTCGTTACCATCGGTGAAAATGTATCGCCACCGGAAGGCTACATTCAAAGCTCGGTGGCAGCCGCAGAGCGCGGACTTCCCCGCCGCTTCCTGCATTACATGCTTGATAAAGAAGGCTACCGTTACGAAGGGATCTGGGCTCCAAGTGAAGATGGATGGGAGCATGATCGCTGGTATGAGCCGTCCGCCAGCGATTATCTGGAAACGTTGCCTAGTAAAATCGGCGAGCTGGAACTACATGCCGCAGAAGCGGCAGAAATGTGTGGCGTATCCCGAACACTGTTCGTCAAAATTGCAAATGATATGGATATTACGCTCAAGCCACGCTTGGGTCGAAAAAATCATCGTTCAAAAGTGTGTACATATGAGCAGCTGCTGATAATTAGTGAGGCTATCGAAGCCGTTCCTGTAGCCGAGGAGACAGATGTACCTCTTATCGACTTGCAGCGGGAGCTTAACTCGGCTGCTGCCCCTAACTCTTTGGGTGTACTTATGCGGCGAAATCCTGTGCATGGTATCCGAGGGTGGTGCCAGCATGTATCGACAGAGGAAGCCGCCAGGCTACGACGAGACTACTACGGAGTGCCTGTTGCGGACAAAAACCATAGATCTGTTCCGGTGCTTGCCGAGATGGCGGGGGTGACCTTGTCTGGATTCCGGCAAAAGATGACCGCCAAGGAGAAAGCCGCCACCATCCCATTGCGCAGATATGAAGGCGCAAGACCAACCGATCACCTATCTTTGGAAGCCGCCCGCCCGATTATGGAACGCTTTGCACCGGAGAAAGTACCGCCCCACCTGGTGACATTGGAGTTCATCGAGCAGATAATCCCTAGGGGCAGGACGACCATTATTAAAAATCTTCAGCAGCAAAATCCGTCTCCCCGCAAATTATACCTACATAGGCCCCGGAAGGGCCCGGCTGTGAACGTTTTTACGTGGCGAAACTTACAGGCATTAGAAAACAAGTACGGGCGAAGACCAGACGTAGCACCAATACCTTACGATGGGCTTGCTCATGATGAGACTGAAGCTAAGAACGATCCTGCGAAATGGCAGTTGAGCCGCGAAGTCCAGAAGCGCTATACTCCCGAGGAATTATTAACCCCCCTGCCCGGGGCCGACGCCAGGGAAACGGCCGCTGCCGGGGTTGCAGCGGAAGCCGAACCGGCGCCGTCAGCTCCGGCGAATCATGCGAAGGCCAAGGAAGCAACAACACCGGCGGAATCGCTATCTCCTGCCCAATTGGGAGTAAAGCCCGCGGTTGTCCTGCCACCAGCATACACCGTAGACTTGAATAAATTCCTGACAAGGGCCGGCACCTTGTGCTCGCCAACCATGGCAAAGCTGCTTGCCCGCCGAGCCAATCTGCCTGTGCCGCGGCAAGACAGTACGGGTGTTTGGTGGGCAACGAAAACGGCGGCCGAGGGCGTAAAAAAAGCGATCGAAAGTTTCCCTAAGGCCGAGCGTGGTATGAAATCACCCGCCGATATTGCTAAAACGCACGCTCAATACGGTATAAATGCCCGGCATGTCATGCACCTGGCTTCGCTGCTTACGAAATCTCTTGAAGCCTATGTCCAAAACCGCCGGATACGGATGCCCGATGGCGGACCCGGTGAACTATGCCTGCACTACAACAAACTTCTTACTACGAGATTAGAGAACGAGCTGAATGCTGTCGTCAAGGATAGTCGAAGGCTGAATATGCTACTGCGTTTTCCAAAATTCTGGGTGGCGGTAGCATAGGTAGATCCTACTATTCTACTTTGCATTATTAGAAAATGGTGCCCCCACCACGATTCGAACGTGGAGCTCCTCCTTAGGACGGAGTTATTTTATCCGTTGAACTATGGGGGCGATGCGCGGACCAGAGTCCGCTGACGCCGAAATACGGCTTTTACGCATGTGGAATATGTTAAATTGCTCAGGCCTTTGGCTGGGTGAAATGGCCGTGCACCGGATCATAGTCAACCAGCTCCGATTCGCTGAACCAGTGGGAAATCTCTTTGTCGGCTTCGGCCTTGTCTGCGGAAGCATGAAGAACGTTCGGCACGCCGCGTTTAGCCGACGAAGCCGTTCCGTAGTTGATATGCGCGTAGTCGCCGCGAATCGTGCCGGGCGCTGCGCTTTTTGGCTCGGTTGGGCCGACCATCTTGCGAACTTGCTCGACAGCTTCGACGCCCTCCAGCACCATGGCAATAACCGGGCCTTGCTGCATTTCCTTCATCTGAGTTTCAAAAATCTCTTCGCCTTTGCGTGTTTTGAGCGTACCAATACCTTCGTAGTGCTCAAAAAAATGCTCATAGTCCGGTTGCAGCATCTTTGCACCAACGATCTTGAGGCCAACGCGCTCAAAACGGGTCAAGATTTCGCCAACCAAACCACGCATAACTGCATCTGGCTTAAAAATGATCAACGTCTTTTCCATGAATATCCTTTTATTAGTTGTATCTGCCACATTTTAACAGATGTAGAGCGTAGAAACCAGCGTCTCACTTTCTAACTTTTTGGGTTACAATAAAACCATATGCTGTTTCGCAAAGCAAAGACTGACTTTTTAGAATATTTAGAGATCGAACAAAACCGTTCCCAAAAAACGATCCGTAACTATGACCATTACCTGAGCCGGCTTTTGGACTTTGCGGGCGACGACATAAAAGTGAGTGATATCGATGCCGAGCTGGTGCGCAAATGGCGGCTCTGGCTGAATCGCCTGGGCACGAATGTCTCTGATGAGCTCGGCAAAACCACGCTTAACTACCATCTAATCGCGCTACGCAGCTTTTTGAAGTTCTGCGCAAAGCGGGATATGCCGGCGCTGGCGGTTGAAAAAATTGAGCTGGCACGCACCCGGCGCAAACAAGTCACATTTTTGAACGAGGACGAGCTTGGCCGCCTATTCGCCCAGCCGGACACCGACAAAATCGCGGGCTTGCGTGACCGCGCGATTTTGGAGCTGCTTTTTTCCAGCGGACTGCGCGTATCAGAGCTAGTGGGGCTTGACCGCGACCACATCAATTTAAAACGGCGCGAGTTTATGGTCCGCGGCAAGGGACAAAAGGACCGTCCGATTTTTATAAGCCCGGCAGCCGCGGAGTGGATCAGCGACTACCTTGATCGGCGCGAAGACAATACCCGGCCGCTTTTTGTGCGATACAGTGGCCGTAAATCTGTGGACCTAAGCGGAAATTACCACCGGCTGACGGCGCGCAGCGTGCAGCGGATCGTAAACCGCTATGCCCTGCTTGCGGGTATCACCAAACAAGTAAGCCCACACACATTACGGCATTCATTCGCTACAGATTTGCTTATGAATGGGGCCGACCTGCGCTCCGTGCAAGCCATGTTGGGTCATAGTAATATCGCCACTACCCAAATTTATACCCACGTGACCGATCCGCATCTAAAGAGTATTCACGAACGATTTCATAGCAATACGGTTGATTAGGCGCACGTACGCCAACACCACACGCAGCGTTTTGCGCGCCCCTGTGAGCCTTGATGCCACCTGCCTATGACTTACGGCTGACACAAGCGGTTTGAACTTGTAACACCGTTCACGTCAGAATCAAAAAGCCCGCTCATCACCGAGAATCGCTTACAAAGTGCATCCGTGCTTTGGATAGCATAGTCCGAAAGCTGATTGAGGCTCGTTGCACTAAGGGGCACATTTACCTGAATACGTCGTAGTACGTCTTGTGCACGGCCTGTAGAGTCGATCACGGCCTGCGCGCCTTTTATCTCAAGCTGTGCACCGCCTGCGTTCGCGCCACTGACCTGAAGCGAAACATTCCGATACAGGGAACTAATGCGTAGGTAATAACTGTTCGTGTTTAAAGTATTGATGGTCAGGCTACAGCTGGAGTTAGAACAGGAAACTCCCTTGGCGTTGTTAACGTTGGCTACGCTGGCAGCATAAGGCATTGTGGTAGTACCTCCTGAGCGGAATGGCACAGCAAAGGTTGTCATTGTACTGTTTCGTAAGCTGTCGACGCTAAGCGGACCACTGGTCGGCACAAGATCGAACCGCAAAACTCCATAGCCACAGGTCCACGAACCAGTTGGCAAGAACTGGCCATTACCGGCGCTGGCTGGCAGCGATACCGGGCAGGTATCGTTGGGGTTCTCTATAGGATTCTTGGTCTGCCAATCGAGCTTAATTCTACTAAATGGTTCGCCGGATTCTGAGTTAACAGGAACGATGATCGAAGTAGTGCCGACGTCGCTATAGCGCAGGACATCAGGAGCCGGATCAACGAGCAAACAGCTGTACTTAACATTGGCTGCGGCATCAAGAACCGGGTTCAATGACCCATAAAAACCGCCTACACCCGAGTCGGTACAGCCCGTTTTCTCTGCAACTTCCGTCCCAGCGGCAACTGCGTTCTGGATGAGTTTGCGCGCATCGTTAACACCTGTTTCGGCAGCATAAAATGCCTGTGTGCTCAGCTGGCGGTCAAGCGATTCCTTTTGGTTGCGCCGCGAAATTTGCGCAAAACCCAGCACAATAAGACTGATGACGATCATGAGCACCATGGTCGTCATGATTGAGATCATGCCCTGCTCCCGGGAGCGAAGCTTTGGACGTTGTGAAGTTTCTTTTCTCATGGCTACCTTCTAGTTTACTCTCTTTGTTACGCCAGCTGTAATGTCGGATACCGCGCAGAACTGCGTACCGGCACGCTGATTATTCTTGCACTGGGCATTGGCCGCGAGTGGATTGCTCAGTAAATCATCATCACCAAAAACTACCCGGGCGCTGATGCTGTAATAGGGGCCGCCGAGGCTCTTTAGCTCAAGGCGTGCCAAGCGCATTCCGGGTGCCAGCAGTTCCCTGCCGGGTGTTGCCGGTACGGGCGAAGAGCTGGTGCAGCCAGGCAGATCACGAACCCGCAGTACTTGCGTCGATTGGTTTGCTCCTGGCGAGCTGTCCACTAGTTGCTGGCCTAATTTATATGCATACTGCTGATTACCGACGCAGAATGTCCATGTTGTGGATCCGGCTGTCGCACCAGGAGGCGATATTGTAACCGGCACACCACTAAACTGGATAGATTGCGCAATCGTATCTACGAGGGAACGCGTTGTGGTCTGAACTTTCGTCTCTGTTATGCCTTTGTAGTAAACGCGTGAAAGTTGTAGGATGGCGGTGGCGATGACAAGTAGTACCAAGCCGAATGTTGCCGTGGCGATCATCAGTTCGACTACTGTGAAGCCGCCTGTGTGGTGCTTAAGCCCTTGTCTGCGTGACCTCAAACCCCTATAGCTCATCGGTGTGCCCTGTATTTAAGCTCTACTTTGTTGGTTTGGTCGCTTCCCACTTTGATCCAGCTGCTGGTTATGGTGAAATCGTCGACGTCGCGCTGGATAGAAAGTGAGTATGTAGGCTGGACAGAGCTTTGGGCACCGGTCGAATCCACCGTACACGGCGCACTGCCTGCAACAACGGCAGCACCCGAAACAAGGCAAAACGACGACATGCCGTTATTAAAAAGCACGTTCGGATTGCTTGCAGCCAGGTACTTTATTTGTTCAACTTGAGTCTCCGCCATCTTGAGTGCGTTGCTGCGCTCCTCTGCATCGCGAGTGCCCTGCAAGCTGCGGTTAGAAGTAACAAAGGCGCCGCCGAGGATCAAGCTGACTACGGCAATAGAAATGAGCACTTCCACCACGGTATCACCGCGTTCGGTTAGCTTGGTCAGGTTGCGGAAAAGCTTTATCATGTGCACGTCCTATTGCTCTTTATACTCAGCGTTACAGACAATTGCCGCCCGCTGCCGCCAATACTGACAAGTCCGGATTGGTCGCTGCCGCCGCTCACAAAACAGATTTGCACCCCGCCGCTGGCATTGTATGTACTGGTCGCCAGGTTGGTATTAATAGCCTGCGCACCAGCTAGTTGGTTTGCATCCAGGGTGGTTCCGGTTACAGCCGCCACATCGGTTTGCTGAGCGCTGGATACCACACCGCTGGTGCCCTGCAATTTATTCAGGAAGGCGACCGCACCGTAATCTGTTCCCCCACTGCGCACCCACGCCGTGGTAAGGCCATACTGAAGCTTCTTTTTCTCTGTAACATCAGGTACTCCTGGGTCACTGTTGCTTGGCGAAATGACCTTTGGTAGGGCCTGGGCGTAGGTTGCGACTTCTTTGCCGGCACTCGTCCGCTGCAAACCAGAAGTCGAATAGATGTTGTACTCCTCGGGGTCAGTCCCGGCCACCTTAAACTGTATGACCTTGCCCAGGAAAATACAGCCCGTGTTTTCTCCCTGCTCAGTTGCGGCAGCAGTAAATGTTGGGCCGAACGCCCCCGCCGAACATCTAAAGTTAGTCAGACTGGGATAAAATCCCGTACCGACATCGTTGACGACTTGTTGAATCTGGGAACGGATATCGTTGATACCCTGTTCAAACTGCGTACGCTGCTGACGACCGGACAGCGTCGCAGCAACCGCGACGAATAAGCCCCCCGTTACAGCCAGCACAATCATCGTTTCAACAACAGTAAAACCGCGGGCTTTTTTGCCACCCTTCATACGCCTCAGTATACCATAAGCACTTCGGCCGGACCGCTTGATTTTATGCGTGAAATCAGACATAGAACAAGCCGCTGTACCAATCGATTATGTCTGCACCGAATAAGGTCACCACGATAAGTCCGATAATGAGGAATGGCCCGAAAGGCAGCTGCGTTTTGCGGTGTGCCTTGCCCTGGATGATCATCGGCAAGGCCGCTATCATGCCAGCAACCGAAGCGGTGAATAGTAGCAAGAAGCCTTCCAGCACACCGCCGGCCAGCAGCCCCAGCACAACTCCCAGTTTTACGTCTCCCCCGCCGATCCAAGCGCCTTTAGACAATTGAAACAGCAAATAGAAGATGCCAGCCACCACAAGCGCGCCGAGCGCCGAAGTTAGTAGCAGCTTCCAGTTCTGATCGTAGATGGCGAGTGTTACTATCTGCGCGATTGCTAGGCCTATCAGGGGAAATACGAGTTTGTTTGGCAGCAGCAGCCAGCGTAAATCGTATACTGCGAGCGCTAGGAATCCTACCAGGAACACCAGCCAAAAGATAAAGCTGATGAGGCCGCTGCCGGTGAGCTCGTAAGGCCAAAAGCAATACGACAAGATGAATAACGCTGGCATGGCAAGCTCTGTGAGCGGACTGTCGTTAATCTTTTTGTGGCAGTATCGGCACTTGCCGCGGAGCAGCAGCCAGCTTACTACAGGAATAAGGTCAAACGGCCCAAGCTTATGATGGCAGTGGTCGCATTCGGAACGGTCGTTTACCCAATCTTTCCCCTGATGTAATCGCCAGACAAATGCATTCACGAAACTTCCCAGGCACAGACCGAGGACGATTAGCAGTAGCGGTATCATGCTCTTATGCTATCACAGTGTTATATTCGCCACTAGTAACAGGATTCGTAGGCATCGTGGATAGAGTTAAATGTATCGCTATTCGGAATAGGCACTGTGCTACTGTTGCTTTCCAGACGAACAACTCTGCCGTTCGTCCCACTAAATGTATTAGTATCGGATCCGCTTAGTTTTACATTCAAAGACAGGTCTAGCGCCTTTGCCTTTCCTCCGTGAGCGAGGAGCGTAAAGAAACCAAGCAGTAGAGCGAAAACTATTATTGTCCGCTTAGATGATAGCTGTAAAACCCTTTGCATACCCACCCCTTCTTTTTACTGACCTGAGTCTAAGTGGGGTTGCCCCGTAAAGCAAGGGGTATTTATCACAAAAAAGAAAGCGGCTGGTGAGCCGCTTTCTAGAGCTTAGTTAAA